>ENA-OZAV01000107-OZAV01000107.1-human-gut-metagenome-genome-assembly--contig:-NODE-107-length-38095-cov-7.380862_pt1 | contig 38095 bp, 40 predicted proteins | sample MGYA00243307_ERZ653511 | MGnify/ENA primary metagenome ERZ653511 (study PRJEB26926, sample SAMN06165165) | human gut metagenome | biome: ENVO:00009003; feature: ENVO:2100002; material: ENVO:00002003...
ATCTACACCCTAGAGTTCGTCGGCAGCGTCAGATGTGTATAAGAGACAGCGGGGTTTCGGTGACATATTATTCCTTTTTTTCTGACTTTCAAGGGGTTTTCATGAACTGTCGATAGTTACGTTTTACGCTTTCTTTGCGTAGTCAAGGGAAACCCAACCGTTACGGCCTGCGGCGTAGGCTTTTAATAAGCCCCATTTTGAAGCGCCGGGGCCTTCTGCTTCCTCTACGATTGTAAAGGCTCCCTTTCCTGTGTAGACGGGTTTTCCGTCTTTCTTCCAGTAGTCGAACGTTGTTCCCGGTCCTTTCCTGATACGAAGATCCGAAGTCGTCACGTTCACTTTGTATTCTGCAGCAACCGGCGCCGCCGGTGCTTCCGGGTAGATCCTGTTTCCGTCATTGTCAAAGACATAATAACCGGCGTTCTGCTTTGCCAGTTCCACGGCGTTTTCTCTGTCCTTGAAGGCTCCGATCTGGCTTGCCGCGTCCTTCCAGTCTTTTCTTACTCTGAAATAACCGGTTCCCGCTGTGCTTGCCTTCTGCTCCGGTGTTGCCTTGAACGAAACATAGTCCGGAACGGCTGTTATATAGGCCTTTGCGCCGCCGTCGTTGATCTGGTACCATTTTTCGTCTTTGGAAATTCCGGTAACTGTGAAGGCTTCGCCGTTATTTACAACTTTCTTCACATTCCCGGAAGCAAACGAAGGCGTTGTTCTCACGTTCAGGCCGTCGGATCCGGTGTAAATTACCGTTACCGTACCAGAAAGCGCCTTCACGTCCTGCGCGCCCGTGTCTGTTACTGTGGGTGATCCTGAAACCGAAATGGCGCCGCCTGCCATGGCTGCTTTTACGTCCTTTCTGAACTGGTCCATTGTCAGACCGTACTTTTTCCAAATATGTTCAACGTCGGCGTGGTTTGTGGCATACCCGCGGGCGTGGCCTTCTGAATGGGAAAGAATAACGCCGTCCTTCTCCGGGTTCCACCCGAACTTCTGGCACAAATACGCGAAGTATTCCACGGCGTTTCTATAATTTTTCAGAACAACCGCTTTCGTGTTGCTGCCGTCGGAAAGTTCGATCCACGACGCGCCGCCGGTATATTTGATCGTGGCCGGCTCTGTCATTTCTACGCCGATATGGGTATTATTACAACTTCCCTTCGGTCCGCTGCCGCCATGCCAGTTTCTAACGGCCGTTTTCTTTTCCGGATCGATCGGAAGTCCCACGTAAACTTCCCCGGTGTGCTGAATAACCGCGTGAACGCCTGCGCCGGCGTCTGCGCGGTTCTCGTTGTTAATTATGTTCATTGCTTTTTCGCAAGGGCAACCGATAGAATGAAGATAAGGGCCGATCGGTTTGATCGTGCGCCCGCCTGTTAAACATGGGCTTTTCTTCATGGTTGCGTCAATGATTTTAATATTCATATTCTGCCCCGCTTCCTGTGTGTCGTACTGCGTCAAGTTCCATTTTTCTACAATGGAACATATTTTTGAAACGTAATTATTGTCCGTTGCATAGCCGCCGGCCTTTACGATCTGGATCGCTTTCTTGTAGTCTCTTTCGCCCACAAGTCCCGCGTATCGAAGATCGTTCCCTTTCTTCGCTCCTGCTAAGTAATCGGAATGATCCTTGATACTTTCGGCCATGCTCTCATATTTTCGGAACGCTGCCGTTATTGTGTAGACTTCGCCGTTCGGCTTCTGTTCGTTCGTTTCCTTTGTGTAGGTCTGGCCGCCCCAATCGGACGGCCAGTTATTGCCGGAAAGTTCGGCTTTCATTCCGAAAATATTATTCGCGTTCACTGCAAGTTCTCTTGTACCATACCCGCTTTCAAGTATTCCCTGCGCTGTCGTAAGACTTGCAAGGATCCCCGTTTTCGCCATATCGGCGCGGGCCTGCTCTCCTAACAGTGAAACAAATTCTTTTTTCGTCATTTCGCCGCCCCTTCTTCCTGTGCTGCTACCTCTTCCAGTGCTTCCGGTTCTTCCGGTTCTTCGTCTGTCGGAAGTTCGTCTGTGTACTTCTGCAGAAACGCCTTTACAGTCTGCCAGATCTTCTTCACCGGAAGGCCGCAAAGATACATATTTTTCAAAATGCTTATGATCTCATAGGCCACAAAAAGGATCGCGAAGAACTCCATTGTTCCGATCCTATCAACTGCCATTACTGCGCGCACTTCCTGCGGGATAAATCCGATCAGGTTCACCGCTACAATGTGATCCACCGTAACCAGTGCAAGAAGGCAAACTAACATTCCGCATTTTCTGATCGCGCCGTTGATCCCGAAATTAGAATTGAACCTTCTTTCCTTGATCGCGCGAAGGACTCCAAAAACTGTGTCAATCACCACCGTGATCAAAACTAACTGCAAAAATGTGTTTCCCGCTGCTTCCGCATAGATAGAAATTAACTTTTCCATGTTTTTCACCACCTTTCTTTTATAAAGATAATAAAAGGAAAGGGCGGCAATTTCTGACCTGTTTTCAGGCCGTCGCCTTCCTTTCCTTGATTTCTTTTACTTTCTCCTTCGTTTCCTCGATCAGAATATAGCTGTCGGCGTGTTTCATGTGGCCGAACCTGCTTTCGATTGAACGATCGAAGTCTTCCAGTTCTACTTCCCCGGTGTCGAAGGCTTTTAATAATTTCTTTAGGCGCCGCATGGCGTCTTTTCTTACTCTCTTATGATCCTTGAAATGAATATACCCTACGAAGTTTATTCCGTTCTTTGCTGCAAGGATCGTTGTCTTCGGGTTCAGTTCCAGTTTTAATTCCCGGCGAAGAAATTCTTCTATCAGTGCCAGAACGTGCCGCAATTCTTCCGGATCCTCTGATAATATTATAAAGTCGTCCATATAACGAACATAATATTTCATTTTCAGGACGTGTTTTACATACTGATCCAGTTTGTTCAGGTATACGTTCGCGAATAGCTGTGAAGTAAGGTTTCCGACTGGTATTCCCACGCCCGGCGGGAAAATACCGTTGTGATCTATGATCCGATCCAGAATTTTCAGAAGTGCTTTATCTGAAATATACCGCCGGATCTCTTTCTTTAATACGTCGTGCGCTACGCTCTGGAAATAGTGGTGTATATCTCCCTTTATTGCATAGATTTTCTTCCCCTGCACCACTTCCAGTTCATAAAGCCATTTTGAAAGGGTGTCGCTTGCTTCGTGCGCGCCTTTTCCCTTCCTGCAGGCGTATGAATGGAAAATGAACCGCTTTTCAAAAATCGGTTCAATGATATTTACGATCATGTGTTGAATAACGCGATCGAAGAACGGAAGCGCCATAATAATTCTTTCTTTCGGCTCCCACACTTTGAAAATTCTATACTTTCCCGGCGTATAGTCGCCGCTTTGTATGGCGTCTATTGCTTTTTGAAGGTTGTCTTCCCTGTTCTGTTCAAACTCCAACACTTCCGGGCGAAGTCTTTTGCACTTCCGGGCCTTCATATATGCTTTGATCGTGTTCGGGAAAGTACAGATTTTACTTATTAAATTTTTAATTGTTTTCATGTTTGCCCTACCGCATTTCACCCCGTTTCAGGCCTACTTTTCGGCGGTGCCTTTGTTCTTTCGTCCGGTTTCTCACCGGAACGGGAACGGCCTTTCGGCCGTCTGTGTGAACCGTCTGACTATATATTTTGATTATTCATATATATAACCCTTGCCGTGGATCCGGAGATCGCGCGGTCTATGCGATTTTACAAGTCACACACGCACCACACGCCAATGTTGCCGTTGACGTTCCACGGGTAATTGTTGGCGTTGACCGCGCGCGAACCGTCGTGAACGCCGTTGTTCCAATTGCCGCCGCCAATGAGCGCGTGAAGTGCGAATTAACGGTTGCCCCAAGTTTTATTATTTTCTTTTATTCTCTGCGATCGACTTTATCAGGCCGCCGATCTGTGCGCCGATCGCTCCGGTCTGTTTGGCACAATAGAAATAGGCGTCTTTGTTCATGGCTGAATAGCCCAGATCGTAGGCAAGCCGGATCTTCCGTACCAGTCGCCGTTTTAATCGGTCGGCCGCGTACAGGTGACTTGCTACCTTTGTGATCTCAAACATTTCTATTTCGTCCAGTATTCCGTCGATACTTTCCCGAATATCCTTTTGCAGCGTGAATTTTTCATAGTGTGGAAATTTCTTCATTTTCTCATGAAGGTACACCGAAAAATCATAGGCCATTTGGTGTGCTTTGGTGTGGGTGTAGTCCATTTGTGCGGTTTCCTCTTTTCCCTGCGTCGCGCTTTTACTTCTGCTTTGATATGCCATGTTCTATTCTCCCGGAAAATAGGGGCTGCCCTTTCGGGCGCCCCTTCTGCTTACTGCGCGTCACACACGCACCACACGCCAACGACGCCGCCGACGAACCACGGGCAAGCGGCGGCGTGTACCGCGCGCGAACCGTCGTGAACGCCGTTGCCCCAATCGCCGCCGCCAATGAGCGCGCGAAGAGCGGTATTCGACGGAATATAGGCGTCACCATAGCCCGCGCCCAGTACGTCGTACCAGTTCCACGCGGAAGCCGTAGGATCCAGACAAAATTCGTCAAGCCACTTCCAAACGTTACCCACCAGATCGCGGATATTAAGCGCGGAAATAGCGTTCGCAACATATCCCGTTTTCTGGCGTCCGGTGTTTCCGGTTGCGCTCCATGCGTAGGTGTTGTTTGCGTCCTGACCTTCCGGGGATCCTGCTGCCGCCTGACAAAATTCTGCATAGGTCGGAAGTCTCTTTCCGACGCGGCGGGCCTTCTCATTTGCGATATACCAGTTCAGGCCTTCCGTTCCGGTTATCGGGTTCGCGTTATACTTTGACTGTAAACCCTGACTTCCATTATCAGAAGAAAGGTAAATATCGCCCCACAATCCATTCCCAAGGTAAACCATGCCGGAAGGATCGTCACACTTCGGGCGGTGCTTTGTGGTCCATACGCTGTTCGGAATAATGCCGTTGTATACGTTGCCCTGCCAACCGCTGCCGTTTTCTGTTCTGCTGCTGTTGATCGGGTTTCCAAGCGCGTTCACATATCGGCACTTCCCATAATGGAAGCCGCCGATCTTTCGGCTGTTGTCCGCTGTGTACCCGGAAGGGTAAGTGGAATTTTTAGAGATTACAAAAACTTCGTCACGGTCCACGGTGTCGGATCCGTTGGTCGGATCGCAACAATAAATATAGTAGTCCGTTCCCATTTCAAACCCGGAACCAGTGTCAAGGTTTGCCGTTGTAAGGTTCGTTAATACGGTTTTGAATACAGAAGAACCGACGGCGATCAGGACGCCGGCCGCGATCGTGATCTGGTTCGGTGTAGCTGCTCCCGCTGCCGTGATATACTGCGCCTTCTGTGATACAATGTCGCTCATGGCTGACAGCTTTTCCGTGGTGATCTTCGCCTTCGTGTTCATCATTGTTTCATCATAAAGAAAAAATTTCATGTGTTTTTCTCCTTTCTTACTGCTGCAGGTCTGCTTTGATTGCTTCCAGTTCTTCTTCCGTCATTCCTAACGTATCATAAACGGAAGGCGTGTTCGCGATCTTGATTGTTTCGGAACCGGCCGCGATCGTTCTTGAAAGTGTGATCTTCGTTTTTTCCTTCTCTGTCTTTCCGGATCCGTCCGGCTCTCCGTCGATATGCTCCACGCTCTGAACGGTTGCAGTCACGCCGCCGGCCGTAACCTTTGCGCCTGCTGCCGCTTCGTTGCAATATGTAACCGTCACCGTCTTTTTATCCTCTGACAGTTCGCGGATCGGGCAAATAATAAAATTTTGGTTTTCGATCGCTTCGATCGCTTCCAGAAGGTCGGCCGCCTGTAACTGTCCGGCGTCCACCATAGCTTTACAGTTCTTCACGTCCTGCGCTGTTTTCAATACTTTCGGAAATCCTTTCATAGTGTCTTTTTCTCCTTTTCTTAATTTTTAGATACATACGCGCCAACATAGCCGCCAACGGCTGCGAAAGCGTTTTTGTCGTAAATGGTGAAATTCAACGTTTCCGTTGTCTGTGTGTGGTCCAGAACGAAGGTTTTCGGGATAATTAACAGGTTGTCGGCCTGCGGCTCTACTTTGTAGGTTCCCGGCTCTGTCAGGTAGGTTTTACCGCCTGCTGCATACGTCGCCGTTGTAATCGTTCCGGAATTTTCGTTCGTAATGTCGATCAGGATCGCCGCCGTTTCCTTTGACTGGTTTTCAAACATGATCTTCGTTGCCAGATTTTCAAAGTTTGCCTGCAGCGCGTTGACCGAAAACCACAACGCGGCCGCCGCGTCCTGCGATAACTGATCCTTAATGCGGTTGTAAAGGTCCGTGAAAAGTTCTTCCTGCTGCCCTGCGTAGGTTTCAAACTGGTTTTCCATGTTGTGAAGGGCTGCCGTTCCCTGATCCTCTAAATTCGTGATCGTGGACTGATAGGTGTTGAACTCTTCCGTGATCTGTGCTTGATGCTTCGTCGTTGCAATATTGAAGCCAATGTTTCCATTCATGGGCCACGGTTTCGATCATGCTTTCTTCGCCGCCCGGTAAGTCGTCGGCAATATAGATCTTTTCTTCTGTCGGAACAAATACACCGAAGCCCATTGATCCGTCTGGCCCTTCTATGCTGTCGTAGCCTTCTAAGAACTCCACTTCCACTTCTCCGGATCCTTCCGGCGGTGGGTAATGCTTCTGCAAATAATCTACAACCGCGTATTTTCTTTTCATTTGTTCCCCTTTCCTTCGTTCTGGTTCGCAAGGTGTACGCCGAAGGCCACAAGGCCAACCGTGGCGGCGACTGCTCCCGCGATAAAACAAATAATTCCTACCGCTACCATGTTTCATTCTCCTTTCTACCCTCTGCAGGCGGCTTCCTCTGCTGCTTCCAGAATGCTTTCCGCGGTTACTTCCGGCGGTTCTTTTTCCGGTGCTTCCTGCTCCTGCTCCGCTTCGTCCTCTGCCGGTCTGAACTTCTCTTCGATCTGGTTTATTACTCCCTGCAGTCCCTTTTCAAATTCTTCCGTGTCGAAAGTAACAGTTACAACCGTTCCCGGTTCCTTCGGCGCCGTCTCTTTCTTTCCGGTCATTGTCTCCCTGATGAAGCGGTGCGGAACGTCACAATTTACGGCGTTCATAACTGTTTCATACTGTGCCGCCTGCTTTACCAGTGCGAAGAACTCCGAAAACTTCACTTCGGTTCTGTCCTCTTTCGCGAACGCGTCAACTAAACTCATTTTGTTAGATCTCCTTTCTTTTGGTGAAATTGTATCTATAAAACAGGCGCGGCGCCTTGCGTCGTCCTCTTTTATAATTAAGGTGTCTTATTACCTGTCGGATCCTGCCGACTTCTTCCGCGGTCAGTCCGTCGCCGGTAATCTCGAAAATAACTTTTCTTTCCGGTCGTTCTTTCATGGTTTCACTGTTCCTTTCATAATTTCCAGAACGCGGGTGAATGAACAACTTCGGAACCGTGGATCCTTTCCATATTCCGATCCGGCCGTTATGTAGTCATAATGTGGGATCGTTATATCTGCGCGAAGGCCGGCGTTCTTCGGATTGTAGGGCGAACCGTTCCGGAACTCTACCCGGTGGCCGTTCGCTTCTATTGTCAAGGTTCTTTTGTTGGCCTTCGCTCCCGGTACGTCGTGCAGCGCTGCCGCGAACGTGTTGAAATCGTCTTCCGAATACTTGCGAATGCTTCTAAAAATAATAATCTTCGTTGTAAATGCTCCTTTCTTCCCCTGCTGCCCGCTTCCGTGGCTCACTGCTGCGGGGTTCTTCTGAATGGTTCTTCCCTTTTTTCAATCTCCTTTTTTATTCTTGCGTCTATCATTTCCGGAAGGTAAAGAACTTCGCGGAAAGTCAGCCCTTTTTCTTCTGCTGCCTGCAGCGCTATGTTTGCCACTTCCTCGACGATCTTTGAAGTTTCTTTAAATGTTCGCAATGGTCCGCGCTCCTTTCTACTCTCTGTCGCCTGTTGTCTCTTCAATAGGCGGCATTACTTTGTGGCCGTGCCAGTCTAACGCGTATTCGTTCGGCTGACACGGTGTAGCACCTACCCACCGTGAAAGCTGCTTTCCCATTCTGTCTATAATGTCCTGTACTTCCGAATAGGTTCTTCCGGTGCTAATCTCTTTTAACTTCTGGTAAGCCAGAAGATCTTTTTTGTTTTCTCTTTCTCTTGCAATTTTCAGAAGTGCGTCTGTTTCTTTGTCCACCGGTTCACGCTCCTTTCATTTTTGCTATAATCGGCCATTTTATAAGGGTGATATTTTCGGGCGTGTTCTTGTTAATCGGCTTTCACGCGATCCGACGGCTGTTTTTTTGTCGGGAACTTCCAAACCTTATTTACTTTCGCCTTAAAAGTAAAAAACCTGTTATCCTTCATGGAACTTTTTTAAGCGTTCGTGTTCTCCACCGCTGTTCTGTTTTCACCTTAAAAACTGAACCGAAAACCTGTTGACCTACTCCGAAAATATAACCTTTATAAAATGGCCGATCTGTTGACCCGTATTATCTCAAAACTTCACATTGTGCTTTGATTGCACTGTATCCGTCTTTTGTCTGACCGCGTTTCATTTCCCTGTAAATAGTCGCCACATGAACCCCGGTCGCTTCTGCAATCCGCTGCGGCGTCTGCTTCTTTTTTGCCATATTTTCTATAATTTGGCGTTTTTCAAAAGTTAAACTTGTATACGGCTTTTTGCTCATGCTCTCACCTCTCCTTCTTTATGCGTAAAAAAATAATGCGGAAGGGTTGCTATACCCCGCCGCATTATCGGAATTTTTCTATTTTTTTGTAAAAAAATAAATGCGGCAAAAGGTTTTTCAACCTCTTTTCGCATTTATTTTAAAACCCTACGAATAATTTTCTGCATGAATTTCAAAATAGCTCTGGGGATGATTACATACGGGGCAAACCTCCGGTGCCTTGGTGCCTACCACGATGTGCCCGCAGTTGCGGCACTCCCATACCTTCACTTCACTCTTCTCGAACACTTTTGCTGTCTCCACGTTCTTTAACAGTTCGCGGTATCTTTCCTCATGATGCTTTTCGATCTCTCCAACCATACGGAATTTCTGCGCCAGTTCAGGGAATCCCTCATTCTCTGCAGTTGCCGCAAAATCTTCATACATATCAGTCCACTCGAAATTCTCACCTTCGGATGCTGCAGCAAGATTTGCTTTGGTATCACCGATGCCGTTCAGTTCCTTGAACCACATTTTTGCATGTTCTTTCTCATTATCTGCAGTCTTTAAGAAAATAGCTGCGATCTGCTCATACCCTTCCTTCTTTGCTACAGATGAAAAATAAGTATATTTGTTACGTGCCTGGGACTCTCCGGCAAATGCCGCCTGGAGATTTTTCTCTGTCTGGGTTCCCTGATATTTGTTCATGGTGTTTTCTCCTTCTCTTTTCATCTACTATACCTTTTGGAGGTAACCTTTATTCTAAAACATACGGTTTCTCCGTTCTTCGAACGTTCGAATTCGTAACCAGCATACCTGCAGGCAGCCAGTTATTGTTTCCTAAGGATAAATGTATTCTATCACAAAAACCGCCTCACTGTAAACAGTGAAGCGGCTCTTTTGCATTCGTTATCTAATTAGATTAGAGATCAGATTAGAACTTTGCTACGCTAACCTTAACGCCAGGTCCCATAGTGCTGGTCAGAGTGATGCTTCTCAGATACTGACCCTTTAATGCGCTGGGCTTAGCCTTTACGATAGCGTCCATAAGTGCATTGAAGTTCTCCTGCAGAGCTTCCTCAGAGAAAGAAGCCTTACCAACGGGAACATGCACGATGTTGGTCTTATCAAGTCTGTATTCAATCTTACCGGCTTTGATATCGTTAACTGCCTTGGTTACATCCATGGTTACGGTACCAGCCTTAGGGTTAGGCATTAAGCCCTTAGGTCCGAGAACCTTACCCAGACGACCTACAACGCCCATCATATCAGGGGTTGCTACTACAACGTCGAAGTCCAGCCATCCTTCGTTCTGGATCTTCGGGATCAGCTCCTCGCCACCAACATAGTCAGCGCCTGCAGCCTCAGCCTCATTGATCTTATCGCCCTTTGCGAATACCAGAACTTTTACAGTCTTACCAGTTCCGTTAGGCAGTACAACTGCGCCACGGATCTGCTGCTCAGCGTGACGTCCGTCACAACCGGTTCTGATGTGAACTTCGATGGTCTCATCGAATTTAGCAGTTGCAGTTTTCTTAACCAGAGCGATAGCATCGTTGGGCTCATAGAATGTAGCACGATCTACCAGCTTGGCAGCTTCGGTATATTTCTTACCATGTTTCATTATTTTACCTCCTAGGTTCCAGCGGCAATATTTTTTTCATTGCCTCCCAAATATTTATAAGTTACTCCTCAACAACAATACCCATGCTGCGTGCAGTACCAGCGATCATGCTCATAGCTGCTTCCAGGCTTGCTGCATTCAGATCCGGCATCTTCATCTCAGCGATCTCCTGAAGCTTAGCCTTGGAAATGGTAGCTACCTTGGTCTTGTTGGGAACGCCGGAACCGGACTTGATGTTGCAGGCTTTCTTTAACAGTACTGCTGCAGGGGGAGTCTTTGTAACGAAACTAAAGCTTCTGTCTGCATATACAGTAATAACTACGGGGATGATAAGATCTCCCTTGTCTGCTGTTCTTGCGTTGAACTGCTTGGTAAATTCAACGATGTTAACCCCGTGCTGTCCAAGTGCAGGACCAACAGGGGGAGCCGGTGTTGCTTTTCCGGCAGGGATCTGTAACTTGATATATCCTTCTACTTTCTTTGCCATTGTGGCACCTCCTATAATGTGGTAATTCGGCGCAGGCTGCCTTGTTGCTCGCCTCCTGCTCCCACTGGAACGACTTCTCGTTCCTTTCATGCTGCCACTCTCTTCACCTTGCGGTTTCTGAGAGTTTTATATTTTATCTCCGGAATTGCCCGTGAGAAAAAATATCCTTGTAAGCTTATTAAAGCTTTCTGACCTCTGCAAAGCTGATTTCCACAGGGGTCTCTCTTCCAAACATTTCTACATTGATCGTAGCTGTCTGTTTGCCATAGTCCAGTTTCTGCACCACGCCGACGGTATCCTTCCATACTCCGGCCACAACAGCAATGCTGTCGCCTTCACCAAAGTCGATGGATACATTCTCGGTCTTAATGCCCAAAGGCTTCATCTCAGCTTCTGTAAGAGGTACAGGTTTACTTCCGGGACCTACGAAACCGGTCACACCACGGGTATTACGAACGACATACCAGGTATCATCGTTCATCTCCATGTTGAGAAGCACATAACCGGGGAACATTTTCTTGGAGACCGTCTTGCGGGCGCCGTCTTTCAGTTCTACGACATCCTGCATGGGAACTCTTACTTCAAGGATCTGTTCTGCCAGACTCTTGTTGTTCTCTATGGTCTTCTCAATATTGGCTTTGACCTTGTTCTCATATCCTGAATAGGTATGGACTACATACCATTTTGCCTCTGCCATACAATCACCCTCGCTCTATAATGATGTTAAGAAGTTTACGCCGTACTGGATAAAATAATCCAGAACCGCAATAATCACACCCACTACAACTGATATTGCAACAACCGCTACGGATTGCTTCAATGTTGATTGTCTGTCCGGCCATGAAATTTTCTTAAATTCAGCTTTTGCGCCTTTAAAGAAACTGGGGCGCTTCTGTTTTTCTGCGGAATCTCCCATTTCGACCTCCCATACTAGAACGGCTGATTATTTGGTTTCTTTGTGCAATGTATGTGTCTTACAGAATCTACAATACTTCTTGGTTTCCATTCTATCAGGATGAGTCTTCTTATCCTTGGTAGTATTGTAGTTACGCTGCTTGCACTCGGTACATGCTAAAGTAATTTTTGTACGCATTTTTCTACCTCCACGTGTTTTCTGATCTCTAAATTTAAGCATAAAAAAAAGACCTAAATCTCATCTCGCTTGGATACTATAACATAATCTGCGGTCTTCGTCAACTGTTTTCCCAAAAATCCCACTATTTTTCTTGTTTCTTCTTATTTACTATGCTATAATGATCGCATAAAAGTGGGGTATTGGATTTCCCCGTCCCAATTCATCCGCAGGGAAGAAAGGAGATGCCTATGAGTGCTATCATGAACACTGTCTATAATAACTACCTGACCACCTATGCATCAAGACAGATTACAAAATATGACACCCATAAAAAGAGTGAGCTTCGCAGTGTATACAACTCTATCGTAAAGCTGAACAAGGACACTCCCTGGTATCTTCCCACCACCAATAAAGACACACAGCATTATGCCGTGGATCTGAAGGAAAACGCCCGCGAACTGCACAACACCATCGCACAGATCGGCGGACTGGAGACGGATGGACTGTTCCGGAAAAAGAGTGCCTACTCCACAGACGATGATATCGTGGAGGCTTCCTACATAGGCTCCGATACCACCACAGGCGCTTCTCCGGAATTTGATATCGAAGTAAAACAGCTGGCCACGCCGCAGGAGAATCTGGGTTATTTTCTTCCGGATCTGGCAACCACGCTTGCTCCTGCCACCTATTCTTTTGATATTGCGATCAACGATATGAACTATGAATTCCAGTTTAATATTGGCGAGGGTGATACGAACCGGCAGATCACGGAACGTCTGTCCCGTCTGATCAACAACGCGGATATCGGTATCACAGCAGATGTGACGGAATCCGATTCCCGTTACGCACTTCGTCTGACCTCGGATGCTACCGGTGTACCGAACGGCAAGGCCTATCATTTTCAGGTCAGCGATGATCATACCAGCAAGACCTCCGGTGTTGTGGATTACCTCGGACTGAATTATGTCAGTCGTCCTGCCGGCAACGCAAGATTTTTTCTCAATGATGAAGAACGAACCGCTTCTTCCAACCACTTTACAATAGGAAAACTGTTCGATGTACAGTTAAAAGCCGTCAGTCCGGAGGATCAGCCCACACATGTCGGTCTGAAAACAGATACCGAATCCATCACAGACAATATCATCCAGCTGGTAGGCAGTTATAATGAATTTATTAAAACAGCTTCCTCCTACCTGGAGACACAGTCCAGAAGCAAACAGCTGATTCACGAATTCTCCTCCATAGCTTCCCACTACGGTACTTCTCTGGAAAACATGGGAATGCACCTGCAGGAGGATGGTATTCTATCTGTCAATGATGAAAAGCTGCGGCAGACCGCCGCGGAATCCGGGAATGACCTGTCCGGCTTCAATGTACTAAAAGAATTCAGCAGTTCGCTTTTACACAAGAGTGATCAGGTTGCTCTGAATCCTATGAATTATGTAGACAAAAAAATTGTGGCCTACAAAAATCCCGGTCACAATTTTGCCAGTCCTTACATTACCAGCGCTTACAGCGGTATGATGTTTAACAGCTACTGTTGATTCCCCAGAAGGGAATCAACAGTAGCTGTTATTTCATTTTCTGCTTCTGTTTTCTTATTTTGCCTTTTTGGATTTGGCCTTGTACTTATCAATCTGTACAAAATCATCCATCAGCTCCAGAATCTTGTCTCTACCTGTCTGGTTCAGCTTCACGTAGTTCTGCATAACACGGTTTTCCAGAAGCTGTGCTCCCAGAGAAGCATCTCTCTCCAGAGAAGAGAAATCCACCGGGTTCAGGCTCAGCTTGTCACACATCTTGATCACTGTTCCGTACGCCATCCCCTCAATCCCGCGCTCCAATGCAGTCACCAGTGTGCTGTAGGGAATGTTCATCTCCATGGCAAACTGTCTGACACTACGATACTGTCTCAAAATTTCTTTCTTTAAAATCTCCGCCTTAGTCATATTTATTCCTCCACGTGTCCTCCAAAATTGGTACAGCTATAATATACGATTTCCCGTTTTCCATTTCAAGTAAAAAACAGAAAATTAAGAATTTCGACGAATTTTTAACAATATTTTTATATTTCTTCCAATTGATCCAGCCAGATCCTGGCACAGGCATCGGACGGCATCCGCAGATCACCTCTGGGTGACAATGCCACACTTCCCACTTTCGGTCCGTCCGGCAGGCAGGAACGCTTAAACTGCTGTGTGAAAAATCTCCGGTAAAAATTCTTCAGCCACTTGCGGATCGTCGGATCGTCATATTTTCCTTCAAAGGTCTCTCTCGCGATCCGGTAGACCTTGTCCGGTGCATAACCGCACCGCAGCATATAATACAGGAAAAAGTCATGCAGTTCGTAAGGACCTACCAGATCTTCCGTCTTCTGTGCAATGTTCCCCTCCACCGGTGGAAGCAGTTCCGGGCTCACCGGCGTATCCAGCACGTCCTTTAGGACTGCGGTAAGCTCTGCATTATTACAGGTATCGGCATAATAGGCCACCAGATGTCTCACCAGTGTTTTGGGCACTCCGGCATTGACGCCATACATGGACATATGATCTCCGTTATAGGTAGCCCACCCTAAGGCCAGTTCCGACATATCTCCCGTGCCGATGACCAGAGCATTTTCCTTGTTGGCAATATCCATGAGCACCTGGGTACGCTCTCTGGCCTGTCCGTTCTCATAGGTGACATCATGGCACTCCATATCCTGACCGATATCCGTAAAATGTCTGGTGACCGATTCCCGGATATCCACCTCCCGCAATGTAGTTCCCAGCGTCTTCGCCAGCAGACAGGCATTCTTATAAGTCCGGTCTGTTGTTCCGAAACAGGGCATGGTCACTGCAATGATCCCCGACCTCGGAAGTCCCAACAGATCAAAAGTGCGCACTGTCACTAAAAGTGCCAGTGTGGAATCCAGTCCTCCTGAAATACCCAGGACCGCTGTCTTACATCCGATATGCTCATATCTCTTTTTCAGGCCGAAAGCCTGAATGGATAAAATATCTTCACATCTGCGGTTGCGTTCTACCATGTCCTCCGGTACAAACGGGTGTGCAGCAAACTTCCGGTCCAGTTTTGTCCCAGTCAGCTGCATGGAAAAAGGAACTGTAAGATAGGGTTTCATCGGTCTCTCTCCGAAGGTACCCATTCGTCTGCGCTCACTGCTTATTTTTAATACATCCAGATCTGTGTAAAGAATTCCCGTAGTAAAACGCGCGGACTGTACCAACAGTGTTCCGTTCTCTGCGATCAGATCATGTCCTCCGAATACCAGATCCTGCGTGGATTCCCCTTCTCCGGCAGAGGTATAGATATAACCGCACAGAAGTCTTGCACTGGAAGCTTTTATCAGAAGGGTACGATAATCATCCTTGGAAACCGTCTCATTGGAGGCCGACAGATTCGCAATGACTGTAGCTCCCATCAGTGCATGCGAGGTAGAAGGCGGCTCTGCCACCCACAGATCTTCGCAGAGCTCACATCCCAATATCAGCTCCGGAAGTTCCTCACACCGGAACAACAGGTTGGATCCGAAAGGAATCACCTGTTTTCCCAGACGATATTCCGTCACCGTTTCCTCTCCCGGTGTGAAATGTCTGCCTTCATAGAACTCCGCATACATAGGGATATTTTTCTTAGGAATCATTCCCAGTATCCTACCCCGGTACAATACCGCAGCCACATTGTACAGACGGCCGTCCTTGTCCACGGGAAGTCCCACCAGAAATAACGTTTCCAACTGTCCGGTCTCTTCTGCAATCGTAAGTAATGCTTCTTTTGCTTTTTCCAACAAAAGTTCTTGCAAAAAAAGATCGTTACAGGTGTATCCGGTAATACATAATTCCGGAAACACTACGATCTTTGCTCCATGCTCCGCCGCTTCTTTTGCCTGTTCACAGATTACCTGCGCATTATAGACCGGATCCGCCACCCGGATCCTGGGTGTGGCGGATGCTACCTTGACAAATCCCTGTTTCATAAGCTTCCTCGCTTTACTGTATACATTACTGGATCATCTGTTTCAATTCATCCACGGTAAAATTATAGTTTTTATTACAGAAGTGGCAGTTCACTTCGATGGTCTCTCCATCATCGATCATGGACTGCAATTCTTCCCTGCCAATGCTGATCAGTGCTTTTCTCACTCTGTCCTTGCTGCAATTGCAGGCAAATTCCACAGGAAGTGTATCGGTGATCTCCAGATCCATTCCGGAAAGCAGTACTTCCAGCATTCCCTCCGGAGTCTTGCCGGCATCCAGCATAGTAGTAACGGAAGAGAGATTCTTGATATTCTCTTCCAGTTTTCTGATCATTTCCTCTTCCGCAAAGGGCATCAGCTGTACAATGAAACCGCCTGCCTGTCTCACGGTATTGTCTCTGTTCATCAATACCCCAAGTCCTACCACGGAAGGCACCTGTTCGGATACCGCAAAATAATAGGTCAGATCCTCTGCAATCTCGCCGGTCTGCAGCTCTATCTGTCCCACATAGGGATCCTTCAGTCCCATATCGCGGATCACGCTTAAAACACCTGCACCTACGGCACCGCCCACATCCAGTTTTCCCTGGGCATTGGCTGGCAGGATCACATCAGGCACATTGGCATAGCCCTTTACGTGACCGTTCATATCTGCTGTAACTGTCAGTCCGCCAATCGGACCATCTCCTTTGATCTGCAGTGTGATCAGTTCATCATCGCCCTTTAACATGCTTCCCATCATGGCGCCCGCGCTGAGTAATCTTCCCAGTGCCGCCGTTACCACAGGGCTGGTATTGTGAGACGCTCTTGCGGTCTCCACCGTCTCTCTTGTCGTGCAGGCGAACGCTCGGATCTGCGCATTTGCCGCGGTTGCACGTACCATATAATCTTTCATTTATTCCACGTACCTTTCTGTCTACAGCTCTTTCTGCTGCTCTTTTGCTACGATATATACTCTTTCACTGGTCTCCGTTACCGCCTCACCGGTATCGGAATCCATGATCTCCAGAATCTTCAGTCCGGCCTGTTCCACCAGTGTCCTCATCTGTCCTACGGTATAACCCCTCTGCAAATGGGTCTCGGTAAATCTGTGGAAGGTATCACCCTCTTCCTGGACGAAGATTGTCAGATCATACTCGTTGATCTCTTCTTCCGGATCATAATAATTTTCCCAGATAAAACTGCAATCCTCCCGGTTCTCCGCAATCGTCGTATTGCCGATGACTTCCCGGTATTTATAATCTGTATTAAAATCAAAGATAAAAATGCCACCGGGGTAGAGATAATTGTTCACCAGCCGGAATACCTGCAAAAGTTCCTCTTCTTCCAAAATATAATTGACGGAATCACAGACGCTGATCACCGTACCAACAGTAGAATACAGATCCAGTTCCCGCATATCCTGATGCAGATAGAGGATCTCCGAACCGCTCTCCACCTTTTTCTCCATGGCAATGCCCAGCATCTCTTCAGAATTGTCCACGCCGATGCAATCATACCCTTTTTGGTATAACAGTTCTGTCAAAGTGCCGGTGCCGCAGCCCAGATCCACCACCAGATTCCGCTCGGAATCCAGAATTCCTTCCGCGTCCCGCGTGGGTCTGGATACACCATAGGACGCAATCAGCTGATCCAGACGATTGCACCACATTTCATAGGGTGTATTATCCATCAGTTCGTCATATACTCTTGCAAAGTCTGTATAGATTTCTTCCGTATTCTCCATAATTGCAGCATCTCCAGTTTTTTTAGAAAATAGTCCCCAATGCGCCGAATACTCCCATGCTGAGCAATCCCATGATCACGCCTGCCAGAACCACACCGCACATTACTGCAATGACACTGGACTTGAAATCCATGTCTAACAAACTTGCTGCCAGTGTTCCGGTCCACGCACCGGTTCCGGGAAGGGGAATACCCACGAACAACAACAGCGCCACGAACAGGCCTCTGCCCGCTTTTTCCTGCAGCTTTTGTCCGCCTTTATGTCCTTTTTCCAGGCAGAAGGTAAAGAACTTGCCTATGACCGGCTTGTCCGCACCCCATTCCAGTACTTTTCTTGCAAAAAAGAAGATAATAGGTACCGGCAGCATATTTCCCAGAATACAGATAATATAGCTGGGAAGCAAGGGAAGATTCATTCCAACCGCAATAGGGACAGCACCTCTCAGCTCGATCAGAGGAACCATAGATACCAGGAAAATCATCAAATATTTTTTTAACATGTGTTTACTCCAATTCTTTTAATTTATTTATGCCCGCTTTTCCAGATAATTTTTCAAAAAAGCGATCAATCGGTCCATTTCCTCATCCGTGCCGACTGTAATACGCAGGGAGTTGGCAATTCTCGGTTTATTCCAGTGTCTGACATAGATGTCGGCCTCACGGAGAGCCCGGAACAGTTCTTCCGCGGGAACTTCCTTATGAGAAGCAAATATAAAGTTTGCTTTCGAATCCGGGAAAGTAAAGCCCAGCTCGTTCAGTTCCTTCTTGATCCGCTCTCTGGTGGCCACGATCTTTGCCGTGGTGGCCTTGAAATAAGCGTCATCTCTTACCGCTTCCACCCCCATGACCTGTGAAGGCAGGTTCATGGTATAGGAGTTAAAGGAGAATTTTACATCATTCAGATAATGGATCAGCTTCTCATTACCAATGCAGAAGCCGATACGCATTCCCGCCATGGCTCTGGATTTGGAAAAAGTCTGTACTACCAGAAGATTCTCATATTTTTTAAGCAAGGGCAGTGCACTTGTGCCTCCAAAGTCCACATAAGCCTCATCCACGATCACTACCACATCCGGATTGGCCTGCAGGATCTCTTCGATCAGTTCCTGCGATTCCTCCACACCGGTAGGTGCATTGGGATTCGGGAAGATCACACCGCCGTTGGGCTGTTTGTAATCTTCAGGGTTCATGTGCCAGTTCTCATCCAGCGCACAGGTATGATAAGGAATCCGGTACAGATCCGCCCATACATCATAGAAGGAATAAGTCACATCCGGGAACAGGATCGGCTTTCCGCTGTTGAAAAATGTCAGAAATGCCATGGATAATACATCATCGGATCCCACACCTACAAATACCTGTTCCGGTTTCACACCATAATATGCTGCCAACTCGTCCACCAGGGGCTGCGCATTTGAATTCGGATATAAGCGCAGTGCCGCACTCTCCATATTTTCTGCTGCCTTCCGCACTCCCGGGGCAGGAGGATAAGGACACTCATTCGTATTCAGCTTGATCATGTTCGGGCGGTTCGGCTGCTCTCCTGCCACATAAGGAACCACCTTACGTACGTTTTCTTCCCACTTCATGTTAATAACCATGCCTTTCTCAAAACCTGCAAGCTTTCAGAGACTTTCGTCCCTTGTGCAGGCACAAATTTGCGTGTGAAAAATTTATTTTCAGTTATCTGTTTGTTCATTCTGTCGATGTTTTAATTCTTCCGCATAGCTCCTCGCCTGTGCAGGAAGTCCCAGATGTTCGTAACACCGGATCAGCCCCTGTAAAGGTTCTTCTTCCGAACTCCGCAGCGCCAGTACCGGCTGTGTTTCATAAGCTGCATTATAATACCAGACAGCCGCTTCCTCAAAGTCTCCCGTCTCTTCATAGAAATACCCCAGTTCACAGCAGATTTCCGAACAGCCGTCCCCCGCGATCACCTTGGAAGTATACTTGAAAAATGTCACAGCAGCTCCCCGCAGTCTGGCGGCTCTGGCCACCACACAACAGCCTTCCGTAATCTCATCCGCACTTCTGTCCGGGGACGAAACTTCTGCCCTGAAATAATCTTCCGCTTCCAGAAAGTCCCGTGCCTCTCCCGCCAGGAACAGTTCTCTGGCATACATTCCGTACAGTCTTCTGGAAAGTAGTCTTGCCTGCGCGATCTGTTTGCGGAAATTTGCCAGATCCCTGCCCGCATGATTCTGTTCCGGCATGTGAGTGATGACTATATCGCTGTCATAGACTACCGGTTCCAGCCGTACAGTTTCATGGATTGGTTCTTCCCACACGAAGCTTCGCAGTCTGCGGAATAATTTGGGACGATATTCTTCATCAAAATTATACACTGTGCCGTTCTGTAGCTGATTGCCGTATTTCATCTGGACGATCTCGATCTCCGGAAGCAGTGTCTCCTTTAACAGTCGGAACCTTCGCCGGTTTTCTTCCGAAAGCACCTCATCCGCATCTGCGGAATAAATGTATTCCTTCGTAGCTTTGGAAAATGCAAAATTTCTCGCCGCACTGAAGTCATCGTTCCATGTGAGATCATATATTTTATCGGTGTATCCGGCTGCAATCCGCTTTGTGGCATCCGTGGATCCTGTATCCACAATAATGATCTCATCCACCAGATCCCTGACACTGTCCAGACACCTTTTCAGAACCCGTTCTTCATTTTTTACAATCATACACAAAGATATTGTGATCATTCCGGATCTCCGTTCCCGCATTTTTTGCATGCGATGCTGTTCCTACAGCACTTTGGATAAGAATTCCTGTAATCTTGGGCTCTTAGGATTGGTGAAGAACTCCTGGGGAGTATTCTCCTCCACGATATTACCACCGTCCATGAAAAGCACCTTCGTACCCACTTCTCTGGCAAATCCCATCTCATGTGTCACGACCACCATGGTCATACCGCTCTCTGCCAGTTCTTTCATAACTTCAAGTACCTCTCCCACCATTTCGGGATCCAGTGCGGAAGTAGGCTCATCAAACAGCATTACTCTGGGATTCATTGCCAGAGATCTGACAATTGCAATTCTCTGCTTCTGACCGCCGCTTAAAGATGCCGGATAAGCATCTGCCTTTTCCTCCAGTCCAACTCTCTTTAACAGCTTCAGGGCATTCTCTTTTGCTTCTTCCTCACCCATCAGTTTCAATTTCACGGGGGCAAGGGTAATATTGTTCATGATCGTCAGATTGTTGAACAGGTTAAAATGCTGAAATACCATACCCATATGCTGACGAACTTTGTTGATGTCGATCCTGGGATCCGTGATGTTCTGTCCATCGAACCAGATCTCACCGCTGGTAGGTCTCTCTAAAAGATTCAGGCAGCGTAAAAATGTACTCTTACCGGAGCCGGAAGGTCCTACCACCACGATCTTCTCACCGGGGTGAATATGATAATTTACCCCTTTTAATACCTGATTATCTTCAAAGCTTTTATGCAGATCTTTAACGATTATCACTCTTACGCAGTCTCCTTTCCAGTTTTGCAAGCAGAATGGACAATACCTTGGTCAGTACAAAATAGATGAAGGCAATACCAAGCAGCGGTGTAAATACATCAAACAACTTGGAGGTCATCTGGTTGGCCACACGGGTAAGGTCACTCATTCCTACGTAACCTACAATAGAGGTCTCCTTGATCAGCACGATAAATTCATTGCCCAGAGGCGGCAGGATGCTCTTGAATGCCTGCGGAATGATAATGTATCGCATCGTCTGGAATTTGTTCAGTCCCAGTGATCTGCCCGCTTCCATTTGTCCCTTGTCCACAGCCAGGATGCCTGCTCTGACGATCTCCGCCACATAAGCACCGGAATTGATACCGAATGTCAGACTGGCGATCAGCACACTGTTCTTACAGGTAGCCAGAATGCCGGACCACATAATCAACAACTGTACCGTAGTAGGAGTTCCGCGGATAATATCAATATAAGCACTTGCAATCCGGGACGCTATGGTCTTCGATCCGTTCTTTCTCGTGGATAATTTCAAAAATGCCGCTATGGTTCCGATCAGGATACCAAGCAGTGCCGCAAAAAAAGAAACCTCTAAGGTTACTCCCAGTCCTTTCAGATAAAGCTTCCATCTGTCCGCTTCAATGAAGGCTGCATAAATATGTTGCCAGATATTTTGCATGTTATTTCCTATGCCTTTCTTGTGAAAATATAAGTGTACGATTGGCCAAACTGTATATGTTGCCTACCTTAATATAGCAAAAAGAAGAGAATGGCACAAGCCATTCTCTTCTTTTTCATGTATATTTTGTATAAAAATTATTCACCGATGTACTCAGCTACCAGTGCATCAAAAGTACCGTCAGCCTTCAGATCAGCCAGTGCCTGATTTACCTGCTCTACCAACTCGCTTCCCTTAGGCAGTGCGATAGCGTATTCCTCAGCTTCGAAGCCGAAATCAGCACCGTCGATGATCTTAACCTTACCCTCGAATTTGGTATTAAATACTTCTGCAGGGTTCTTGTCGATAATAACAGCATCTACTCTGCCGTTTACCAGATCATTTACAGCATCTACAGCTCTGTTGTAAGTCTGAGCGGTAACACCTTCGATATCCTCTGCCAGGAACATACCGGTGGTACCCAGCTGACATCCAATGGTCTTGTTCTTCAGATCATCTGCAGCTGCGATCTCGGAATCTGCCGGTACGATCACAAACTGTACAGCTTCATAATACGCATCGGAGAAATCTACCTGCTCCTTACGATCATCAGTAACGGTCATTCCTGCGATAGCACCGTCGATTCTGTTGCCAATGGAACTAACCAGAGAGTCAAACTCCATATTCTCTACCTGTACTTCCATACCCAGCTTCTCGCCTACAGCCTTGATCAGAGCTACATCGAATCCGTCGGGTTCTCCGTCATCTCCTACATACTCAAAGGGAGGGAACTCTGCGTTGGTACCGAATACCAGTACGCCGCCCTCGGTCTTATCAGCAGCCTCAGTAGTAGCTGCTGCTTCTGTGGTGGTTGCTGCAGCAGTCTCTGCCACACTGCTCTCGGAAGCCTGAGAGCTCTCGTTTGCTGCGGAATCAGAACCACAGCCAGTCAGCATTGCTGTACACATTACAGTTGCAAGTAACATTGCGATTGCTTTTTTCATAATATTATCCTCCTGTCTGTTTTCTACGGACGACAGTCGTCCTTAAACGTTGATTACTATAGCACCTTTTTGAAAATTGTGCAACTGTTTATGCATAAATATGCGTAGCTCCACTCTGCAAATACAACATTACCGGGATCTGCACCCAGAAGGTTACCACTATATATGGAATAAACGGTTTCGGTACACGAAGTTTTCCATCCGGTGTCACATTTCTTCTGCAAAACTGTACTGCAGCCAGCAATGTCAACGCCGATAACATATGGATCAGAAACCACAACAGATTCCCCTGCCAGGCGCAGCCTGCCAACGCACATACAGAAAATGCATGACAGTCAGCTCTTCCGTACATTTGGGCAAACAATATCTGCTGCAGGAGTACAAACAATGCCATTGCTGCCGCCTGCTGTATGCTAAACCTGTCAGTAATCCTGCACACTCCATCTTCCATATAAGCTTCCGACACCGGAAGCCCCAGCAGTATTCCTGTCCATGGCAGGCACCACCACCATACATAATTATACACATAACTGTGTACAGCATCCATGCAGGCCGCCGCTAACAAACCTCCCGCCAGCAGGGAGCACAGGATCTCCTGTGCCCCCAGGATCACCAGTCTGTTTTCTTCCGGAAGTCTTCCATCCATTCCCCCTATAACAAGAATCACAACTGCATTGATCCAGGCCAGTCCCCCGAGAAGCCACGCTTTTCCGGGTTCCATCCTCTCGATGTCTCCCGATAGTTCCACACGCAGCAGCCAGATTGCACTGCCATAGATAAGGCCTCCCAGAACCACCGACCACAGTATCCGGAACACGATTTCCAAGGCTCTCATACCTCCTTACCGTAACCGGGTACGCAGTTCATCCAACACATTTCCCGACACTCCGATCACGCTGATCGTTGGATGATCTTCCAGCCTCTTGTCACCTTTATAGGCCCGCACTGTGATTTCCTGTGTCTGGTTCTCCGGAGTATATAAAGGCACCATAAATTCCAGTTCTTCCGTCTTACGATACCCCTGACTTTCGGTATAATCATAGACTTTATTCAATGTCGGATCCAGTGCTGTCATACATTCCGGGAAGATGACTTCCACCCGGTCCGCATATCCCCATGTGGTAAAGGTAAGAATTCCGCTTTCGCCGCATTTGAAGACCGGCTCCTGCGGCTCCAAAATACGTTTCACACTGCTTTCCAGTGCAAATTCCGTCGTACCGTAACAGATACGGCTCTCATTCCCCACATGATCCGAAGCATATCCCAGTACCGTAAAATCCCCGCTGAACAGCGGTTCGTCCTCTGTGATTGTAATCACGATACAGCCATCTTCTCCGGAAAGGTAGGTCTTAGAAACAGCATTGTCCGTATTACTGATAACAATTGTAAAATGATCCACACCACTTAGAGCATCTGCGGCAGTAACACGTATGGTAACAGCTCCGTCTCTGCGATCGATCAGTGCCCGGTTCTCCAGTATTTCCATCCCCCGGATGACCGGAGCTTCTCCGTCAGCGATCAGAGCGATCCCGTTTTTCTGATCCTGCGTAGATACAGAATATATTTTATCTGTTCCGTGATCCGCTTCCGCTACCGGAATCACCCGAATCGTTTGTCCGTTCCGGTCTCCACTTATGACAAATTGCTGTACTCCGGTAAGTTCCTGATTCCGGTGTGACCGCAAAGTATAGGAATAGGAATGTTGCTGCAGCACATTGGTCCCCTCAGTCGCATAAGACAGTCCCTCCGCATCTGTCCGGATCACATCATCCGTTATCTCCGCAGACGGTGTGACAATGATATTTCTCGCCCTGCCACCGTCCTCCGTCACCGTTTCATATATTGTCCCATTCAGTTGATAGTCCGGTCTGGCTGTACCTTCCATATAAGATGCATTCGTTAACGTGAACGGTGTCTTTCCGTCCGCCCGGACATACCAGGTTTTGTCCGCTGCCGCCGGATATACATTGCCCTCTGCCTCGTTTATCTTAAGCTGTTTTGTATGAAGCTTCCACAGAATCTGTTTTCCATCCACACAAATATGTGTGGTCCCGCCTACATTTCCCGCCACATCCACAGCGGCAATATGCAGATACTGCACCCCATCCTTTACCACCAGTTCCATATGGGGGTCTTTACAATAACCGGCATCGTCCGTTACGACGGTATCCCTGTTTTGATCCACAAGATAATAATATCCCCTGATACCGCTAAGCAATGTGTTTTTTGTGATATTGGAGTCACATAGTTTGGAAGTACTGCCCGTCAGATAAGATTCCGCTCTATGATAATATACCGTCCCGTAATCCTCCGGCTCTGCCCACGAGATTCTTATTCTTTCACTGTCCAGTGCTTCTCTTACGACGTTCTCCGGAATTTTCCCGGGAGCCGCAAGATCAGTTGCCCTGACTCCCTTCAGCTGTAAAGTCTCCTGGTAACCTATTGCTTTTGACTGCAGACACAACAGCCCGTCTCCACTCCGTACTCCACTTTCACTTTCATATAGCAGTGCACATTCCGGATTTACATAACTGCTTCCGCCATATGCCGGCTTCGAGAATAGGACCTGGCCTTCCGTATAACCGCATACAAGAGTTCTCCCACCACTGAAACTAAGTGAGCTGATTCCCGCGGTAAACCAGACATTTCCTCTTAAATGAAAATTCAGATGCACGTAGATATGTGTCGTTCCTTCCGGTAATGAGATATGCAGGGACTGCCGGAAATCACTGGCTGCCGGGTCTCCGCCGCCATGTTTATCATAAAAAGGATAATCCCGAAATTTTCCCTGTGCAATTTTTGTTCCTTTTTGATCCAGGATTACAAATTCCGACGGCTGCTTCTCATCCGGCAGCCAGTCGGTATTCACAATATTTCCACCCAGAGATCCCCATCCATCGCAAAAATACGAAAGATTCAATGTCGTATTGCCATTGGTGGGAATCCCCCGATAACCGGAAACATTCCACATCTGTTCCTTAGGATAATTCCCGTTTCTGGCCCATCCGACCCGGACTATGGCACGGCTCCACTCATCATCGTCCGTACTTGTGGTATGTCCGTTATACTGATAAGAATTTGTGCCTGAGGAATCAAAGCAATTCGATCCCCACATAAAATATTCCCAATCTCCGAATGTTGGTGTATAAGAAGCATTTCTATAGCAGTCATTCGTATGGTGATGCACGATCTTCTCTCCGGCGGTTCCTCCATAATATCCGGCTCCGCCTCCGGCCATACCCGCTTCTCCTTCCTGCTGCCCGAGGACACTTTCCATGCTGCCACCCTTGCCGCCTGCACCGCCCGGTGATGCTCCACCGCCTCCTCCTGCGATCAGCAGGATTCCCTTCCGGTCGGATACCACGGATGTCATTCCTCCTCCGTTTCCATAATTTGAAGCTCTGCCGCCTTTGTTATACCCGTTTTGACCACCCACGGCATAGGTCAGCTGTTCCCCCCTCTGCAGCCAGAATGTTCCGGAGGCACTTCCCCCACATCCTCCCCGAAAGGAACCGTAGCCCTGTCCTTGCGCCCCCATCGCCTTTATGACGTAGAGTCCGGTATACGGCACGTTATATGTCCTCTTCTTTGCTTCATAAATACCGGTCAGTTCAACAGCCGCTCCGCTGTTGATATCCGTTGCACTATTAATCCGCATCCAGGCACCGTCTTCCAGTCTCTGATAAATAAGGTACGTTTTGTTGTTGTGATCCGTCTGCTCCCAGGACAGATCCACCGCTCCTTTTCCTTCGTTTTCCTTGTAGTTATCTTTCGCCAGCAGGGTAAGATCCACCCATTGCGCGTACAATGTCGTATTTTCGGACGGTATGATGCTGTCGCCCGCTCCTCCTGCCGGCCGTCGGAATTCCGAGTCATAATACCAGCCTCCAAAGGACCACCCGGGTCTGGTGGTCTCCGGTAATGTGACAGGTTCCGGCTGATAGACTGCCGTCAGCCTGTCCACATTACCGTCCGGAGCATCAAAGATATATTGCTTTCCATCCAGACTCCCCCGGAACGGATGCACCTTTTTCCATTCGACAAACCGATTTTTCCCTTGCACCGGAGTGATCTCCGATCCGCCATTGGCACGAAAACAGACTGTATACCCATCTGGTGCGCAGACCAGTTCTTCCTGCAACAGATATCTTTCAAGATATGGCTGCGTTACAGAAAATATCTCCCGGTCATCATACTTTCCTCCATTGGCATAAAGCACAAGGGTGCTTTCACTCCGCACCCATTGTGCATATAAATTGACTACACCATGATCGTTATCTGTCCAGGTTGTCCGGTCTCTCCAATCCGCCTGCCTGAGATTTTCGATTGCAGCTTTATCCGCATAAGCGGTTCCTGAACCATCTGGCTCTGTGTTCCAGCCCGCGAACAAATATCCGGTCCTGCTGTAATTGTTCTCTGTCAGGTGTGTCACCGGAGTGACCGTCTTGCCTTCGTAGACTATGGCATCGTTGTACATATGGATACTGTCATCCATATAACCGTTATAAGATGCACCTCCCGTATTGGCCTGATAACAGACCTTATACTGATTCCAGGAAATATTTTTACATTTATGTGCCGGCAGATCCACCCCCTGCTCCAGATTGTCGCAGAACGGGCAGAGATAATAGTAGCTCATCGGTTTTCTTTCGTTGCCCAGATCCAGGTACTGTATCGAGGCCGCCGCTTCTCTGCTCATATAGATATTGTACTCTTCAATGGCTTCTCCACAATCCGCACAATAGGCTTTCCAGCCAGAATAATAATACTGCATGCATTTTTGTCTGCCAAAAGATACCCCGTGCCAGTTTTTTCCGGTATATCCATTATGAATACACTGTCCCGGCCGGTGGACCACTTTCCAATATCTCACTGGGATTTCTCCATACCGTTTCTCTGTATAAATATGTTCTCCCACTACCGGATCTCTCAGCGAAGAAGGAATCTGCGTATACACAGTGGTGCTGTCATCCCGGGCATACCACACATAATTCCGGTCTCCTGCGCAGGTTGTAAATGCACGTCCATCCGGACTGAAAGAAACATAAGGACTGTTGTAAATGGTCTTTTTCGCTGCCGCTTCCGACTGTATCGAAAACAGGAGCGCAATTCCCAGCACGAGTAATCCTGCCAGATATCTCCCATACCGCATTCTCATTCCTCCTGCCTATCCGTATCCTCTGCCTTGACCACACGCAAGGAGCCCTGTGCCAGTGCAGCATAAAAGTCCGCCACCCTTTCTTTTTCCATATAGATATTTACTCTCTGTGCCGGAGTTGTCCCATCATCACCGCCGATTGCAGCTCCATTCCGGTCAAACACCTGTTGGACAAACACATTTTCCCACAACAGTTTCCCGTTTTGTTCCTCTTCCTCCTGTTCCACACAATAAATATGGATCCTGTCTCCGGCACGCAGGACACCTCCCACTACCTGGTACAGATCTTCGGCGCGGAATCCGGCTATAACAGGTTCCCGCATCTGCTCTGTGATCTCCGACAGTTCCCGCAGCATGCCTGTAGTCAGTACCATCCCCTGTTCCACTCCATATGCCGCTATTCTTCCACTTGCCGCCTCTGTGCTTTTCAGTGCAGTCTCCGGCACAATTCTTTTGTCGATTTCCATGACTGTAATATACTGCTCTGCATTTTCCGCGGAGATTTTTTCTCCCCTGGGAATTGCCGCCGTTACCACGCATACCTGTTCTTTTTCGTATTCCGTAAGCACTCTCTTTTCTGTCTGCAGCAAAAAAACAAATACTGCCATAGCCGCCACAAACGCTGCCAGGATACTTCCGTTCCAGATTCTATTCTTCCACGCCTGACTCATCTTCCGTTTTTTCATTCGTTTCCTCTCCCATATATTCACTGACCACATCTACCAGCTTACTTTTTTCAGCAGTTACTGTAATTCCCAGAAAACCTTCCACCGGATATGTGATCTCACTGTACACACCGGTATTCTCAATGGTCTGTCCCCCCGGAGTCCTCACTTCTCCCAGGGTTCCTTCCCATTCCAGGATCCTTCCGTCACCGTTTCGTTCCCACACCTGCACTTTTGTTCCCGTGACATTATAGATAATGTAATTTCGTATCTCTACCTTTCCGGAAATCAGCTTGTGACCTACTGCTTCATAATTTTCATTTAACCCCAGATTTTCACGGACAGCAGAACAATATCCCGCATACGCCTGTTCCTGATCTGTGATATGTACCTTATGTGTGCTGCCATACTCCCGGATATCAATGACTGCCGATGCCAGATTGGACAGTGCCAATGCATCTTCCAGATACCGTGCGGATGCCTTGTACATTGCCAGTTGTAGCTGCATATACAACAAAATTGCCAGAAACAGTATCAGAAACAATCCCAGCACCCAGGAAACCTGTCCGCTTTCTGCTTTTCCTGTCTCCTGCCGGTTCTCAGTTTTTGGCAGTCGATACTCTCTTTTCCCGTATTTCATAATGTCCGCCCAGCTTTCCGTGAATCTGCAGGATAATGCGTTCCCCATATCCTGCAGGTTCCAAAGTACTTCCCTCATAATCGATCTCTGTCAGTCCTGCCGTCTCCAGTTCTGCCGTGAGGTGTGCCTGCTCCGCCGGTTCCAGATATCCTACCGTTTCCATTTTCAGCAGATAGGCCCTCGCCAGCTGTCCTACATTCTCTTTTGCCTGGAGCAGCTGCACATTCTGCAGGTAGTTCAGCATCACTACCGTCAGTGCCAGCACACACATGCCCATCGTCAGCAGCTCTCCTATGTTCCCTGGCTGTTTCCCTCGTTCCGTCATCTTCTCTCCTATCCTATACCCCTGTCAGGATATCTGCTGCTTTGGTCTGCATCGCTGTTACAATGGTCTGTATAAACGTTGTCAGACTGTCCTTCATGACCACGCACAATAACAGTGCAATAATACACAGACCTACAGTGACCAGGATCCCGTCGATCCCCTGCTCCTGCCGTAAGGCATGTTCTTTTACTTTTCCCCAGATTCTCTGTAAATTCTTCATGTTTTGTCCCTTTCTTGTTTTGTTTTATTGGTATTTCAGAATTGCACCACTGCCCGGAACATATATCCCACACAGGCATATAAAATGATTCCCAGTACCGCCCCCAGCATTCCCAGCTGATAAAAAGTAATACTACGGTCCAGAGCACTTTTTTGCTGTTGAAGCACCGTAAGTTCCATATCCTTCAACTGCTCTCCCATGTCCTTCAACAGATCTACCGCCTGCCCCGACTCTCCTGCCTGGATCAGGGTAATGCACAATGCATCGATCTGACGGTTGTCAAATTTCTGTTGGAAGTCAGACAAAGCCGTAACCAGATCCGACTGTATGACCAGATCTCCGGACAGTTCCATCAATGCCTGCTGTAATCTCTGCGTCCGTACGCTCTGGCAGCATTCCGTCAAGGCATCCGTTACATAGACTCCGGCACAGGTCTGTACCTCCAGTGCCTGATAGATCAGCTGCAGATCCGGCATCATCTTACGATTGTCCTGTCGGTTCAGGTACAGCAATAACAGTTCCGGCACATAATACAGTCCCATTGCCGCAAGCAGTGCATATCCCCAGCCGATAGTTCCCAGTGCCAGTACTGCTCCAAGAAAAAGAAACAGGCGCATCAGCAGGTATTTTACCGGTGTAATTTTCTTCCCATAGTGAAATTTTGCACCGTTTTTCCTTAATTTCTTTTCTGTTCCGGTGACCCAGTTTTCATACCTTCGGCTCTCCCGCAGCATTCCGGTAAATTCCTCGCAGGCATGCAACACCGTTTTCGGCATTGTTCCCATACCCAGCCGGAACACAAAAATTCCTCCCAGCACCGCTCCCAACAGTTCGGGAATCCAGATAACTCTCCAGCTCATTCTCCACACCTCCCTGACTAGCGGCGAAAACCATACAGTTTCCGCAAAAACAGAAACAATATCAGTCCATAGACACCCACTGCAAGATGCCCCGGTAAAGTCCCGGATACTATTTTCCAGACCGACACATCGATCAGCCGGTCCACCGTCAGCAGGGCAAATACCGACATTCCCAGAAGCAATGCCATATTGATACCTGCCTCTCGAAGCATCCCTTTACGTTCCTCTTCCATACGCAGATACTCCCTTGCGGAACGTCTGCTGCTGTCTACCAGTGTGGTCAGATCTGCCATATAGCGGATACTGATTTCCAGATTTCTGGCCAGTTCCTTTATCTTGGGATGTTCTATTCGTTCTGCCATGGACAAAAGTGCCAGTGAACTATCTCCGGTCGTCTGTGCTTCATAGGCACATTCCTCCAGTGCTCCCTTTAACGGTTCCTCCACATAACGGCTCACCTGACCCAGAACCATGGTGATCTCTCCCGCTGTCAGGCTGTAATTTCCCAGGAAATTCAGACATTTCAGCAGATTTTCATTGGTCATCCGCAATTCTTCTGCCCGCAGCGTGCTCAGGAACAGATATTCCACTGCTCCGCTTATCATTATCCCCGATAAAGCTATCAGGAATTTTCCACTGCTCCCAAGCAATACTCCAAAGATCACCGTCATTCCCAGAAGATTTCCTGCGATCCATTTCTCCGGGGTGCACGCCGGAAATCTGCGCCGCATACCGCAATAACAGAGAAATTCTTCCACCCGGCAGATCCAGGTATTGTTACGCTGTAGCTCCTGCAGCTTGTGCCGGTTTTCCAACACCCGCAGTCTTGCCGACTGATCCATCCCTTTTTTCGTCCGGGACAGCAGGCTTTTTGCTGTCTCCACCCACCGTATCCTTCCAAACAGAAGCAGAAAACCCGTAAATATTAAACAAAAGATCCATACGTATATGATCATAAGTTTCTCCTCTCATGTAATGGTCAAAACAATCTCTCATACTCCAGATTCTCTTTCTCCGCATTCCACCCCAGACAGGCGAAGATCTCCTTCACCTGGTAATGTTCCATAAACACCAGGGTCTGAAAGCAGTCCATCATTTTCATTAATTCGTTGCGGGAATAACGACTGTCATACATTGCATAGTCCACGATCTTCTCCGGCGCCCTGTCCGCAGAGGGTGCATGTACCGTAGCCGCACAGATCTGTCCTGTATACGCTGCATTCAACAGATACAATGCTTCTCCTCCCTTCACCTCACCTATGATAAAAAAATCCACGTCCATCGTCAGTCCCGCTATGCTGATATGTTTTAAATCATAATTCACACTGCTTTCCGAGGTTCCCGGAAGCGAATGAAGGAACATCATATCCGGATGAAACAGTGTGGTCAGCTCATCCGCCTGCTGTGCCACCAGAATTGCCATATCATCCGGAAGCGTCTCCTTCAACGCATTTAACAGTGTGGTTTTACCGGAAGAATTTCCTCCGCAGATCAGGGTCGATCCCTGTCGGAACCTCTGCACCAGCAGTTCTGCCGTATTCCTGTCCAGCATCTCTTTCTCCACCAGTTCTGTCATCATGGGAAAACTCTTCGGCACCTTCCGGATACACAGATAAGGTTCGCTGTAGGTATTGACAATGGGCATGGATAAGGTAAAACGAAAGATAAAGTCCGGATGACTTTCTGTATCCGTAAACCGTTGGATCGCATTCAGGTTAGAAATATTCACCTGATTTCTGGTTGCCACATAATCAATAAACTGCCGGTACTCCTTCTCCGAAGCAAAGGCAATTCCGGCATCCATACGTTTTCCTTCTCTCTTGATCCGGATACAGTCATGACTCACCACCCGGATATCCGAAATGCTTTTGTCATCCATGAGCGGTGACAGTCTGGAATAACCGAAAATATATTGTTCAAATGATTTTAAAAGTCTTTTCCTTTTCGTTGCCGGGAAATGATAATATTGATCGATATGTTTTCCTGCCTCCTGCAGAAATTCCTCCTTGCCCAACACACCCTTTTTTACCTGGATCAAAAGCACCTGTTTCTGTGTGATAAAATCTTCTACCAGCCTCTGCAATTCTGCATCAGAGGCGGTTTCTTCCCTTTTGTTTTCTCTTTCCTCCATACATCCTCCTGTTGGTTTTTCTCAAAATAATCTATTTTGCACTAATTAATACATTATGTGATTCCTGGTCGAATATGACCTGATATTTAGAATTTTGACCTCGACTGACCTGTCGGGTAATATGCAGATTACTCCCTTCCGTGGCATCTGTCAACGCCTCCGGAACTATTTTCTCATTTTCGGAAGAATGGCCAAAGAAAAACCGCATTCTGTCAGGTTAATTTCAAAAAACCCGTCAGAATGCGGTCTGCGCATTTGTCTATTTTGTCTTTGTCTATTTTGCCATATCCGGCTCCCGTTCCTGCTGCCAAAGCAGTTTGTCGAACTCCTCCACCGGCATCGGCCGGTAGAATAAAAAGCCCTGTACATCGGTACAATTACAGCCTAACAGGAACTCCTTCTGTTCTTCCGTCTCCACACCTTCAATGACGATATGTGCTCCCAGCTGCTGCAGCATGGCAATGGTATTGCGGATAATGATCTGACTCTTATCTTTCTCCAGATCCCGGATGAATTCCCGATCGATCTTGATCTCATCCAATGTCTGATTCTTCAACATGTTCATGGTAGAATATCCGGTACCGAAATCATCCATGGACACCAGGAACCCTCGCTCCCGCAGGCTTTCCATGCGGCGATACATACCAACCTCGTCCTCCAGGAATGCGCTCTCTGTCAGTTCCAGCGGAACATACTCCGGCAGAACATCATATTCCTCCCTGAGACGGAGCAGTGTCTCTGTCAGTTTCTCATCATACGCATGCAATCGGGATACATTGATGGAAACGGGAATAAGTGTCCGGCCTTCCTTACGCAGCTTTCCAAGATAAGCAAACACTTTCTCCCAGATATATTCATCTACATTGATGATAAATCCGTTTTTCTCCAGTACGGGAATAAACTCTCCCGGTGGCACCAGCCCCTTTTCCGGATGCTTCCAGCGCACAAGCGCCTCACCTCCGATCACTCTTCCGGCCCTCATATCGACCTTGGGCTGCACATACAGCTGTAGTTCTCCGTTCTCCAGTGCGGACACGATATCATTTTCCACCTGGCGTTCTCGCATCTTCTGACTACGCATTTTTTCATCAAATACTGCATATGTCCGATATACTTTGCCTTTGATACTGTTCATAGCCATCGTGGCGCAATCTTTCAGATAGCTGATGGCAGGGGCTCTCTCCGGTGAGATTCCGATTCCAAAGGATGGTTGTACACGGTAAGCGAACGGAAAGTCAGTTATCTTTTTTCTGATCTCCCGCACAATAATTTCCAGTTCCTCTACTTCCTCATAGCTTGTACATAAACAAAAGATATCTGCTCTGATATGGCAGGCATAGCTATCCGGTCTGTTATTCTCATACCAGTCAAAGCAGGACGCAATAAATCTTAACAATCTGTCTCCTTCGTCTCTGCCGCAAAACTCATTCACAGCCTTAAACTGTACAATATCCATAATTATGACGCTGTATTTTTTATCCGGCTGCTGCTTGATCATTTCACCGCACAGATAGAAAAAAGAATTGATATTATGCAGATTTGTCAGCCCTGTTCTGTTTTTTTCTACATTTTCTTCCGCCATTTTTCTAAGAGAATACAGATATAATTCTTCTTTTCCGGCATCTGTTTTCTGCGGCGAAGATTCAATGATTTCCTCTTTTGCTTTCTGATACGTCATAGGCACCCTCCTCAAAACATAAACCAGTCCCGATGAATGCTTTTATTATACTTCATTTTGGTGATTTTTTCTACTATATGCCGATTTTTATTGTTTTTTTTAGGAAAAATGATATAATATGGGTGTCTGTAAAGTTATTTCAGAGAGGAGCGTACTTTATGTTTTTACTTTTAGCCGGCGGACTTTTGATCATCCTTTTGGCAGTAGTGATCGCCGTAGTATCCTCCGTGGTATCCGCAGTTGCGGCAGCTACCGACGATGCAGAAGACTGACATTCCGGACTTCGGACTGTCAGTTTTCTTCGCCCTAGCTTTTCTTTTTCTCATCTGCTTCCACAGTATCTTTCAATAACACTTCTACTTTCCGTGTTTTGAATCATAATTACAATTCTACCACCAGATCTGCATGGGCCAGCGTGGATTCCCGGTGAGCAATCACAATCGTTGTCCGCCCCGCCATCATTCTGTCCAATGCTTCATTTACCAATTTTTCAGAGTTATGATCCAATGCCGAGGTTGCCTCATCCAAAATAAGGATAGGTGCATCTTTCAAAACAGCTCTGGCAATGGCAATTCTCTGGCGTTGACCACCGGATAACAGGTTTCCGCGTTCCCCCACCCGAGTCTCATATCCATCTTTCAGCTCCATAATAAAATCATGTGCATTTGCAAGCTTTGCCGCATTGATAATGTCCTCCTGACTTGCGCCAGGCCTTCCATAGCGAATATTTTCTGCAACGCTTACGTCATAAAGATATGGTTCCTGAGGCACATAACCTATCAGTTGCCGTACCTCTGCTAAAGGATATTCTTCATAAGCCTTTCCTTTGATAAAGATTTTTCCTTCCTTTACAGGATACAGGCCCAATATAAGCTTGGCAATGGTACTCTTGCCCTTCCCCGATTCTGCCTTAAGAGCCACACATTTTCCCTTGGGAATATCCAAATTGAAATGCTGCAAAACATCCTGCCTGCCATCGTAGGAAAAGGTTACATCCCGGATACTGATTTCCGCATCTCCCTGGAAGGAAATCGCCGATACACTCTCATAGCGTTCAGGTTCTTCCTCCATATCCAGAAACTCAAACACTCTTTTAGCATTTGCAAGATAATTTGCCATAGACGGAATATAAAGTCCCACCTGTAACAAATTCCAGCTCATAGATCCGTATAACAAATAAACTGCTGCCAGCCTGTCCACCGTAGTGATTCCCTGACTGACCATAACAAGCCCCACCGCAATAAACACCAACGAGCCAAGAAGTTCAAAGATCTGATTCAGTCCATCCAGACTGGCAGACATAAAGTTCCTCTTGTTTTGCTCTTTGCGATACTTTTCATTTTCTTTGATATATTGTTCTACCATCACAGATTTCAGGGAAAATATTTTAATCTGCTCTATGCCTGACAAAATATTGGAAATTCGTTCCGCAATGGATACATTGATGGTGGACATTTCCCAACTGACTCTTTGCATGGGTTCGATAAACAAGCCGTTTATCACAAGCAGTATAGCACTGGCGCCAAAGAGGCAGAGCGTCACCTGCCAACTGAGCATCAGCATTGCTGTCAGATAAAAGCTCATCATCAAAAATGGCATCAATACCCGCCGAAATCGAGAACCATAGATACCCTGGGCCCGTTCACAGTCATTAATCACCTTTGACATGAACTCGCTGCTGCCCGTCTGTTCATAATAAGAATACGGTAATCGCATACATTTGGAATATAGGGCCTTTTGTAAATCAGCGCCACCCTTTTTTGCCTCCATAGTATATACATAAAAGGACAGTGCATAAATAAAAAGCATCAGACATCCTATCCCTGCACACAGCAGCACCTCCTTTAAAAGTCCTGCAAACATATTCCTCTGTGCATAGTTTTCTACACGAAAAATAATATTTTTGAACAAGAGTGCAGTTATCATATCAAAAACAGACAAAGCTGCACTCATGAATATAATAGCCAAAAGATATCTGATAAATCCTGTCTTCATCATTTTCAACATCCGCCAAAGGATGCGTAAATCATTATCACTGTCCGCATCCCTGGGTCCACACTGTCTGATAATCACATCACTATATGCCATTTGTCCGTACCTCCCTTCTCACAATTTCCCCATTTTCAAAGACATATATCTCGTCTGCATCCGCAATAGTGTTCCGTCTGTGTGCAATAGTTATTACCGTCCGATTATGTGAAATTTCTCTCAAAGCCACCTGAATCTCCTGCTCCGTCTCCACATCCACTGCGGAAGTTGGTTCATCCAAAAGCAAAATAGGTGCGTCCTTTAAAAAGGCTCTGGCAATAGAAACCCTCTGTTTCTGGCCTCCGGACAATCTTGCCCCTCGCTCTCCCACTTCTGTGTCATAACCCTGAGACAGTTTCATAATAAAATTATGAATATTCGCCTTTTCACAAGCCTCTATGATCTCTTCTCTGGCAGCACCAATCTTACCATACGCCACATTCTGGGCAATCGTTCCGGGGAACAAAAACACATTCTGGGACACCAGACTGATATGTTTGCGCAGTGCATTCATATCCCATTCTCTAAAATCGTGCCCATAAATACGGTATTGCCCGGCCTGTGGATAATAAAAACCAAACAAAATCTTCATAACGGTAGACTTACCTCCACCAGAATTACCGATAAATGCCACATTGCTGCCCCTTTTTATGGTCAGGCTAATATCCTTCAAAATCTGCTTTTCTTCTGAATACCCAAAATTCACATGCTCAAGTTCCAGGACGCTCTCACCTTCAGGCGCAAAAACGCCTTTTCCAGACACCTCCTCTTCCTGATCAAGAATCTCCTGTAATCTTTTTATAGAAATACTGTACTCTCGGATAGAAGCAATCCGACCCGGGATATTTCCCATAGGTTTTGAAATCTGATCCAGCAGCATTGAATAGGCTAAAATTGTGCCAACAGTCATCCTTCCATGACAGGCCTCATAAATGCAGAACAAATAACAGCAGAGTTTTGGTATCCATCGCACCAAATCCCTCACAACAAAATTCATTGCCAGCACCTTGGTTCGGCATGACTCATTCCGCACAATCTCATCTGCTATATCAAAAATACGTTTCTTCTGGAGTTCATATAAATGAAAGGTCCTGCCCACTGAAATCCCCTGAATTACATCATAAGCAGAATTTTCCAATTCATCATACAACTGCCTGCGCACTACGGCTATTTTCCCAACCATTTTGGTCAGTTTCCCTGTCTTTATATATACCTCTCCTTTGGACGTAGAAAATAAAATGTCATTTGTCCAACTTTTTACTACTACTTCTACAACATACAACTCCTCAATAATCTTGCTCTCGTCAGCTATGTTTTGAAATATAACTTCAACACAATCTGAGCTTACATATGGTTTCATCTGTCCGACTCTTTCAGCTATCTTTCTACTTATAACATCCTGATCATCTTTAGATAATTTTACTCCCTTCACTATTCTTTTATCACTTATCCCCCACTTTATTGTTCCTATACCAACGACACGACTATTTAAAAAAGCATTAATGTATATCTCAGCAACATCAATTATAGCGTTTATTGGACTACTACCCTTTATTTCCTTATACTCTATATTTCTCTTTTCAGTTTCCTTCACTTCCTGATTTAACATATACTTTACAATTATTTTTCCTTCTTCGTTTTTTTCTTGCCCCCTCATTATTTGCTTCATATTCTGTCTCTTATACACATCTGACGCTGCCGACGAACTCT
>ENA-OZAV01000153-OZAV01000153.1-human-gut-metagenome-genome-assembly--contig:-NODE-153-length-33335-cov-9.492819_pt1 | contig 33335 bp, 33 predicted proteins | sample MGYA00243307_ERZ653511 | MGnify/ENA primary metagenome ERZ653511 (study PRJEB26926, sample SAMN06165165) | human gut metagenome | biome: ENVO:00009003; feature: ENVO:2100002; material: ENVO:00002003...
AGTTCACCATCCCCGACGGCAAGTGCCTCGTGGTGGAGCTGAACGAGAAGAACGGCGGTCGCCACCAGTCCTTCGTGATTGAGAACGAGGACTTGGTACGCGCAAATACCATCAACGAACTTCAGGTGCGCTGACTATGAAGAAGTACCTTTTTATGATTATCGCTTCGCTTGCCCTGTTCACAGGGCGGGCGAACGCCCAACGATGCCTGCCGAAGATGCAGGGCATCGAGGTCAGGGCGAACATGGTGGACGGCTTCAGTCCCGGCGGCAACGACGGCGGGTACAGCTTCGGGGCGGCTCTCTCCACCTACACGAAGAAAGGGAACAAATGGGTGTTCGGCGGCGAGTACCTGCTGAAGAATAACCCGTACAAGGACGCAAAGATACCCGTGGCTCAGTTCACGGCAGAGGGCGGCTACTACTTCAAGATACTGTCCGACGCGCGTAAAATCGTCTTCGTCTATGCGGGTGCTTCGGCTCTTGCCGGGTATGAATCGGTAAATTGGGGCGAAAAGGTGCTGCCTGACGGCTCCACGCTCCATGACCGTGACGCCTTCATCTACGGCGGTGCGCTGACGCTTGATGTGGAGTTCTACGTGGCTGACCGTATCGCCCTGCTCGCCAATCTTCGGGAACGTTGCCTGTGGGGTGGCGACACCCGGAAGTTCCACTGCCAATGGGGAATCGGTCTAAAGTTCGTCATTAACTGACGTGCCGCATGGAACGGACGGAAATAGACGCCATGAGGCAGATACCCCTTGCGGACTTTCTCGCACGGCTGGGACATGAGCCTGTCAGAAGGAGCGGAAACGAGCTGTGGTATATCGCCCCGTACAGGGGCGAACGCACGCCCTCTTTCCGTGTGAACGTGGCAAAACAGCTATGGTACGACTTCGGCTTGGGCAAGGGCGGTGACATCTTCACGCTTGCCGGGGAGTTTGTCGGAAGCGGCAACTTCATGGAACAAGTGAAATTCATAGCGGAAACCGCCAATATGTCTATGCCTGTTCCCGAAGTGAGCAAACCGACTTTCCTGCCGAAGCCGTCCGAACCAGTCTTCGAGGGAGTGGAAGCCGTCCCGCTGCTCCGCTCCCCGCTGACGGACTATCTGGCTGAACGGGGCATCCCTTACGGCATTGCATCCCGGTATTGCTGCCGCCTGAATTACGGAGTGCGTGGCAAGCGGTATTTAGCCGTAGGCTTCCCGAACGTGGCGGGCGGCTTTGAGATCCGCAGCCGTTTCTTCAAAGGGTGCGTGCCGCCCAAAGACGTGTCTTCGGTAAAGACGGAGAATACCACCGCTGACGTGTGCGGCGTCTTTGAGGGCTTCATGGACTTCCTTTCCGCTGCCACGCTCGGATTGGAAACGGGCGACTGTCTTGTGCTGAACTCGGTTGCCAACGTGGAAAAGGCAATGAGGTATCTGGACGCTTACGGGCGCATAGACTGTTACCTCGACCGTGACGAAGCCGGACGGCGGACATTAGAAACGCTGAAAGAACGTTATGGCGGACGTGTCTGTGACCGTTCAGCCCTCTATGACGGTTGCAAGGACTTGAACGAGTATCTGCAACTGACAACGAAAAAAGAAATGAACAATAACTTAAAAATCAAAAGAATATGAACATACTGAACAACAAGAACCGAAGAAAATCCATCTTCAAGGCGTTGGCGCTCTGCCTGTTCGCCGCCGTGTCGCTCACGCTCGTATCGTGTGACGACGACATGGACATCCAGCAATCCTATCCCTTCACGGTGGAAACCATGCCCGTGCCGAACAAGGTGACGAAGGGGCAGACGGTGGAAATCCGCTGTGAGCTGAAAAAGACGGGCGACTTCGCCAACACCCTCTATACCATCCGGTATTTCCAGTTCGAGGGGGAAGGCACGCTGAAAATGGACAATGGAATCACGTTCCTGCCCAACGACCGCTACCTGCTCGAAAACGAGAAGTTCCGGCTGTACTACACGGCGGCGGGTGACGAGGCGCACAATTTCATCGTGGTGGTGGAAGATAATTTCAACAACTCCTACGAATTGGAATTTGACTTCAATAATCGGAACGTGAAGGACGACCGGACCGTTATCCGTGTCGGCGACATCAAACCCTTGTCAAGATGATGCGTGTATTTATGGCTATTCTCTGTTCGCTGCTGGCGGTCTGTTCCGTGTCCGCACAGATCAGCCGCCAAGAGGGAACGGACAGGCTGGCGGCAATCTACCGCCTGCCGCCTTTCGAGCGGGCAGTGCGATGCACGAAATATTTTGAGGGCTGGCACTCGGAAAAACATCATCCGTATGTAGGCTGGGGTCATAGGTTGCAAAAGGGTGAAAGGTATTCGGCACGCACCATGACGAAGCGGCAGGCGGATGCGCTCCTGCGCAAAGACCTGCGGAAGTTTATCGCCATGTTCCGGCAGTTCGGGGCGGATTCGACCTTGCTTGGCACACTCGCCTACAATGTCGGTCCGGCGAAACTTTTGGGCGGCAACGGATACTCCAAAAGCACGCTGATCCGAAAACTGGAAGCGGGCGACAGGGACATTTACCGCGAGTATGTCGCTTTCTGCAACTACAAGGGTAAACGGCACGCCATGCTGCTCAAACGGAGGAAGGCGGAATTTGCGCTGCTGTATGTTCCGTGATATGGCAAATGCCTGACAAAAGAAAATCCGATGAAGCCGGTAGCTTCATCGGATTTTCCGCTTTCATTTCATACATTCGGTATTGTTCCCATGTCGATTACCTCACCGTCCCTGCAATGTTCGATGATGCCGGGCGAAAATCCCATGCTTCCGATTGCGATATGACGGATATATTCCGCATACTCCCGACCTTGAAAATTCTTTCCCGTCAGGTTTTTGAAAATCATCTTCATGCCTGTTCCGTCATCACTGTGCAAGATGATTTTTCCGTTCTGTCTGATTGCTTCCATGATTAAAACTTGTTTTTGTGAATATTATCGTAGATTGGGACAGCGGTTTCTTTGCCTACTTTCTTTTTCGCCATCATGCTCACGAAAGAAAGTAGGCGGCTTTTGCCGCCCACCCCTCAAAATCGGGTGTAAAGTCCCGTCACCATCGTGAACATTTCTTCCAGCATATCGCAATATATACCTTCGTGCGTTTCGATGTCCTTCGTCTTGCACTCGAATGTCTTTTTGCTGAACGTCTTGCGGTAGAAACGCATATTGTAGAGGTCTGCCCCTCCGTCATAGATGATGTCAAGGCGGTTGGCACTTGTCTTGTTCCTCGCAAGGCTCATGCGCAAGCCATTGCCCATGTCTATGAAGTCCTTGCTTCCCGTCATGGCGGCAAACCGTCTGCCGCCTATCTGCTGTAAAATCGTCTTTGCTATCATGCTTTTCTTGGTTTTAGGTTGGCGGTGCATACACCGCCAACTTGTTTAACATTCTGTTATCTCGGCAATGGGTGTGTTTCGTTTCAACCATTCCATTAGGCACTCCATATTGTACTCGCTTGTGATGACTGCCGTATGGCTGTCAATGGCGGTGAACCTGCTGCTCTCATAGTCGTCTATCCACCCTTTTAGGGTATCAACTCCCCACGCTTCCGCATCGTCGAAGATGCTATCCAATACTTTGATAGGCTCGCTGAACTTCACTATCAGCGTTTGATAACCTGCTGCGTTCATCGGTTGTCCTCCTTGCTTTCCTTTGCCGTGAGCCACTTGTCACGTGCGGTCCGGCACTCGTCCAACGTGGGTTTGACGCAAGAGAACAACTCTCCGTCTGTGGGGTGGCGGTAGTCGTACTGCACAAGTGTCCGTCTGCGTCTGCCGATACCCATTTGGAATTTTTCGTATTTCTCCGTACCTGCTTCGGTGCAGGTGCTTACTCCGTTGATAGTCATTCGTGTTGCCATAATCGTTGATTTTAGAGTTGTTAAAAATGTACTGACAAAACTCGGTTGCGCATCACCATTTCGGGGTCGCTCGTGTAGCGTTGGTGCAGGTAGAAATGGTGACTGCCGAAGCCGTAAAGGAAGAACCTGTCAAGTTCGTGCTTCTCGGCAAAGTCCTTGACGCTTGCCCTTAACTGCTCCTCACTCGTTGCCAGAGTGAGAAGGTTCACAAATTCAAGGAACATTGTGGGGATTTTATCGTCCCACAAGAAAACCATGCTTTCAATTCTTACTTCCATATTGTTCGATATTATAGGTTTATATATCATGCCGCGTTCATCCGCTGGCGTATCAGTTCGGTATTGTCTTCCACAAGTCGGATGATGCGGTCGTGGTACTCGGTGTTCTCGTTACATATCCCACGGCTCTGTACCACTTTCAACGTTGCCAATGACACCTCTATCGTTTCAATGCGCTTGCCGTCAATGGTGGCGGAAAGGATAAGGGAGTCTTTTCGGTTGTGGTAGCCGCCCACACAATGGTGCATCAGCCTTCCTTCCGTTATCATTTCCTCCACGCTCTCTATGACCTTGATGCATATAAGGTTGTCGGAGAACACAAGCCCGAAGAAGATGCCTTTGGCTTTCAGATAGTTCTTCTCGTCCTCAATTGCCTTTTGCCGTTGCTGTTCCGTCCGCTCACGTTCCCTTTGTCGGTTACGCTTTGCCACCAACTTGTCGTGTTCGGCTTTGAGGTCGGCAGGGCAAACGTACTTCGGGCAGTTCGTGTCCTTTCCGAAGTGGCAGAGGTGGTCTATCATGTCGCACCATAGAGAGCTGTCGGGGATGGTGTAGCCGTTACGGATGCAAATCTTGATGGAGTTCCAATACCTCTTCATGTCCATAGACCTTACAATGGAGTAGCGCAGCATTTCCGTCTGCCCCGATTTCAACAAGGTTTCTTTCCGGCTGTCTGAAAGAATGGCGGTAAAGAAGTCGTATGGCAGGATATTGTGGAAATTCCCCTTATAGCCGTTCCGCTTGACTTCGGGAATGACCCTTATTGTCGGATAGGTGCAGATTGGGGCAATGTCGTATGCTCTGAATTTCTTGTTGCCACGAATTTCCATATCGCTCCATTCGTTCCACAAATCGTAATAGAAAAGGTGCATACAGCGTAATCTTGCCACGGTTTCTGTCTTGCCATCGGGGGCAATCCACCGCTGGACTACCTCGGTGATGGAATACTTGGCAGGATGGCATACCTTTCTGTCAATATGCACAAAGAAGAAACGGATTACTTGGAAATGCTTGCAGGTTGTGATGATGGAGAAGTATTCAGTGTTTTTGAACACTCGCTTTCGGCTGTCAAGCACTTCAAGTTCCTTTCCGCAATGTGGGCAGGTACAACCGCAAAGGCTCTCCGCAAGGCGGTGTTCGCTTTTCCAGCGGTGTCCGCACTCGGTACAAGTGAGTATGCCGCCTTTCGTTCTGTGGGCATAATGCTTGAAGCAATGCTCAAAAGCATATGCGGTCTGTTTCTCGGTCAATTCGGGTAGTTTGTGGAATAACCCGGCTACCTCTTTCTGTATGCGTGTTTTCGGTTTCATAATCAGAAGTCAAATAGTGATGGTTCAACTTTGGTTTCTTTCTTCGCTGTCGGCTTGTTGCGGTTCTGCAACTTGCGGAGTTCCTCGCCTTGGTATTGTCGGATAGCGTTCTGCCGTGCTTCCGCCTTTTCCTCTGCCGTGAGTTCCACAACGTGGTTCACCGCCACTTGGCAGTTAATCGGTTTGCCCACCTCTATCTCGTTCTCGTCATAGTAGTGGACGGCTTGTCCGTATATCTCTCCGTCCGTGAAGCCGTTGCAACCGCTTTTCTTCACATAGTTCAGAATGTAGGTCACGCAATCGTCTATGTTCTTGGCTGGGTTGCGGTAGTTCTTGGCAAAGAGCGCATCTTCCGCTGCCCGCTGTTCCAAATACATCTGTATCGTTCTCTTGAAATGGTCTGTCGTTTTCATATCGCTATATTTTTGAAGGGTTGTCATTCAGATAAAGTATATCGCAGTCTTCCACTTCGGCAGGAAGTCCGAAAAGCGGATAGCGTGAGAAGTATGGCTGTGCGTTGCCTTCTTCGTCCGTGAGGGGCGAAATTATCTGCACCTGCCAATCATTTATCCATTTGTCTATCATACGGATTTCATCGTCCGTCAATCCCGTGGCGTCACCGTTGATAAGGTAACACAAGCTCCATGTCGGTATCATTTCCGTTGTCTTGTTCATATCGGGAGCGATTAAAGGGTGAATAACCAAAGGATAAAGCCGAAGAATGCGATGGTTGAGAGGATAGCCACGATTACGCCTATCGCCACTCGGAACACTCCGTTTACTATCTCCGTGATGATGCCCCAAAGGATGCCCAATATCCCGAAGGCGGTGCGCACGATTAAACCGCATATCGCAAGTCCTATGTATTGCGCCACTTGTCTGAAATTTGCCGTTGCCGTCATATCTTCGCTGTTTTGATTTTTTTGTTTTTAATGCGGATTCAAGAGCTGAGGGAGTTGAGTTTCAAACTATCTTATCTGCCTCTCGTTTATCCGACATTTTTTTTAATGCGTCTTTCTGTCGCATCGGTCGTTTTCGTTTCGGGTGCTTAAAAAGGTAGGGATTAGGGAATGCAAGGTTTTTCGGGAAAATACTACCCGAAGGGCTGGAGATTTTTCCAGAAAACAGGAGGCTTGACCTTGCTTTCCCGTACAATCCCGGAGTTACCTTTGCACCCAGCACGAAAATGACTGCCTGATGCGGCTCACTGAAAGGCGCGAAAATGGAGGTAAACGGAAGTAGAGGCAGATTAGACAGGAAAACTTCAAAAGAGAAATCCGTGAAAAAGACATCCCCAACAGAAAAGAACATAGCCGGTAGCGTGAAACCGGGCAAACCATCGGCAAGGAAGTATGTTTTTATCTGTTTGGCCAAACGTGTTTGGTCGGATGGATAAAATCATTCTTCCCGGTTTGTCTGCCGTGAGTGACGGCTTGTTCCATTTATGGAATGTGCGGTCATACACGGCTTTCCGCTTCCGGCTCAAAAGGACAACGAAAAAAGAAAAATCGTCAAAACCCCGTAAAAGCACCTCTTTGGCATAAGCACAAAAGAAAGGGGCCTTGTCTCATCAGTCTAAACTATTGTTTAGGCGTGAGGCAAAGCCCTTTTCTCCGCTTATGCGGCAGTCGGCACACGTTCGTTCAAAATCTTTTTGGGCGATGGTGTGCTGACGGATAAAATCGCTTTTACGGAAAAACTTGTGTGAGAAGAAAAATCAGGAGATTCATTTCTAAATCTCCCGTTTTATTGTTACTTTTGCATACGAAGAGTTCTTTGAAGGTTACGCAACGCACAGAAGAATAATGCAGTAGATAACTAACTAATTCGTAACCTATTACTATTATGAGCGATTACCCAATGCTCATTTCCAATAAATTACACTCTTTTCGTAACTTCCTTATGCAAATGTACATGATTTCTGCGGCAGTGGCAAGAATAGAGTATTTTTTTAGCGGTTTCGTTTTTTCTTTTTTAAAAGATTTCATTACCTTTGCCGATGTTTTCAGAATAAAGGGAAAAAAATCTGCGGAAGTAGCTCAGTTGGTAGAGCATCAGCTTCCCAAGCTGAGGGTCGCGGGTTCGAGTCCCGTTTGCCGCTCTTTTTTATTTTTCTTCACTTTCCAATTCTTTTATCTCTTTATTGAGGAATACGGATAGGATGGTTCTTAAAACAACAATACCTCCCAATAGGGCCAATTCATTCAAAGTGGGCTCCAATACTGTTTTCAAAATATCCGAAGCTATCAGAAATTCTAAGCCAAGAAGCAGATAAGTTCCGAATGTAGCTCTTAATTTTCGTATATTGGTAATGGAATACCCTCCGGTAAAACGTCGTATTTCATTCTTCAAAAAAGAGATGATACCTATCAACGCTCCGTATGTGACAATCAAAAGGCTTGTCACACTTATAACAGCTGCTAATAAATCCAAGAAATGAGTAAGCATATTTATTTGTCTTTATGAATAGAACAAATAAATAAGCGATATGTTCTTACATCATGATAACTCTATCTTGACAATTCCTCCATAAGGAGTGAGTGCGCCAAACGCCTCTTCGGGTTTAATGATACCTGCATAAATCTGTGCGTTCAGTAAAATGCCGCCATGAGCAAAGATCGCGACTTGTTCATACGGTTTTTGGCGAAGTTCGTCTAGAAAATCGGCAACACGCCGGTATTGATCTTCAAAGGACTCTCCATTGGTCGCTTTTACATGCAGATAATCTGCATACCATCTTTCCAGATTAGCGTCGGCAATTTCATCGAACCGATGCATTTCCCAATCTCCGAAGTTTAGTTCTTTCAAGCGGTCGTCCCGTTCTGCATCCGGGTAGCCGCAAAAGGTAGCCAGGCGTACACAACGGGTTAACGGGCTGGTATAAACCTTATCAAAAGATAAGCCTTGTAAATGGGCTGCCGTTTGAGTTGCCTCCATTTCAAAAGTCGGCTTTAAGGGTACATCCGTCTGTCCGTAACAAACACCTTGCGGAACATCAACAGCAGTATGACGCATTAAGTATATTACCATAGGTTTGTATAGATTAAGTTTATAGTTAGATAAAAAGAAAACTCACATAATAGGAAAGTCGCTCCGCAACAATCACCGGTATATCCTTGCAGGCGTCTGCGCATGAGTGACATTAAAAGGATGAACATCATAGCAGGAGCGATGGCTGCCCACCAGTATCCTTTATCCAGTAATAAAAGCATAGGTAGGGCTCCGGCCATAAAAGCGGATAATAAAACACCTGGGCTCATACGGTCATATATGACTTTTGCTTTCGATTCTTCTTCTTTACGGGCGTATGGAAGCGTGTTGATGATTTGTGCGGCACAAAACTTGCTCCAGGCATCTCCGCTTAGTATGGCCGCACATGCCAAGGGTACAGAAAGTGTGGTGAGTATATTCCACATCAATCCATAATAGAATAATAATCCGAGCACTCCGTATGTGCCGATATGTGAATCCTTCATGATGGACAGAATCTTGTCACGTGATGTACCGCCCCCGAAGCCATCGCAGAAGTCTGCCAATCCATCTTCGTGTAAAGCACCTGTTACTAATAACCGGGCAGCCAACGCCATGAGCACAGCTATTTGTACAGGCAGAAATTCTGCTGTGATCCATAGAGTGCCTGCCATGATACCTCCTGTCAGCCATCCTACAAAGGGCCAGTAATCCACTACTCGTTTAAAGTAAACAGGTGGTACATTAGCTATTTTCCAAAACGGAAGGCGTGTGAAAAAAATGAGGGAGGCAAGCAGTTTCATGGTTAAAAATATTTAGTGATGGCGGCATGGGCGAAATTGTCCATCTCATTCATCATGTTTACAGAGGAAACAACGATGGGATAAGCGCATATCGCTCCTGTTCCTTCTCCCAAGCGCAGACCTAAATTTAATAAAGGGCGTACTTTCATGGCGTCCAATACTAGTTTATGACCGGTTTCATCTCCCTGATGTCCGAATATGGCATACGACAAAACTTCCGGATGAAGTTTTGAGGCGGCCAGTATGCAGTTGGTCATGATGAAGCCGTCTACCAGAATAATCATTCTTAATTCTGCCGCCCGGAGCATGCCGCCTATTGCCATAACCATTTCATATCCTCCGAACCAGGCGATGATATCTTTTGCAGAACCGTCACCGGCATAATGGTCAACCGATTGTTTCAATACATTGTATTTATGGCGGATGCCTTCTGAATCCAGTCCGCTTCCCGCACCTACACATTGCTCTAATGAAATACCTGTCAGCAAATGCATCCAGACAGAGGAAGGGGAGGTGTTGCCAATACCCATTTCGCCAAAACTGACCACATTGCAGCCGTCAGCATGAATCATATCCGTTATCTTTGCTCCACGTTCCAGGCATAATTCCATTTCTTCCATACTCATAGCGGGGCCTTTTAGAAAACTGTGCGTGCCACGTCCTACGCTACAGTTGATAATGCCTTTCTCGTAAGGAAGATCGTAATCGACTCCTGAGTCTACTAATACAAGCTTAAAACCATGTTGGCGGCATAAAAAATTAACTCCGGCACCTCCATGCAAAAAATTACTTAGTTGTTGCCAAGTGATTTCTTTGGGAGACTTGCTTACCCCTTCTTCTACTATACCATGATCGGCTGCAAAAAGTACGTTGTGCGGATGGCTTAATGTAGGGGAGAGGGTTTGTTGGATTAATCCGATTTGCAATGCAAGGTCTTCCAGAACGCCCAATGAACCTTTGGGCTTTGTCAAATTGTTGATTTTGTCTATCAATGCCTCCCGAAGACCTTCATCGGGATACTCAATATGAAAGTTTTTCATTGTATTTATTATTTTATAGGAACAGGAATTCCCGATACCATCAAATATACTTGGTCTGCTTTTGAAGCTATATATTGATTCATCCAGCCCTGTAAATCTGTAAAGCGGCGTTGAATGGCGTTTTCGGATACTGCTCCGGAACCTATTTCATTGGTTACGAAAATAAAAGTGGCATCTTGCCGGATAAAATTATCAAACTCCTGTTTGACTGCCTGTAATGCAGCCTCTACATCCGCATCCAAATCAAAGAAAAAGTTGGTACACCATAAGGTGACACAATCAATCAATACTACATTATCCTTTACTTGATGGCGGCTTAGTTCTTTTTCTTCTTCTATATTCGTCCATTCCGGTCCGCGCCTTTCTTGATGTTTGATAACGCGTTGGCGGAATTCTTCATCCCAAATACGGGAAGTAGCTATATAAACGGGAGTGGGTGATAAGCTTAATGCCAATTTCTCCGCGTATGAACTTTTTCCCGAACGTTGGCCTCCTGTGATTAAGATAATACGTCTCATTGTCTTACTTCTCGGTGGCACGCAGAATCAACGTAGTCGCACCTAATGTGATGATAGCGCCTTCCTCGATCCGTATCCGGTCCTTGTTCCCCAAAATCTCGTTCATCAGAAATGTTCCTGTAATGCTGTCATTATCACGCAGGGTATAAATGACTTCCCCTTGTTTGTTGCGTTTCACATTAATGATACAATGCCTTCTGTCCATGCTCGGATCTGATGTTTCGATGGGAATGTCCACTTCAGTGCCTTTGCTTCTGCGTCCTATCAGGTTGTCACCTTCCATCAGGGGTAATACTTGTTTGTATCCGAATACATTTTCTACTACTACGATACTTCCAAAATCCTCTTTATTGGCTTGTTCGTCCAATATTTCTTCTTTACGGGTTGCTTTCAGTTTGGACTTTCCGATACGGATGCTGAATTGTTTTTTACAATGGTCACATACAAAGACCAACGACTGGCCTTCTGTATATTTGGTTTCATCAAAAGTTATATAGTTGTCACATTTGGGACACAAAACTCTTTTCATAAAAAATAATCTTGTTTATTTGGAACTCAATATCCATGCATTCTTGAATGCATCATTTTGTTTCAGTTCATTTAATTTCTTATAAGCAGCGGCTTTATCTGCAAAGTTGCACAAAGACAGGCGATAACGTCCGTTACCTTCTATGATTGTTACATCCTTATATCCTTTTTGCTTGTACTCATTAAGTACTTGCTGTGCGTCATTGGCTGTCGGTAAACTGGATACGATGATATAATACTTATTTTTTTTACTGCTCGAAGGTGTTGCTGTTTCTTTCTTCTCAAGGGCAGGTTTACTTACAGTAACAGGCTTGGCAACTGGCTGTTCTGTGCTGTTCAATTTTGCTGCAACAGTATTCTTGGGCACTGCTTCTTGTGCTTTTCCTACCTTTTCTACTTTTACAGTTACAGGTTTCAACGTGTTTTGATTATTTTTGATATTCGTCTTCTTGGGTTGCTGCGGTCTGGAAGGAACGGTTATCAAGGTCGTTGCCAAAGATTGGGAACGAATGGCGTCAAACAGACCATCCGTACCTAAAGAAGCATAATTACCTTTGTCCACATATGTGTTCTCTACCGGAACAGACAAGAAGAAAAATAAGACTACAGCTATAGCCACAGCTACTGCATTTCCTATCCACTGACGTTTGAAACGTACAGTTCTCTTCCTTTTTTCTTGTCGGGGAAGTAATTCTCTGGTTGCTGCAGATGTTGTTGAAGTAAGATATTCTAATCTGTTGATGGAAAACGAACTAAGCCCGTATAGGGTAGGTGATAATGCACCGTCCTCATTGGGATGGAACTCGTATGTGCTATGAATATTATAATGTAAGACCCCTATGCCATGCATTTCTGCACATCCATTTTGGTATAGTTGTTCTTTCAATCCGGCTACCTCTTCTTCTATCATGCGTGTGGCATCAGGAAAATCGGTGTGATGAGCTTGCATATACGATTGAGCTAATAAACCATCGTTTATAGTCAATTGGGGATTGAAACCAATAGTACGTACAGGGGGAAGATAAAGATTTTCCTCCTTGATATACCGTGCCGGTTGATAGTGCGCTATAAAACCGCCAAAGTCTGGAATAATCACACAGTCATTTTCCAGTAACAGAATTTCTATATGTCTAGCCAATTCAATCATATCGCAAAATTAGCATTTTTATTCCGTTTCAGCGCAACTTTTATGGAAGAAAATAACAACTCACTCATAATTTATTGTAATTTTGCAGCGAAAAAGTTAGACTAACGAATTAAATAAAATGAATATAGCGATTGTAGGAACCGGGTATGTAGGACTTGTTACCGGAACATGTTTTGCCGAAACTGGCGTAGACGTAACTTGTGTAGATGTAAATGCGGATAAGATTGCTAATCTGCAACAGGGTATTATTCCTATTTATGAACCGGGATTGGAAGATATGGTCTTGCGTAATGTAAAGGCTGGACGTCTTCATTTCACCACCTCTTTAGAGAGTTGTCTGGACAATGTGGATATTGTGTTCAGTGCTGTGGGCACTCCTCCCGATGAAGACGGAAGTGCCGATTTGCGTTATGTGCTTGAAGTTGCCAAGACGATTGGTGCTAATATGAAGAAATACACCTTGGTCGTGACCAAGAGTACGGTGCCCGTGGGTACGGCCCGGAAAGTAAAAGCGGCTATCCGGGAGGAATTGGAGAAAAGAGGGGAGTCGATAGATTTCGATGTGGCTTCTAATCCGGAATTCTTGAAAGAAGGTAATGCTATCGATGACTTTATGAGTCCGGACCGTGTGGTAGTGGGCGTAGAGTCGGAAAGGGCTAAAAAACTGATGACCAAGCTTTATAAACCTTTCATGCTGGTTAACTTCCGCGTTATCTTCATGGATATTCCTTCTGCCGAGATGACCAAGTATGCGGCAAACTCCATGTTGGCCACCCGTATCAGCTTTATGAACGATATTGCCAACTTGTGCGAACTGGTGGGAGCTGATGTAAATATGGTACGTGACGGAATAGGTTCCGACAGTCGTATCGGGCGTAAGTTCTTGTATCCGGGATGCGGTTATGGTGGATCTTGTTTCCCGAAAGATGTGAAGGCGTTGATTAAGACTGCCGAGCAGAATGGTTATTCCATGCAGGTGTTGAAAGCGGTGGAAGATGTGAACGAGAATCAGAAAGGCATTTTGTTCGAGAAACTGGTAAAAGTATTCAATGGAGATTTGAAAGGCAAAACAGTGGCTTTGTGGGGACTTGCATTCAAGCCCGGTACGGACGATATGCGTGAGGCTCCGGCTTTGGTACTTATTGAGAAATTGAAACAGTCGGGTTGCAATGTCCGCGCATACGATCCTGCTGCTATGGATGAGTCCCGCCGCCGGATAGGAGAGTCGGTTTATTATGCGCACGATATGTATGATGCGGCTCTTGATGCGGATGCGTTGATTCTGGTAACCGAGTGGAAAGAGTTCCGTCTTCCTACCTGGGGAGTAATCAAGAAGGCGATGAAACAGCCTGTAGTGCTTGACGGACGAAATATTTATGATGGTGACGAACTACAGGAAATGGGGTTTGTTTATCATTGCATCGGTCGATAAATAAAAAAATAGAGAGAATAACCATGTACAAACGTTTTTCGATAATAATGTTGGCTGTTGCGCTGTCTTCTTGTGGAACTCCGCAACAAAAAGCATCCGCTCTGGAAGAAAACAAGGAGGCAAAATCTTTGTTGGAAGGTATATGGTTGGACGATAATACGGAAACGGCATTACTGAGGGTGAAAGGCGATACCCTGTTTTATGCAGATGCCGCTACGGCTCCCGTTGCTTTTAAAATTATAGGCGATTCGTTGATTACGTATGGTGCACGGACTAATGGTTATAAGATTGAGAAGCAGGGGGAGCATATTTTTTGGTTTCATTCGGCTGTGGGAGATGTGATACGCCTGCATAAGTCTGATGCGGAGAATGATTTTCTGGCATTTATCCATACTCGGGAAATCCCTGTTTATAACGAAGTTATTAAGAAAGATTCGGTGGTGACATACGATAATGTCCGTTATCGCGGATATGTGTACATTAACCCGTCAAAGATTAAAGTAATGCGTCCGGGAGTTTCGGAGGAAGGACTTGGGGTGGATAATGTATATTATGACAATATCATACACATTTGCGTGTATGAAGGCAGGAAGAGTCTTTATGCCAAAGATATCACCAAGCAGATGTTCAAGGGGGTGGTTCCGGATGATTTCTTGCAATGGGCTATATTGTCGGATATGGATTTTATGGGCGTCGATTCTAAAGGGTATCATTATCAGGCCACGGTATGTGTACCTGACGGCGCATCTTGTTATATGGTCAATATCACTGCTGGCAAGGATGGAGGACTTGCATTCGAGTTGGTAAGGTAGTCGTGGCTATGTCATTTTTTCGTTTAGCGATTACTATTTGGTCGCTATCATGCTCTATAGAGAATACCCTGAAAAATCCTTCAAAAGCTTCAGCCTGCTCGCAAATGCCCTGCCCATCGGTATTCCGGCTGAAGGATTGGGCTTGGGAATTCTTCAGCCGGAGATTGGAATCCTTCAGCCGGATTGGTATTCTTCCGATTCTTGGGGAATTGGTTTTCCTGAAGGATATTTTTCGGCTGAAACATTTCACAATGCATATCCTTCAGCCGGAATGCCGATGGGCAGGGCGTTTGTGGAGTGGCTGAAAGATCTGAAGGAAAAATAAGGCGTTTCGGCATGTAGATGCCGTTATGGAAAAAACAACAGGTCAAATTTTAAAAAGCTCTTGTTCTTTCAATGAAAACGTCTTGTTCTTTTTTTTAAAGACCTTGTTCTTTTCAGAAAAGAACAGGACGTTTGAGAGGTTAGTAACGTACATGCCGGAAGGTTAGTAACGTGTCACCCCATACGTTACTAATGTGTGGGGTGTAAGGTTAGTAATGTTACAGGTGAAAGATTATATATCCTACAAGCAATACATATAATGGATGTTTGTGATTGCCTCGCATCTATTTTGCAGATGAGCCATGAAGTGACCCTCTTCATAAAATAAAATTGGAGGAAAACAAGTCCGTCTTCCTCCAATGGTTTTTAGATATCATCTCTTCCGTCTATTCTTTTGGGGTGTTTCTTCTATTATTGGCATTGGGCTTGCCCGTACCGTTCTTTTTCCCCTTATAATTGCCTTGTTTTCTGGAGCCTCCACCTTTGTGATTGCTACGACCGGCGCCACTTCGCGGGTTGTATTCGGGCGCTTCTCCCAATTCCTCGGGAACCGGGATTTTATAGATGTTCCTACCCAGGAAATTTTCAATAGCTTTGAATTGGGTCTGCTCTTTCTCACTGACAAAAGTAATGGCGCAACCATCATGGTTGGCACGAGCTGTACGGCCGATGCGGTGTACATAATCCTCGCTGTCATGTGGTACATCGTAGTTGATTACCAAACGAATATCGTCAATGTCTATTCCTCGCGAAACAATATCGGTAGCAATCAGAATATTGATTCTGCCACTTTTAAATTCACGCATAATCTGTTCCCGTTGGGACTGCTCCAAGTCTGAGTGCATTTCACCTACGTTCAGTTTCATCCGCTTGAATGCTTGTGTCACCTCCTTTACTTTCAATTTGGAAGAGGCAAAGATAATGACACGTTCGGGTGTTTGATCCTGGAAAAGGGATTGAATAATTCCCAATTTCTGGCGTTCATAACAGATATAAGCCGTTTGGATAATCTTTTCCGCAGGTTTTGAAACCGCTAATTTTATTTCTACCGGATTGTTTAAGATCGTTTTTGCCAATTGTTGTATTTTAGCCGGCATAGTGGCCGAGAACATGATGGTCTGACGTTCTTTCGGCAGATATTTCACTATTTGCATAATGTCATCCGAGAATCCCATATCCAGCATACGGTCCGCTTCATCAAGAATAAAGAAAGAAACTTTAGACAAGTCTACGTAACCTAGGCTGAGATGACTTATCAGACGTCCCGGAGTAGCAATGACTACATCGGCCCCCAAAGTTAAACCTTTCTTTTCTTGCTCGAAGCGCACACCATCGTTTCCTCCGTAAACAGCCACGCTGGATGCCGGTAGAAAATAAGAGAAACCTTCCATTTGCTGGTCTATCTGTTGCGCTAATTCGCGTGTGGGTGACATGATCACACAATTGATGGCATCTTCCGGATATCCGCCTTTGCTTAATTGATTAAGAACGGGCAAAAGGTATGCGGCAGTCTTGCCGGTTCCGGTCTGTGCCACTCCGATCAAATCTTTTCCTTCAAGAATGACCGGTATGGTATGTTCTTGTACAGGAGTGCATTCTTCAAATCTCATGGCATCTAATGCCTGAAGCACCCCTTCTTCTAAATTTAGTTCTGAAAATTTCATATATATAGTTACTTCTTTCTTTAGAGTTTGCCGCGTTCTTCCAGGTAAGAGTCCTTGAAACCTAGGAAATAGAGGACGCCGTCCAATCCGATCGTATTAATGGACTGTTGTGCGTTAGCCACTACTTTGGGTTTTGCATGGAATGCTATACCCAGACCGGCTTCGGACAACATGGGCAAGTCATTCGCTCCGTCTCCTACAGCAATAGTTTGTGCTATGTCCACACGTTCTACTTGAGCGATCAGTTTCAGCAGTTCGGCTTTACGTTTTCCGTCAACTACATCTCCCAGATATCTTCCGGTTAATTTGCCATTTACTATTTCCAGTTCATTGGCATATACGTAATCTATGCCGAATTTATCTTTCAGATAATTACCAAAATAGGTGAATCCACCGGATAGGATGGCTATTTTGTAACCATATCTTTTCAACACGAACATCAGACGTTCCACACCTTCGGTGATGGGAAGGTTTTCTGCGATTTCTTTCATTACGCTTTCATCCAGTCCTTTCAGCAAAGCCACCCGTTCTGTGAAGCTTTCTATGAAATCAATTTCTCCACGCATAGCTCGTTCTGTGATTTCTCGTACTTGGTCACCCACACCGGCGCGTTCGGCTAATTCATCTATACACTCTGTCTGTATCAATGTGGAATCCATATCGAAACAAATCAAGCGTCGCATACGTCGGTACATATTGTCCAGTTGGAAAGAAAAGTCCATTTCCAGGTCACTGCTCAGTTTCATTAACGCCTGTTGCATTTCTTCCCGTTGGTGGGGGGTGCCACGGACGGAGAATTCGATACAAGCCCGTACATTCGCTTTTCGTTCATCCAATGGAATACGCCCTGTAAGACGTTTGATAGCATCAATATTCAAACCTTGTTCCGCCAATATTCCTGTGACTGCCGCGATTTGTTTGGCTGTCAGCTTGCGTCCCAGTAAAGTCAGGATGTACCGGTTCTTGCCTTGCATGTTTACCCATTCCTCATATTCTTCCACAGTAACGGGATAGAAACGGATATTGATGCCTAATGCGGAAGCTTTAAATAGCAACTCTTTCATGATATTCCCTGAATCTTTTTCCTGGCTTTTGAATAAAATGCCTAATGACAGGGTGCTATGAATATCGGCCTGGCCAATATCCAAAATGGTAACATCATATTTTGACAAAATTTCCGTAATGGAAGCGGTTAATCCCGGCCGGTCAAGACCGGTAATTCTGATTAAAATAAGTTCAGTATTATTATTCATACTTTGTGGTTGCTATTTACAGATTGCAAAAGTACGTAAATAAATCCTTATCAGCTATATTTTCTGCATTCTTTTTTCTCGATGAAAAGGACGATTTTATGCTATATAACATATTTTTTGAGAAAAAATCTTGGAGTTAATTTCAAAACTCCTTACCTTTGTCGCAGATTTCCAATTTAAATGGTATTGATTATCAGTACTAAAGATAATGTTCCGGGTGGAAATCACTGTTTAAGGGCAGTCTCGGATAGTATTAACTAAGATCGAATTACATGATTAAAAATGTAAAGTGGATTTTTGTTGTATTAATTATTAGTTCCTTGATTTCATTCTCTTTTGTAGGGAAAAACACGCCGACAGAAGGCTTGACCATAGGAGACAAGGCTCCTACATTTACTATCTGTGGCGAAAAGCAGTTGATTGACTTGAAGGATTTAAGAGGTAAATATGTACTGCTAAGTTTTTGGGCCAGCTATGATGCTCTGTCAAGGATGCAGAATGCTACTTTGAATCATGCCATCGCGCAGGCCGACAATGTAGAAATGGTTTCCGTTTCATTTGATGAATACAAGTCGATATTTAACGAAACCATTAAAAAAGACCAGATATCAACTTCTAATTGTTTTGTGGAATTGGCTGGTGTTTCATCGGATCTATATCAGACTTATCGCTTGAAAAGAGGCTTTAAGAACTTTTTGTTAGATGAAAATGGTGTTATCGTTGCCAAGGATGTCACCGTATCCGAACTCTCTTCTTATTTGAATTGAGAGAACATTTCCGAAAGGAAGAAAAATACAACAAAAATAATTACCGTGGATTCTCAATGGAATCTACGGTTTTTTTTGCTATATGGTATTTTATTGACTTACATCATTTATCATTCACAATCAAATGCTTACCTTTACGGCGGATAAATAAAAAGGTTATGAAACAGATTAAGAATATTGTGTTTGATTTCGGCGGGGTTATCATTAGCTTTGACCGTGAACAGGCTGTAAAGGCGTTTGAGCGGATAGGAGTGAGGGAAGCGGACAGTTTATTAGGGAAATACCATCAGCAGGGGATTTTTCAGGAAGTAGAAAATGGGAACATGGACGCTGAAACTTTCCGCTGTGAATTGAGTAAAATTTGTGGGAAAGAATTGACTTATCAAGATGTGGAAAATGGGTGGAAAGGATTTGTTACGGACGTGCCGCAATATAAATTGGATTACCTGAATGAGCTTCGTAAGAAGTACAAGGTATATATATTGAGCAACACCAATCCTTATGTGATGGGATGGGCGAGGAGCAATGCATTTACTTCTGCGGGAAAGCCATTGGACGCTTATGTTGACAAGATTTATACTTCCTACGAAGCCGGTTCCACCAAGCCGGATCCTGGCATCTTTAACTATATGATCAAAGATAGTAAACTGAATCCGGCTGAAACAATATTTGTAGATGACGGTGCGGCCAATATTGTTATTGGTAAAGAACTGGGCTTTATTACGATGCAACCGGAGAACGGCGAGGATTGGCGTCAAAAACTAGAAAAGCTCCTATGATTATTTAGGAGCTTTTCTGTATAAATAGATAGCAATAAATGTGTAAAGTATATTAGGAATCCATACCGCTATAATAGGAGGGGTGTTTCCGTTGACAGCAAAGGTTGCTGACACTGTTTGGAACAAAATGTATGAAAAACTAAGTGCTAACCCTACTCCTAAATGCAGTCCCATTCCTCCTTTCATTTTTCTGGATGATAAGGAAACACCAATGGTTGTCAAGATAAAAGCGGCAAAGGACATGGCTATACGTTGGTAATATTCAATTTCAAATTCCTTTATGTTGGCGAACCCGCGTCTTTTCTGCTTGTCTATATATTCTTTCAGTTCAGGGCTTGTCATGGTTTGTTGCTGCCCTTTCATAATCAGAAAATCTTGAGGCTCCATTTTAATGATCGTATCCAAACGGTCACCCCGAGTGATTTTCTCACGCATACCTTCCATCTCACGTATCATATAGTTCTTGATTGTCCATTTGTGTACAGATGCTGTATCATAAGTGACACTTCGGGCAGTAAGGTGGGCAACTAGTTTCTTGTCATCAAACTTGTCTAAGGAGAAGCGGTATCCCGTTTTATTATAATTTTCATAACGTTCTATGTAGGCAATGACCCCGCTGTCTACTTCCAGTTGCACATTCCGCACATATTCCTGTTTCTTTTTTTTCTTATAACGGTCCTCAAAATCCAAACGGGTTACATTTCCCTTAGGTATGACGTATGCTCCCAGTCCGAAAGTAACAACGGAAATGATTGCGGCCGAAATCATATAGGGCCGCATCATTCGTTTAAAACTCATTCCGGTGGAGAACATGGCAATGATTTCCGAGTTTTCTGCCAGCTTGGAAGTAAAGAAGATAACAGCGATAAAGACAAACAAGGGGCTGAACAGATTGGAGAAGTAGGGGATGAAGTTCATGTAATAATCAAATACAATCGCTTTCAGCGGAGCTTTGTTATTGATGAACCTGTCTATATTTTCGTTCACATCAAATACTACTGCAATGGAGATAATCAATGCAATAGCGAAAAAGTAGGTTCCCAGAAACTTCTTAATGATATATATGTCCAGTCTTTTCACCCATTTATCCAGTTTCAGCCAACTGATATTCGGCTTCCACCATTTTTTATCCTTTGGAGATGAATCTGTGTTTGTCTTGAACCAATTCTTCATTTCTAGTAATTTATAATCTTGTAGATAAGCGTTTTACCATCATTGGTTTCCACGTAGAGAAATCTCCTGCAATGATGTGTTTACGGGCCTCGCCTGCTAGCCACAGATAGAATGCCAAGTTGTGGATAGAAGCGATTTGCATGGCCAGCAGTTCTTGTGCGTGGAACAGATGGCGCAAGTAAGCACGGCTGTACATGGTATCTACATACGATGCTCCTTCGGCCTCGATAGGAGAATAATCATCCTCCCATTTCTTGTTGCGCATGTTCATTATGCCGTTTTTAGTGAATAACATTCCATTGCGTCCGTTCCGGGTCGGCATTACACAATCAAACATATCTACACCGCGTTCTATACCCTCCAGTATATTTACCGGTGTACCGACTCCCATCAGATAGCGGGGCTTGTCTTTGGGTAAGATTTCATTGACAACCTCTATCATTTCGTACATTTTCTCGGTTGGCTCACCTACGGCTAGGCCACCGATGGCGTTTCCGTCAGCTCCCTTGGAGGCAATATATTCCGCTGATTGTTTGCGTAAGTCGGGATAGACACAGCCTTGTACTATGGGAAATAATGACTGTTGATAACCATATTTGGGATCGGTTTCGTTGAAATGTTTTATGCAACGGTCCAGCCAACGATGGGTAAGCTGCATTGATTTTTTTGCGTATTCATAATCTGCGGTTCCCGGAGTACATTCGTCAAAAGCCATCATGATATCTGCACCGATAGTCCGTTCTATGTCCATCACCCGTTCAGGAGTGAACAGGTGTTTCGAACCGTCTATATGTGAGCGAAATTCCACACCTTCTTCTCTCATTTTGCGGATACCTGATAAGGAGAATACCTGAAAACCACCACTGTCAGTCAGCATAGGACGGTCAAAGCCGTTGAATTTATGCAGACCTCCGGCACGTTCTATTATATCCAGTCCCGGTCGTAAATACAGGTGGTAAGTGTTGCCCAGGATTATCTGTGCTTTAATGTCCTCTTTCAACTCATGTAAATGCACGCCCTTCACCGTTCCCAATGTGCCTACAGGCATAAAGATGGGGGTTTCTATTTGCCCGTGGTCAGTTGTTATCAATCCGGCACGGGCATTCGATTTGGGGTCTGTATATTGTAAGTCAAAAGTCATATTTATTTCTTTTCTTCTGTTTTTTGATTGGTAATATTAAAATCAATGGCACCGTTTACTTTTTCATTGGTGAGAGCTAAAGCCAATACTTCTTTAATATCCGTGACATAATGGAATGTCAGTCCTTCCAGATACATCGGCTGAATTTCTTCAATGTTCTTGCGGTTTTCCTCACATAAAATGATGTCTTTGATTCCGGCGCGTTTAGCGGCTAGGATCTTTTCTTTGATACCGCCTACGGGCAGGACTTTTCCACGTAATGTGATCTCGCCTGTCATTGCCAGATTTGCTTTCACTTTACGCTGGGTGAGGGCGGATGCCAATGAAGTCACCATGGTGATACCGGCTGACGGACCATCTTTAGGGATGGCTCCTTCAGGTACATGGATGTGGATATTCCAATTGTCAAAGATATCTTCCTGTAAATTCAGCAGTTTGGTATGTGCCTTGAGATATTCCAAAGCCAGCATGGCCGACTCTTTCATTACGTCACCCAAGTTCCCGGTCAATGTCAGTTTACCGCCTTTTCCTTTGCTTAAACTGGTTTCTACAAACAAAATTTCACCTCCGACAGCTGTCCACGCCAGCCCTGTGACAACACCGGCGTATTCATTTCCTTGGTATTTGTCGCGGCTATATTCTGGCGTGCCCAGATATTTGCGTACATCGGCAGGTTTTATTTCATGCATCACTTCATAGCCGTCACGTGCAAATTCCAACGCTATTTTACGCATTACCTTGTTTATCTTCTTCTCAAGTTCGCGTACCCCACTTTCACGAGTATAATTTTCTACAATACATTCCAAGGCAGCTTTAGAGAACTTCACATATTCTTTTTTAATGCCGTTGGCTTCCAGTTCTTTGGGAACAAGATGCCGGCGGGCTATTTCTACTTTTTCTTCTGTGATATATCCGCTGACCTCTATCAACTCCATACGGTCCAGCAGAGCAGGAGGGATGGTGCTCAAATTGTTTGCCGTAGCGATGAACATTACTTTAGACAAGTCGTAATCTACATCCAAATAGTTATCGTGGAAAGTGTTGTTCTGTTCGGGGTCAAGCACTTCCAGCATAGCGGAACTGGGATCTCCGCGGTGGTCACTGCCCAGTTTGTCTATTTCGTCCAAAATGATAACCGGATTAGAGGACTCGGCTTTTATCAAACTTTTGATGATACGGCCCGGCATGGCACCGATATAAGTTTTACGATGGCCACGGATCTCGGCTTCGTCATGCACACCACCCAATGACATACGTACATATTTACGTTTCAATGATGCCGCTATGGAACGTCCTAAAGAAGTTTTACCGACTCCCGGAGGACCATAAAGGCAGATGATGGGTGATTTCATATCACCTTTTAGTTTCAGCACTGCTAAATGTTCAAGGATACGCTCCTTTACTTTCTCTAGTCCGTAGTGGTCTTTGTTCAATGTCTTTTCGGCATTACTTATATTCAGGTTGTCAGTGGTAAAGACATTCCAAGGTAATCCTAACAGGGTTTGCAAATAGGTAAGTTGCACATTGAAATCCGGTGATTGGGAATTTGTCCTTTCCAATTTGGAAACTTCTTTTTCAAAGAGTTCTGCCATTTCCGGACTCCATTTCTTGGTTTTTCCTTTTTGGCGGAGTTCATCTATTTCATCTTCCTGTCCGGCACCCAGTTCATCCTGTATGTTTTTAATTTGTTGCTGCAAGAAATATTCGCGTTGCTGACGGTCAATATCTTCGCGTGTACGCATTTGAATGCTTTGTTTGATATCAGCCAATTGTACTTCACGATTTAAGATCTTGACCAGCATATACAGGCGGCTTTGCAAATCGCCAGCTTTTAGCAATTTTATCTTTTCTTCTACCGGAATAGGGAAGTTTGCACAAATGAAATTTACCAAAATTTCCGGATTGTCCAAGTTCTTGATTGCAAAAACCGTATCCGGACTCATCTTCTCGGAAGCCTCTATGAACTTACTCGTCAAATCCTTGCAGGTGTCAATCAATGCTTTGAATTCGTCCGTTTCCAGTTGGTCATTTGCCTCCGGAATAGGAGTCACCATCCCTTTCAAATATGGAGACGTTTTGGTGATACTGTCCAAATGTACTTTGGGCCCGTTTGACTGCATAATTACTGTGGTATTTCCACCTGGCATTTCGAATACACGGAGAATCTTCCCAATAACTCCTACATGGTACACATCATTAAAACCAGGATCATCCATGTCTCCCTGTATCTGACAAACTACCGCTATGGGAAGTTTTTTCTTGTATGCAGCATTTACCAATTTCAATGTGCTGGGGCGTCCAATGGTTACAGGCATTACTACAGATGGAAACATTACCATGTTGCGTAAAGGCATAACAGGTATTTCTTTATTAAATTCCATAGCAGTTACTTCATCCGGATCCGTTTGGATTTCAGCTAACATAGAGATGTCATCGTTATCAGTATTCAACAAAATATCCTCTTTCTTATTCCTCTTCATAATTTATTCCTCTTGTGTTAAATTGAGCCCAATGCCCAAAACGGGGACAAAGTTAATCATTCCTTGTCGAATAAGGAAAATTCATGGGAACTAATTGAGTTTTAAAAATCAAATATTTCCTAATAATTGGAGTAATTAAATGGATTTTTCTATTTTTGACAGCTAATTTAATAAATATAGTATGCCAAATCCTTATTTTTCTTTTAAGCAATTTACTGTTTATCATGATAGATGTGCCATGAAGGTTGGTACGGACGGAGTTTTATTGGGAGCTTGGGCCGATGTGGTTTCCGCCCGTAATATTTTAGATATTGGTACTGGAACCGGATTGATTTCTTTGATGATGGCACAGCGGTGCAATGCCCGGATAAGAGCGGTTGATATAGATGCGGATGCTGTGGAACAGGCTCGTGGAAATGTGGCGGCATCTCCGTGGCAGGATAGGATAGAAGTGGAGTTGCAGGATATTTGTCATTTTACATCGGAAACACTCTTTGATGTTATTGTTTCCAATCCTCCTTATTTTACCGATTCATTGAAATGCCCTGAAAGGCAGCGTAATATCGCTCGGCATACAGATCTTCTTGATTTTGATAAATTAGCAGAATCTGCCGCCCGTTTGCTTCATTCCGAAGGTGTTTTTTCTGTGATTATTCCTGCTGATGGTAAAGAATCTTTTTTGATGGCTGCCACTCGTTACGGATTACATCTCTCACATCAGACTTTCATTCATACAAAACCTGGATCGGAGCCCAAACGGGTGCTGCTTGCTTTCAAATTCTCTGTGGATAAGTGTGTTATAGACGATTTGACCATCGAATTATCACGTCATGTGTATAGTGAAGAATATATAGCCTTGACTAAAGAATTCTATCTGAACATGTAGAGAGCGGATTATTCTGAACATCATAAAGAAACTGTTTTTATTTGCAGAGTCTTTACTGATGTTCAGAAAAAAGATATTTTTTATTGTTTTTTGGATAGACGACGCAATAAACTTTTGTTAAGTTCAAATAAATGGCTGTGCCGGAAAGCAAAAGTTTCAGCTTTAGGTTTCATACCACTGAATATTTCGGATATTTGCTGTAAGAGACTAAAAGGTTCGTTCTCTTTTTTTTTATCAGAAACAATGATGTTGAGTCCGTGTGGAATCAATTCTACCTCAATATCCTTTCCTCCCATGATCGGATCTCCATCATAATGCATTACTCCGGGTTTTGAACGATGTATCTTAATCTTTTTAGTACGGAATGTCTTGATCCGGCTGTTTTGGTCTATGGTTTTGTTGAAAAGTTGAAAAGATAAAGAAGGAACATCCAGCACTGTGAACGGCTCTAATATTGTGACATCCATCAACCCATCGGTTAACGAGGCCTGTGGAGCAATATATGCGTTGTTCCCATATTGGGAGGCATTGCCGCAGGCTATCAGGAAAGCTTTGTATTTTACCGTTCCTTCTTCATTTTCTATTTCATAAGTTTCAGGTTTGTAACTCAGACTCTCATGCAAGGTATTTTCCAGATAGGTTAGTAGTCCGCGTTTGCCTGAATCAGCAAACTTTAAGCTGACAAATGCGTCAAAACCTACTCCGCATGTGCAGAAAAAAGGTATGTTGTTTATTTTTCCGTAATCAATACAGGCAACAGAACTTTCATTTATAATGTCAATAGCAGCCTTGGGCTCCAAAGGAATTTGTAAATGTCGCGCTAGTCCGTTTCCCGACCCGCAAGGTATAATACCTAATGCTGTATCCGTATGTATCAGTGCACGTCCTATTTCGTTTATAGTTCCATCTCCTCCAATAGCCACTACTATATCTACTTTCTCTTTGGCAGCTGTAGCCGCAATCTTTTCAGCATGGCCGGCATATTGTGTTTTGACAATCGTATAATCATAAAGTGTACGGTTTATACGTTCGTCAATCCATTTTAATATGGCTCTTTTCCCCTGTGTCCCCGAGATAGGATTAACGACAAATACAATTTTCTTTTTCGTGGTCATACTTTTACTTTGGTAGTTTAGCTCTTTATTAAACGCAAAAGTAATACATTTTGTTTATAACTACCCTAAATCCTAAAAGTTTTGATGTCCCTAAATATTTTTTTGAAAAAAAGTACAATCGGTTGTAGAATTTACTATCTTTGCAGCCTGTTTTGACGGGAACACCTTGAAAACAGAATGTATTAGTGAGTTTATATACATTATTTTAAAGTAGGCCGACGAGGCTTACATATACAATAGGATATGGGATTATTACAAGACAAGTTAAGTAAATTCAGATTGCCTCAACTATACATGGAAAGAGGCGTTTACCCTTATTTTCGTGAGATAGACAGCCATCAGGATACAGAGGTTATCATGGATGGTAAAAAGGTGCTGATGTTTGGCTCCAACTCATATATGGGGTTAACCTACGATGAACGGATTATTGAAGCAGCTGTTGCTGCAACCCGTAAATATGGTACAGGTTGTGCAGGTTCACGCTTCTTGAATGGTACGCTTGACCTGCACGTTCAGTTAGAAAAGGAATTGGCGGAATTCGTAGGGAAAGATGATGCATTGGTTTATTCTACCGGTTTTACTGTAAATGAGGGTGTGGTATCTTGCCTGACAGACCGCAATGACTACATTATCTGTGATGACCGTGACCATGCTTCCATCGTAGACGGACGTCGCCTTTCTTTCTCCACCCAGTTGAAATACAAGCACAATGATATGGAAGCCCTTGAGAAAGAACTTCAGAAGTGTAAACCGGAATCTGTGAAACTGATTGTGGTGGATGGGGTTTTTTCTATGGAAGGTGATTTGGCTAACTTGCCTGAGATTGTTCGTTTGAAAGACAAATACAATGCAAGTATCATGGTGGATGAAGCACATGGCTTGGGTGTGTTCGGTCGTGACGGGCGAGGTGTCTGTGATCACTTCGGACTGACAGATCAGGTAGATGTTATTATGGGTACATTCTCAAAGTCACTGGCTTCTATCGGTGGTTTTGTTGCTGCGGATAAAGATACAATCAACTGGTTGCGTCACAACTCACGTTCATATATATTCTCTGCAAGTAATACTCCTGCTGCAACAGCTGCTGCACGTGCTGCACTTCATATCCTTAAGAGTGAGCCCGAACGTCGTGAAAATTTGTGGAAGATTACAAATTATGCTTTGGATTGTTTCCGTCAGGCCGGTTTTGAAATCGGTGATACTGAAAGTCCGATCATTCCACTTTATGTTCGTGATACGGATAAGACATTCGAAGTGACTAAACTGGCATTTGACGAGGGTATATTTATTAATCCTGTTATTCCACCGGCTTGTGCACCACAAGATACTTTGGTGCGTGTTGCTTTGATGGCTACTCATACAAAGGAACAAGTTGACTATGCTGTGGATAAACTGACCAAGTGCTTTAAGAAGTTGGAAATCATAAAATAAGATATCACAGGTTGCCTTTGTAAAGGCAACCTGTTTTTTATTATGTATTATTGTCTATCTTTGTATCCGTTTTACTTGAAAAGGACATGAATCGGATAAAAGGTATTTTATATGCAGCAGTGTCTTCTGCGACTTTCGGATTGGCACCGTTTTTTTCCATAAGCTTGTTGGCTATTGGATATTCTTCTTTCGAAGTGCTGACTTATCGTTGGGGAGTTGCTACAGTTGTCTTGCTTGTTTTTGCTTTTCTTACCAAATGTGATTTTCACATAGGGTATAAAGATTTTAAAACAATTTTCGGACTGAGCTTGCTGCGTGCGCTTACTTCGTTCAGTCTTGTCATAGCTTATCAGAATATTGCAAGTGGTGTTGCTTCTATTATCCATTTTATGTATCCGCTGGCTGTTGCAGTAACAATGGCCGTTTTCTTTAGAGAAAAGAAGTCTATTGTGACTTTCGCTGCTATCGTTTTATCATTAGTAGGAGCATCTTTCTTATCTTCCGGAAATATAGAATATAATGGTGGAAATAGAATGGTGGGATTGATAGCGGCCTGCATATCGGTTTTCTCTTATGCCGGTTATATAATAGGTATAAGAAAAACTAGAGCAGTGGAAGTTAATTCTACGGTATTAACTTGTTATGTGATGGGGTTGGGAGCCTTGCTCTTTTTGCTGGGAGGACTTTTCTATGATAAGGGGGTCCGTTGGGAAACCAATGTAATCACTTGGCTCTATATTGGGGGACTGGCACTTCCTGCAACTGCGATCTCTAATATCACGTTGGTGAAGGCTGTAAAATTGGCAGGACCGACGTTGACTTCTTTATTGGGTGCATTGGAACCTCTTACGGCAGTCCTGGTAGGGGTATTTGTATTCAAAGAACTCTTTACTACATACAGTGCTTTGGGCATAATCCTTGTTGTGATTTCTGTAAGCTTGGTTCTTTTTCAGCAAAAGAGAACATATACATAGACGTTTGCTATTCAGCTTTTAGGCTGTTTACCGGATTAGTGCGTGCACTGAGATAACTATGTATTGTTATCGTAATGGTTGTAATTACCAATACAATAAGAATAGGAGTCAGGAAATTCCATTGTGTGGCTGAAATTCGATAAGCAAATTGCTCCAGCCAATGTTGCATTAATAACCACGTTATCGGAATAGCGATGATGTATGCTACTAGTATTTGCCATAGAAACGAACGGTTTAGTAACCATACTATTTCCCAATTGGAAGCACCGTGCACTTTACGGATTGCAATTTCACGGGTACGATGACGTACAGCGTACCATGAAATACCGAACAGGCCAAAACAGGTCAGGGCCAATGCAATAAATGAGTAGCTGATAAGGATTCGGGAGAGTATAATTACTTTGTTATTACGCAACATAAATTCTTTATGCATATCTACATATTTGAAACCTCTGTCACCATTCATTTCCTTCCATAATTTTTCAATAGATACCAATGTTTCTTTATAATATTCAGGAATGAGTTTTATTTGTATGAATGTTCCTTTCTGAATTAAATCTTGTTCTGTTCCAATAGATATTTGTTGACCACCGATTTCCTCTTCCAGGGAGTTTAATGGGAAGTTCTTGAAAATACCTGCAATAGTACTTAATGAATCCGAGAATTTATCAAATTCATTTAGTTTATGACCTATGTGGGAAACATCTATGTTCAGCAGACGCGCAAGCTTTTCATTGATAAAAGCCGGATGAGTATATTCCCGACAGGCTTGGGAGGGAGATACTCCGGCAATTTGCCGGATATGCATGGTTTGGAAGAAAGTTGTGTCGGTAGGGATGTGTGCTATAGAATTATGTTGGATACTACCGTCTGTTTGTCGGATAGGAAGTTCACGAAGCCAACAGTAAAGTACAGAACTCATGGAAAGACTTATAGACTCTATTCCATCCATTTGTTTCAGTTCCTGATAGAGCGGAAACAGAGGAAGGGTGCCACTCCCTATTTCTATTGTATTTTCGTAATGGTATGCACGGGATTTGATTAAATCCATTTGTTTTTGTGCAAGAGTGGTTGCATACACTAACCCGATTGAAAATATAAACTGGATGGTAACAAGCAACCATATAAATTGTTGCTTTTTCTTTCCTGTATAAGCTTGCCGATACTTGCTCAAAGTCTGTTGAGAGAGTTTATGGCTGATATACAGACCAGGAATGACAGCCATGAGGAAAATGAAGGATAAAAGTAAAGGTAGAACTTGCCGGCTGAAAAAGAAAGAGAAGGAAAGGCGGGTAGACAACAGGTTGTTAAACCACGGCAGCATGTCATTAATAAGCAATAATGATAACAGGAATGCAAATAAAACGGTAAGTGCTGCATCAAGAAATAACTGACTGCGGATTTCTTTTGATTTTGCTCCCATCAGCTTTTCTATATGTATCATTTTAAGTTGCTGCAGGGTACGTGAGAGAGTCAGATTTGTATAGTTGAAACAAGCGATGATAAGCACAAGCAGGGCCGAAATCAGACTGATATATAGTAATAATACATCACAATGTTGGAAAAAAGCCAACTGTTGCTGCTTGCTGTCTTTTCCTGTATTAAAGTATAGTTCTTTTATCGGATCAATATAATATCGTGAATCCGGTACTAATGCTGGAATCTTGTCTTTTTTAATTTTTTCCTGTAAAGCTAAGGGAGATGCACCTGGTTGTAGTTTTAATAATACGGGACCTCCCCATGATTTGTCGGATAGTCCTGTCAGCAAATCAAAATGCAGAAAAGATTGTGGACGATCTTCTAATATAGCTGCTACTTTATAACTTTTACTTTGTCCTTCTTCGTTGATTATTTCCAGGATTTCTCCAATTCCGGAATGATTTCCGAAAAGTCGGTGAGCAAATCTTTTGTTTACAGCAACTTTGTCCGGGGTCGTGAGGACTTCTTCCAGGCTGCCTTCTAAAGTTGTATAAGGGAAAAATTGATTTAAAGTAGAGTCGGCACTGATAAAAAGAAACTGTTTGATATCTGTTCCATTATATTTGCAAAGATTACCAGACATTCCGTTTACACGCAGAATATCTGTAATTTCAGCATATTTTTCTTTTATCTGTGTGGCTGCGTCTGAGGTAGAGTAGGCTACTTTAATACCTTCTTCCATTGGAGAGTCTTGACGTAATAGATAAATGAGGTTACGGTCGGTATTATATTTTTCCACATTATATTCATGGATAAAAAAAGTCATAAGCAGATTGGTGCATCCTAATCCAGCTGTAAGACTGAATAGCGAAATCAGAAAAAAAAGTTTGTTTCGCCACCAGTTGCGGGCAATAAGTTTGATGTTTAAGAAGACGTTCATTGTTATAATATCCTTTTGTTATTATAGAGGTGGTTTAACCACCTCTATAATAAATTGACTTATATTTTTATTTCATTCACCACCTGCCCGTCAAACAAATTAATGGTTCTCCCTGCATAGCCGGAATCGTGTTGGGAGTGGGTAACCATAACAATTGTTGTTCCTTCTTTATTCAGCTCGGTCAAAAGTTCCATTACTTCCTTGCCGTTCTTGGAATCCAGATTACCGGTAGGCTCATCTGCTAGAATCAGTTTCGGATTTGCTACTACAGCACGGGCTATTGCAACACGTTGTTGCTGTCCGCCAGATAGTTGTTGTGGGAAATGTTTTACTCGATGAGCAATAGCCATACGGTTCATGGCATCTTCTACCCGACGTTTGCGTTCTGTCGCCGGAATTCCCATATACAATAAGGGTAATTCGATATTTTCGAATACATTTAATTCATCAATCAGGTTAAAGCTCTGGAACACGAATCCGATGACTCCTTTACGTAAATTGGTGCGTTGTGCTTCGGTAAATTTGGAAACGTCTGTTCCGTTCAGTTCGTAAGTGCCTCCCGTAGGATTGTCCAAAAGGCCGAGGATATTCAGCAGGGTGGACTTTCCACAACCGGATGGTCCCATGATGGCTACAAATTCGCCTGCTTTGATTTCTAGATTGACATTGTTCAATGCCCATGTTTCGACTTCTTCTGTTTTGAAGATTTTCTGCAAGTTTACTGTTTTGATCATAATCTTATATTTTAAAAGTTATTCGTTTTTGATTACTTCTGCAGGATTCTCGTTGGCTGCTTTCCATACCCGCCAACTGATTCCTGCTATGACTGTCAGAGCCAGCCCTATAAGAATAAGGATGAATGGTAATGGACTGATACTGACCTGCCGGACATAGTTTAATATCCATTGCTTGATAATGACGTATGTGATTGGAAAAGCGAACAGTGCAGCAATACAAAGCATGATTAGATATTCCCGGAAAAACAGGAATAGAATGCTCCATACTGTGGCTCCATTTACTTTACGTATTGCAATTTCTTTACGACGTTGTTCGCAAGTAAGTGTTACTAAAGAATAAATGCCGAACATGGCGGTAAGAATACATACTAAAGACGCGAAACTAAGCAGCCGGGTCAGCATTTCTTCGGAACGCAGGTAATTATTATATACTTCTTCTTCACTGTTCAGACGCAAGATATTCTCAGGAGAACATTCGGTCTGGTAAAGGTGTTCAAGGGCTTTACGACATTCATTCCACGTTCCTTCTTTATATTTGAATAAGATACCGGCAGAACGCTGCATTAATCCCATTTGTTCTCCAACCAGAAAGCCTGTATGGGGAATGGGTAAAGTCGGTGCTCCATAATGGCAATCCTTCACTACGCCGACAATTGTATAGGTAATGTATGATTGTATAATATGTTTGCCGATGGCTTCTTGTGGGCTCCATCCCATTCGGCGCGCCAGTGATTCATTGATAATGATGTCTTCATAAGTAGATAGGTCATCAAGCCATTCACCGGCTAATAAGGTGATATCGTAAAAACGGAAAAAATCTTCTTTCCCTAAAAATAACTTAACCGGAACTGGCGTATCAATAGGAATATCCAGTCCCTCCCAATTGTCAAATTGTCCGATAGCTGTCAGTTGTGATACTATGGGGTAATAGTCAGGTTGCATAACTTCGGTTATCATGGGAAGTTCTTTTATTTTTCTTATTAAAGGAGTATAATCCATGTCTCCCATAACAGAGAAGCTGCCCCGATTCTTAATTTTCAATCCTAAATCGCGGTGACGCAGGTAATCCAATTGTTGGTTTATCAACACGGTACATCCTATAAAAGACAAACAGACAAACAATTGAAGAACTATACTTCCTCTACGTAACTGTGTACCGGTACTCCTTCCGGTATTGTAACGCAAAGAGAGGTGTAGGGAACGATGATATAGTATATATAAAAGTCCGATAATGGCAGTCAATATAATTAGGGAGATCAAACCGATGAAAAGAAAGGCTTCTCCGTATAAAGAGGATTTTGCTGTATCAATTCCTGTAAGTTCTATGAAAGATGGAAAGCATATTTCTATCAGCAGAAATCCGGTAGTAACTGCACACGCCAACAGAAGCAAAAATTCCACAGTTAAGAGAGAAACAAGCGAGCGGATGTTGGCACCGTGTATCATTCGCAGTGCCATTTCCCGTTGACGGACTGACGATAGCGCTGAATCGGTACCATGCGTAGCACTGTAATCGGTACCATTGTAG
>ENA-OZAV01000300-OZAV01000300.1-human-gut-metagenome-genome-assembly--contig:-NODE-300-length-23411-cov-8.960610_pt1 | contig 23411 bp, 20 predicted proteins | sample MGYA00243307_ERZ653511 | MGnify/ENA primary metagenome ERZ653511 (study PRJEB26926, sample SAMN06165165) | human gut metagenome | biome: ENVO:00009003; feature: ENVO:2100002; material: ENVO:00002003...
GTCAGATGTGTATAAGAGACAGAGCCTAAAACGATATTAAAAACTGTTTTCATGATAAATATGTTTTTTAGTTGTTATATTCGCACCGCAAAAATAAAAGAAATAAATTTAAAAACGACAGTTCCCGTTACTTTTTTCTCTTACAAAAATGATAAATAACTATTTAGAAAGGCAAATTAAGGAAAATTTTCCTTATCAACCAACTCCGGAGCAGGAAATTGCTATAAAATCTTTGTCGGACTTCCTTCTCGCGCCCCGTAGTGAGACGGTTTTTCTGCTCCGTGGCTATGCAGGTACGGGTAAGACCTCGCTGGTGGGCGCTCTGGTCAGGACTTTGGACAAGCTGCAACAGAAGTCGGTATTACTGGCTCCGACGGGGCGGGCGGCGAAGGTTTTCTCCGCTTATGCGGGACATCCGGCGTTTACAATTCATAAAAAAATTTATAGACAGCAATCTTTTTCCAATGAGACGGGCAACTTTTCGGTGAACGATAATTTGACAACTCATACATTATATATTGTCGATGAGTCGTCGATGATTGCCAATGACGGTCTGTCGGGTTCGGCATTCGGCACGGGGCGTTTGCTGGACGACCTGGTGCAGTTTGTCTATTCGGGTATGGGATGCCGCCTTTTGCTGATGGGAGATACGGCACAGCTTCCGCCAGTGGGCGAGGAGCAGAGTCCCGCTCTGTTTGCAGATGCCTTGAAAGGCTACGGACTGGAGGTGCAGGAAGTGGACTTGACCCAAGTGGTACGCCAGGAGCAGCAATCGGGTATTTTGTGGAACGCTACGCGCCTGCGCCAACTGATTGCCGAAGATGCCTGCGAGGCTCTGCCGAAGATAAAGGTTGCGGGGTTTGCCGACATCAAAGTCCTGCCGGGCGATGAACTGATAGATGCGCTCGAAACGTGTTACGACCGCGACGGGCTGGACGAGACGATTGTGATATGCCGCTCCAACAAGCGTGCCAATATCTATAATAACGGCATCCGCTCCCGGATACTCTGGCGGGAAGATGAACTGAATACGGGCGACTTGCTGATGGTGGCGAAAAACAATTATTACTGGACGGAAAAACAGAAGGAGATGGACTTTATAGCCAACGGCGAGACAGCGGTGGTGCGCCGTGTGCGCCGCACTCGCGAACTGTATGGCTTTCGTTTTGCGGATGTCACGCTGGAATTTCCCGATTACGACAACTTCGAACTGGAAGCAAATCTTCTGCTGGATACGTTGCACAGCGATGCGCCTGCACTGCCCAAGGCGGATAACGACCGCCTTTTCTATACCGTTCTCGAAGATTATGCCGACATCACCGTGAAGCGGGAACGGATGAAGAAGATGAAAGCCGACCCTTATTACAATGCCTTGCAAGTGAAGTATGCCTATGCCGTGACGTGCCATAAGGCGCAGGGCGGGCAGTGGAAGAATGTTTTTCTGGATCAGGGGTATATGACGGACGAATATCTGACGCCCGATTATTTCCGTTGGCTTTATACGGCATTTACCCGGGCCACGGGCACTCTCTATCTGGTGAACTATCCGAAAGAGCAGATCTGCTGAAAAAGAGACGGATAATGATGCAGTATTCCGTTATTTTCTGTATTTTTACAGATAGAACAATTGTTATCTGACGATTATGAAGAAACAGTATTTTCTTTTGACTTTGGCATGGTTGCTGTTTGCCGTTTCCGGCTGTAAGGACGATTATCGCAGTGTGGTGCTTTTTGAGGGTGCGGAACCGGTTTATCAGGTTGGAACATGTGATAACCTGGTCTCGTCTCTGGCTTTCTTCCTCTCTGAAACCGAAGGGGAAACGGTGCTCGGCATAGACGGTGGCGACGGTGCTTATACCTTGACGAATGAGCATGAATCGGTGGCTTCCGTAACGTTTGCAGGTGATAGCAACGGTTACAGGCGTATAAGCGTACAGCCTTTGGCGGCGGGAGAAACGGTAGTGCGGGTGATGGACGGTTCCGGGTCCGGTGCGCAATTGCGCATTACAGTGAAAGAGCGTCGGGAATATAAGATGTCGAAGCAGGGATTTGAGTATGGAATCAGCGGCGATGCGCCCGTGGAACTGTTGGGTAAGGTGTCGGAAGAACTCTCCGGCCGTTCCTGGCTGGAAGATTCCGGATATTATGTGTTGATACCCGATAAGGGCTCTTCCTATTACCTGGATAAGGGAGTGCTGGAAATCTATCCTACGGGGAAGGAAGATGCACCTCTTACGGGAAGTTACGAGACAGTTCCGATGGCAGGGGAAGACGGGGACGTACATGCGCTGTGGCGGTTTACTTATGACGGAGAGCAGAGAATCTTTACGCGAAGCCTTGCCGGAAGTGAAGGAGTGGCTACGGTGATATGCGTGCTTGCAGAGAATGTAACCCCGTTCTGTTCGCCCGGACTGCTGCCTGAGGGGGTGACGGTCATTTATCGCGAGCACTTCCTGTTGAAGTTGGAATAGAAGCCGGGCCCTTTCGGGCAGGAGTTGCAAGCGGGAAAAATAAAAGGAGAAGCGATGGCTTCTCCTTTTATTGTAAATTGAAGTTGAAATATCTGCCTCTCCGGCAATCTTACGGATTATAATCCTGCCAGTTCCAGGACTTTGTCTACGGCTGCGCTCAAGCCGTCAGGGTTCTTTCCTCCGGCAGTTGCAAAGTGGGGCTGACCGCCGCCGCCGCCTTGTATCAGCTTGGCGGCTTCTTTCACAAGGTTACCGGCTTTCAGTCCGCCGGCTACGAGGTTGTCGCTCAGCATCACTGTCAGCATCGGTTTGCCTTCGAATACCGTTCCCGCAACGAAGAAAAGGTTTTCCGTAATCTCTCCGCGCAGTTGGAATGCGATGTTCTTAACCGTGTCGGCGGGTATCATGGCTGCACAGAACTTGATTACCTTCGTACCGTTCACCTCTTGAATATTCTGTAGAAGTTTCTCTTTCAGTTGTGCTTCTTTCTCTTTCATGAAATCTTCCACCTGTTTTTTCAGACCGGCGTTCTCTTCGATGTATTTGCGGATGGCGCCTGACAGGTCGGGGGCGTTGTTGAAGAGTGCTTTCAAATCGCGCATCGTATCCTGGAAGGCATCGAGCATCTCCTCTACGCGTGCTCCGGTATAGGCTTCGATACGGCGGACACCGGCGGCAACGGAACTTTCGGATACAATCTTCATCATTCCGATGTTTCCGGTAGCGGCTACGTGCGTACCACCGCAGAATTCAATGGAAGAACCGAACTGGATGACACGTACGCGGTCACCGTACTTTTCGCCGAAAAGAGCGATGGCGCCCAGTTCCTTGGCTTCTTCGATAGGTATGTTGCGGTACTCTTTCAGAGGGATGTTGGCACGTATCTTGGCATTCACGATGTGTTCCACCTGGCGGATTTCCTCGTCCGTCACTTTTTGGAAGTGCGAGAAGTCGAAACGCAATGAGTCCGGAGTCACCAAAGAACCCTTTTGCTCTACGTGGTCGCCCAATACCTCGCGCAATGCGGCATCCAGCAGGTGGGTAGCAGAGTGGTTGGCGGCGCAGGCGGCACGTTTGTCCGTATCTACACATGCCATGAACGGTGCTTCCAGGTGTTCGGGCAGCTTCTTGGTGATATGGATAGGAAGGTTGTTCTCCTTTTTGGTGTCGATGACTTCAATCGTTTCGAACTCATTGACCAGTACGCCGGTATCGCCTACCTGTCCGCCGCTTTCGGCATAGAACGGAGTCTTGTCCAGTACAATCTGGAACAGTGTCTGGTTCTTTTGCTTTATCTGGCGGTAGCGCAGAATGGATGTCTCATATTCTGTATAATCGTAGCCTACAAATTCGGTAGTGCCTTCCTGCAGTGTAATCCAGTCTCCGGTTTCAACGGCGGCGGCATTGCGTGCACGTTGTTTTTGCTGCTGCATTTCGGCATCGAACTCTTTGATGTCGGCGGTCATGCCGTTTTCGCGGAGGATAAGTTCGGTGAGGTCGAGCGGAAAGCCGAACGTATCATAGAGCGTAAAGGCGTCTTTACCGCTGATTTCGGTCTTGCCGGCTGCCTTGGCATCCGCCATGGTCTTATCCAGCAGACGGATACCGGTCTCCAAAGTACGGAGGAAAGAATCTTCTTCTTCTTTAATGACTTTGGCTATCAGCTCTTTCTGTGCATTCAATTCGGGGTATGCGCCGCCCATGTTCTCGATGAGTACGGGCAACAGCTTGTACATGAAAGCCTGCTTCTGTCCGAGGAACGTGTAGCCGTAGCGCACTGCACGGCGGAGGATACGGCGGATTACGTAACCTGCCTTGGCATTGCTCGGAAGTTGCCCGTCGGTGATGGAGAAGGCGATTGTACGGATGTGGTCGGCAATTACGCGCATGGCGATGTCCTGCTGTTCGTTTTTGCCGTATGTGGCTCCCGTCATGTCACCGATGGCTTTCAGTATCGGTTGGAAAACATCGGTGTCGTAGTTGGAAGTCTTGCCTTGCAGTGTACGTACCAGGCGTTCAAAGCCCATACCGGTGTCGATTACTTTGGCGGGAAGTCCTTCGAGGCTGCCGTCTGCCTTGCGGTTGAACTGCATGAATACAAGATTCCATATCTCGATAACCTGCGGATGGTCTTTGTTCACCAGTTGCGAACCGGGTACTTTGGCCTTTTCTTCTTCCGAACGTGAATCCACGTGAATTTCGGAGCACGGGCCACAAGGGCCGGTATCACCCATTTCCCAGAAGTTATCGTGTTTGTTTCCGTTAAGGATATGGTCTTTCGGCAGGAACTGTTCCCAATAGGAAGCGGCTTCGTTGTCGCGTTCCAGGCCTTCTTCGGGGCTGCCTTCGAATACGGTGGCGTATAGGTCTTTCGGGTTGAGCTTCAGCACATCGACCAGATATTCCCATGCCCAGGAGATGGCTTCTTTCTTGAAGTAGTCGCCAAACGACCAGTTGCCCAGCATCTCGAACATGGTGTGGTGGTACGTATCGTGCCCCACTTCTTCCAGGTCATTGTGCTTTCCGCTGACGCGCAGGCACTTCTGTGAGTCTGCCACTCTTTTATATTTCGCCGGGTGATTCCCCAAAATAATATCTTTAAACTGGTTCATACCCGCGTTGGTAAACATCAGCGTGGGGTCGTCCTTAATCACCATAGGAGCCGAAGGCACAATCTGGTGACCTTTACTTTCGAAGAAACTCTTGAACGAGTCTCTGATTTCATTTGCAGTCAACATACTTCTTATTTATGATTTATGATTTCCGATTTACAGCTTGCGATTTATGACTTACGCATTCTATGACCCATCTTTCTATGAAATCATAAATCATAAATCATAAATCTTATAATTCTTGAAAAAACTGTGCAAAGATAGCTTGTTTTTCGTATTTTTGCCGCATTGATAATGAAATATTTACTCTCGATGCGCAAAGTTTACTACATTTATAATCCGCGGACACAGACTTACGACCGAATTTATCCTACCGTCCGGCAACGGGCGTTGAGCATATTGCGCCGGTTGTTTTTCGGTATGGGGTTGGGAGCCGGCAGCTTTATCGTACTGTTGCTGATTTTCGGTTCGCCGTCCGAGAAGGAACTGCGGAAAGAAAACAGCCGGCTTCAGGCGCAGTATAACGTCCTTTCGCGGAGAATGGACGAGGCTATGGGAGTATTGCAGGATGTGCAGCAACGCGATGATAATCTGTATCGCGTAATATTCCAGGCCGACCCTATTCCCTCGGCTATCCGTAAGGCAGGATACGGCGGTACAAACCGTTACGAACATCTGATGGATATGGCCAATTCCGATTTGGTGGTGAATACTACGCAGAAAATGGATATGCTCACGAAGCAACTTTATATCCAGTCCCGTTCGTTCGATGATGTGGTGGAGATGTGCAAGAACCATGATGAGATGCTGCGTTGCATCCCTGCCATTCAGCCCATTTCCAATAAGGATTTGCGCAAGACCGCTTCCGGTTATGGAACGCGCATCGACCCTATTTACGGAACTACCCGTTTTCATGCCGGCATGGACTTTTCGGCCCATCCGGGAACGGATGTATATGCAACCGGTGACGGCACTGTTGTTAAAATGGGATGGGAAACCGGTTATGGAAATCTTATCATCGTGGATCATGGCTTCGGTTACCAGACGTGGTATGCCCACTTACAGGGATTCCGTACCAAACTCGGCAAACGGGTGGTGCGGGGCGAGGTTATCGGTGCGGTTGGAAGTACCGGCAAAAGTACAGGACCCCACCTGCACTACGAAGTGCATGTGAAAGGGCAGGTCGTAAATCCCGTGAATTATTACTTTATGGATTTAAGTGCCGAAGACTACGACCGTATGATACAGATTGCGGCAAATCATGGAAAAATGATGGATTAGCGGATTATGAAATGTTTAACTGACAGGCTGTTATGCTGAATACCGATAAAGAACTGAAACTATATTACTCCATCAGCGAGGTTGCCAGAATGTTCGATGTCAACGAATCGCTGCTGCGTTTCTGGGAGAAGGAGTTTCCACAGCTCAGACCGAAGAAAGGCGGGCGGGGGATACGCCAATACCGTAAGGAAGATATTGAAACGGTGAAGTTGATTTATCATCTGGTCAAGGAGCGCGGCATGACGCTGCCCGGCGCACGCCAGCGCATGAAAGACAATAAGGAAGCCACTCTCCGGAATTTTGAAATCGTAGAGCGGCTGAAAAGTATCCGTGAAGAACTTATCGGTATGAAAGAATCCCTCGATGCCTTTACTTATGAGGATGTAGAGGCATTGAAAGAGAATCTTATGAAGGAACAGCCCGGATAGGGGTTATCCTTCTATTCTTGTCACCTGTTTGATGTTCTGTATCTGTTTCAGGTTGTCGCAGATGCTGCGTACATCGTCCACATCGTGTACGTAAAGTTGTATCTTACCTTCAAAAATACCGTCGGTGGTTTCAATCGTCAGCTTGCGGATATTGACATTCAGCTGGCGGGAGATGACCTGCGTTACTTCGTTCAGCAATCCCATACTGTCGATACCTTTCAGATAAATCGTCACGAGGAATGACAACTCCTTGTGGGTGTCCCATTCGGTGGCGATGATACGGTTGCCATAGCTGCTCTTGAGGCGTGCGGCTACCGGACATTGGCGTTTGTGTATGATTATCCGGTTCTGCTCGTCTATATATCCCAATACATCGTCGCCGGGGATGGGGTGGCAGCAGTCGGCCATGATATAATTCTTCTGGATGGTCTCTTCCGTCAGTTTCAATATCTGCTTGGTATTGATTTTTTCTTGCGGAACTTTCTCTTCGGACTGCTCCTTCGTGTCTTTGTTGTCTTTATTGCCGAACGAGAAAGTCAGGAACTTCTTCCAGTTGGTGCTTTGTTTTTCCTTGAAGGCGTTCCGGTCTGCGTCGCCCAATACGAGTTTCTTGCTGCCCACGGCAACGAACAGCTCGTCGCGGGTATGGAAATTGTGCAGGCGGGTGAGCTTGTCTATTGCGGAATCATCCATGCGTATATCCTCGTTCCTGAGAAAGTCTGCAAGGATTGCCTCGCCCTCTTTCTGATGCGCTTTCGCTTCTTTGCGCAGGATGGATGCGATTTTGGCACGGGCACGGGCGGTAGTGGCATAAGCTTCCCATTCCGGTTGCACGCGTTGCGATTTGGATGTAAGAACCTCTACCTGGTCGCCGCTCTGCAACTTATGGCTGAGGGGAACAAGCTTGTGGTTTACTTTGGCGCCGATGCAATGGCTGCCGATGTCGGTGTGCAGGGAGAAGGCAAAGTCCAGTGCTGTGGAGTTCTGCGGCATGGTCTTGATTTCGCCTTTCGGAGTAAACACAAAGATTTCCGAAGCAAACAGGTTCAGCTTGATTGTATCCAGAAAATCAATGGCATCCGGTTGGGGGTCATCGAGTATCTCCTTGATGGTACGCAACCATTTGTCCAGCTCGCCCTCATCCTCGCTGCCGCCGCCTTCCTTATACTTCCAATGTGCGGCGAATCCCTGTTCGGCAACGTCGTTCATGCGTTCACTGCGAATCTGAACTTCGATCCATTGTCCGTTATTGCCCATGAGGGTGACGTGCAGGGCCTGATAGCCGTTGGCTTTCGGGTGGCTCACCCAGTCGCGCAGGCGGTCGGGATGCGGTTTGTATATTTTGGATATGGATACGTATATGTTGAAGCAGTCATTCAGCTCTTCTTCCATGTTACGGGGCTCGAAGATGATACGTACGGCAAGCAGGTCGTAAATTTCCTCGAACGGCACATGCTTTGTCTGCATCTTGTTCCAAATGGAATAGATGGATTTGATGCGGGCAAGGATACGGTATTTCAATCCCATTTTATCCAGTTGGGCACGTATCGGGGCGGTGAACTCTTTGAAAACCTTGTCGCGTTCTACGGCTGTCGCTTCAAGTTTCTTTTCTATCTCGCGGTATTCTTCCGGATGCTCGTAACGGAAGCTCAGGTTTTCCAGTTCCGTCTTTATCTTGTACAGCCCCAGCCGGTTGGCAAGCGGCGCATAGATATACAATGTTTCACCGGCTATCTTGAACTGCTTGTTGGGCAGCATGGAACCGAGTGTGCGCATATTGTGCAGCCGGTCGGCTATCTTTATGAGGATAACGCGGATGTCGTCGGACATGGTAAGCAGCAGTTTCTTGAAGTTCTCTGCCTGCGCCGAGGCGCGGTCGCCGAAGATGCCGCCTGAGATTTTGGTCAGTCCGTCAACGATTTGGGCGATTTTGGGGCCGAAGATGTTTTCGATATCCTCAACGGTGTAATCGGTGTCTTCCACCACATCGTGCAGCAGGGCGGCGCAGATGGAAGTAGACCCCAGCCCTATCTCATTGCACACAATCTTCGCTACGGCGATGGGGTGCATGATATACGGTTCGCCCGAGCGGCGTTTGATTCCCTTATGTGCCTGATTGGCAAAATTGAATGCCTTGGTTATTATTTCGACACGCTTGCGGTGTTTGGTTGCCAAGTAATCGTTCAACAGCTCCTGGAATGCCTGTTCAATCATTGCTTCTTCGGCTCTCTCTTTCTCCTTCTGGCTTACGCTCTCTTCCATATACTGTTTCTCCTTTCTTCTTCACTTTTTGCAAAAATAAGCAATTTTCAACACCGGACAAGCATTTATGTTTTTATTTGTAAATCTTCAGCCTCTTTCCCGCATTGATTCTGGTGCTTCTCAATCCGTTCCAGCTTTTTATCTGGCTGACGGTGACGCCATATTTGCGGGCGATGGTCGACAGGGTTTCCCCGTTGCGTATTCTGTGGTAGGTGACGTCGCCCTGTGAAGAACTTTTCCCTTTGCTGCTACGTGCTGTGCTACGGGTATTGGCCACGGAAACAGTTCTGCGGTTTTTAAACAGTTCCGCACTGCGGTGGGCGTAAATCGTGTCTTGGCTGTCGATGAAAGTGCTGATGTAGTTTATAGGCAGGCGGAGTGTCTGAGGCTTGCTGTCTCCCGGAATGATATTCTTCTTGTACTGGGGATTCAGGCTTTTAATCTCATCCATTCCGATGCCGCAAACATCCGTGATTTGTTCGAAATGCAGGTTGCGGTTCACCTGTATGGTATCCGTGGCGTCCGGAATATTGGTTTCCATCGGGCAGATGTTGTGCTTGCAGTAGTACGTCATTACGTAGTTGGCGGCTATAAAAGCGGGTACGTATCCGCGTGTTTCTTTGGGCAGATAGTTGTATATTTCCCAATAATCCGTTTTGCCGCCTGCGCGCCGGATGGCTTTGTTGATGGTGCCGGGGCCGCAGTTGTAGGCGGCGATTACCAGGTTCCAATCCTGGTAGATGGCATACATATCCTTCAGGTAGCGTGCGGCGGCCCAGGTAGCCTTAATCGGGTCGCGGCGTTCGTCCACAAGGCTGTTGCTTTCCAGGCCGTATATCTTGCCGGTGTTCAGCATGAACTGCCACAGGCCGGAGGCTCCGGCGCGGGATACGGCGGAGGGATTAAGCGCAGACTCGATAATCGGCAGATATTTCAGTTCCAGCGGCAGCCCGTAGGTGTCGAGCGCCTCTTCGAAAATGGGCATGTAGAAGTTGCAGGCACTCAGCATGAAAGCCACCTGGTTGCGGAGGCGCCCGGTATACATGTCGATGAATTTGCGTACAATCTCGTTGTAGGGCATTTCCATAATGGTCGGCATGCGCGAGAGCCGGTCAATGTATACGGAATCGCTGAATTGGGGATTGACGGTAGAGGTGCTGCAATCCTTTCCTAAATCTATGTAGTTCTTGGCTTTCCAGTCGCTGAGCAGGCTGTCTACAGGGTAGGTCATGCTCTTGGGCAGGTCGATGACTTCCCGCCGTTCCGTTCCGTTTTCGCGGATAATGACATCTACGCTTTCTTGGGCGTATGCTTGCGGAGTTGCCAGCAGTATGCTGAACAGAAGTGAGGAACCCGCGATTATTCTTTTCATATATGTAGGTTTATTTGTCATGGATAAATCTGTTTATTTGTTTTTAAAATCGGAAACTGCACTGCAACCCCACGGAGCGGTTGGAGGAGTTGTTTATCCGGTTGTCGATGACAGCCGGCTCCACTTTCATGCTGAGGTCGGGGGTGATGTCGAAATTGGACAGTTCGGCATCCACATAGGCATCGATGACGGACAGCAGGTATACTCCGATGAAGGCGAAGATACTTAAATCGCGGTATCTGCGATAGGTGTCCTTGCGCTTGCGCAACAGCTCTTTCAACTGGGTTTCGGAAATCTTGTATCCGGGCGGCAGCAGGTCGGTGATGCTGCTGGACTGCATATTGCCGTTCATCGCGTCTTTATATGCGGTGGAGTAGTCCTTGTACATTTTGCTGTTCCACGTCAAGGCATAGGCACATCCGGCAAAGCCGCCGTAGAATATGGGCAATTTCCAGTATTTCCGGTTGTAGATTTGTCCGCCGCCGGGAATTACGAGCGCCAGCCAGGTGGCTTTTGTAGGGTTGGGAACCCATATTTTCTGATCGATTTCTTTTTTGAGGCTGTCTGCCGGCACTTCCGATTCTTTCAGGACGGGAGCGGAAGTCATTTCCAGCAGCTTTTTCTTGTTCTCGGCGGCAATGCTGTCGGCAGTAGCAATGCTGTCTGCCGGGACAACGGCCTGGAGAGGCAGCACTTCTTCCATAGTCCGGTTCAGGCTGTCGGCCTGCATTCGCGCTGCTTGCCGTACAGCGGCAAGAGAGTCTGCCTGCAGCCTGTGTATCCTCTTTGCGGCGGCACGCGGGCGGCTCTGACCATACATAGCAATCCCTGCCGTCTGCATCAGGCAAAGCAGCAGGGCGATACTGATTTGATATATTCTTCTCTTCTTTGTCATTTATTTTTTCAGCGTATCGAGAATACCGATGATACGTTCCAGTTCTTCTTCGTTACTGAACGGGATACTGATTTTTCCTTTGCCTTTTTCGGAGCAGGTCAACTGTACTTTGGTGCTGAAGAAACTGGAAAGCTGCTGCTTCAGCATATTGAACTCTTCGGGCAGTTTGGCGCGCTTGGGGGCTATCTTGCGGCCGCCGCTTTTCACGGCTTCTCCTTCGCTCAGGGATTTCACGATTTCCTCTACTTTGCGTACGGAATAACCTTGTTCGAGTATCTCTTCAAAAATCTTCACTTGCAGTTTGGGGTCTCCCAGCGTTACCAGTGCACGGGCGTGCCCCATGTCTATCTGCTTGTTCTGCAATCCCATCTGGACGGGAGCCGGCAGTTTCAGCAGGCGCAGGTAGTTGGCAATGGTGGTACGCTTCTTGCCTATGCGTTCGCTGAGGCGTTCCTGCGTCAGTCCGTATTGTTCCAGAAGGTGCTGGTAGGCAAGCGCTATTTCCACGGAGTTCAGGTCCTCGCGCTGTATGTTTTCGATGAGCGCCATTTCCATGACATTCTCGTCGTCGGCCGTGCGGATATAGGCGGGGATGCTCGTCAGCCCTGCCATTTGCGAGGCGCGGAAGCGGCGTTCGCCGGCAATAATCTGGTATTCATCATCGGACAGCTTACGCAGGGTGATAGGCTGGATGATACCAATCTCTGCAATAGAATCGGCAAGCTCCTGCAACGCTGTCTGGTCGAACTCGCGGCGGGGCTGATTGGGGTTGACGGCAATCTTCGACAATTCTATTTCATTGATAGAGGAAGAGCCTTCGGTCTGCACCTCATCCATGGAGAGCAGGGCGTCCAGCCCACGTCCTAATGCATTTCTTTTCTGTACCATCTATTCTTTTCTGTTTTACGATTTACTGTTTACTATGTTTGCCATGCGGGCGGTTAGTCCTCGTTGTGGCTGATTAACTCTTTTGCCAGTGCGATGTGGTTTTTGGCTCCGGTGGAGTCCGCATCGTACAGGATTGTGGGGAGTCCGTAGCTGGGGGCTTCGCTCAGTTTTACATTGCGCTGGATGACGGTGTTGAACACCAGTTCCTGGAAGTGGCGTTTCACCTCGTCGTATATCTGGTTGGCCTGGCGCAGCCGCGAGTCATACATGGTCAGCAGGAATCCCTCGATTTCGAGTGCGGGGTTCAGCTTGGACTTGATGATTTTGATGGTGTTCAGCAATTTGCTGATGCCTTCCAGTGCAAAGTATTCGGCCTGTACGGGAATGATAACCGAGTCGGCGGCCGTGAGCGCGTTGATTGTAATCAATCCTAACGACGGTGAGCAGTCTATCAGGATATAATCAAACTCTTCCCGTAGCGGGGCGAGTACCTCTTTCAGTATCTTTTCCCGGTTTTTAAGATTGAGCATTTCTATTTCGGCGCCTACCAGGTTGATGTGGGAGGAAATAACTTTCAATGTATCAATCTCCGTGTCGTGGATAGCGTCGCGCACATCGGCGCGGTCTATAATACATTCATAGATAGTACATTCTGCCTGCTTGATGTCTACGCCCAACCCTGACGAGGCGTTTGCCTGCGGGTCTGCGTCTACGACAAGCACTTTCTTTTCAAGTGTGGCGAGAGAAGCTGCGAGGTTTATGGTTGTTGTTGTTTTTCCTACACCACCTTTTTGATTTGCCAAAGCAATTATTTTTCCCATAATTTCAATGTTTATTGGCAGCGAAATAAGTGATAATTCCGTATAGCACCTACTAAAAAAGAGAAAGATTGCAAAAACGGTTGATAAGTCACCCTTTTTGTTAATAACTCCCGGATGCCTTTACCGTTCCGTTGCCTGAAGACGTGTGTCTCAGGCACTCTTTTTCCTGATTAGTGGGGCAAATATACGTATTTATCTTGAAAAGAAACAGCTTTTTTGTCTCACTTGCAGAAGATTAAGATTTCTAAAGCAATGAGATGGCGGGCGGCGGGATGTTCGGGTTATAAGCTGCCGCTGCTGCCGTGTCCGGGGAAATGCGTACCGTTTCTCCGGAGTTTACAATAGTTTGTCCGAATTAAACTCGGAGTTTATTCCTATTAAACTTCGGGTTCATTAGGATTAAACCTGAAGTTTAATGGGGATAAACTTATGTTAAAGCAGTGCCGATGCAAACTCCCATGCGAAGTATCCGCACAACACGCATTTCAGTACCGTGCCGAAGAGGAAGCCGAACAGGGAGCCCAGTCCCGACTTCAGAGCCTGCCGGGTTTCCCTGCCGCCGAAAAGTTCGCCGATAAAAGCCCCTAAAAACGGACCAAGGACAATGCCCCAGGGCATGAAGAACAGCCCGATGAGGGTTCCGGCAAGGCATCCGCGTGTTCCCCAGCGCGTTCCGCCACTGTATTTGCTGCCCAGCATGGGGACGAAATAGTCGAGCACCTGTACGATGACGACAATCAGCAGCCACAGCAACAGTTGGGTGGCAGAGTACTGCACCTTGTCGGTGAAGTGCAGCAGCAACAAACCGGCATAGGCCACGGGCGGACCGGGAATTACGGGCAGGAAACAGCCTGCCAGTCCCGTTATCAGGCAGAGGATACCCATCAGAATGAGAAAGACGTCTAACATATCTTTTTGTGTATTGGTGGTTAATATGTGGTTCTCTTTTGCTAAATTTGTAGCAAAATTAAAAAGAAATATGGAAAATCAGAGACCTTTGATATTGATTTCCAATGACGACGGTATCATTGCGAAAGGAATCAGCGAGTTGATAAAGTTTCTCCGTCCGCTGGGGGAGATTGTGGTAATGGCGCCGGATGCGCCGCGTTCGGGTAATGCGTGTGCGCTTACCGTGACAGAACCGATTCATTATCAGTTGCTTCGCAAGGATGTGGGACTGACGGTCTATAAGTGTTCCGGTACGCCTGCCGATTGCGTCAAGCTGGCATTCCATACGGTGCTCGACCGCAAACCCGACCTTGTGGTGGGCGGCATTAATCACGGCGATAACTCCTCGGTCAATGTGCATTATTCCGGAACAATGGGGGTGGTTATCGAAGGCTGCCTGAAAGGTGTTCCCTCTATCGGCTTTTCACTGTGCAACCACGCGCCGGACGCCGATTTTGAGCCGGCGGGAGAGTATATCCGCGAGATTGCCCGCAAGGTTCTGGAAAAAGGCTTGCCGCCGTTGACCTGCCTCAATGTCAACTTCCCCGATACCAAAGAGTTGAAAGGGGTGAAAATCTGCGAACAGGCAAAAGGACAGTGGACCAACGAGTGGGAGAACTTCGCCCACAGAGGCGATGCGCACTACTATTGGCTGACCGGAGAGTTTGAGGAGTCGGAAAAGGAGAATGAAAAGAGCGACCATTGGGCGCTTGCCAACGGTTATGTAGCGGTGACTCCGACCACGGTGGATGTAACCGCTTATGGCCTGATGGACGAATTGAAGACCTGGTTCTGACGGATTGCACAGGATATTGAAACATAGGCGCTTATGAAGTATTATCTGATTGTGGGCGAGGCCTCGGGCGACCTGCATACGTCGCACCTGATGACTGCCTTGAAGGCGGAAGACCCGCAGGCCGAATTCCGCTTCTTCGGCGGTGACCTGATGGCGGCTGTGGGCGGAACGTTGGTGAAGCATTATAAGGAACTGGCGTATATGGGCTTTATTCCCGTCTTGTTGCACCTGCGTACCATCTTTGCCAATATGAAGCGTTGCAAGGAAGACATTGCAGCCTGGCAGCCAGATGTTCTTATTTTGGTGGATTATCCGGGGTTCAACCTGAATATCGCCAAGTTTGTCCATGCCCGTACGCAAATACCGGTGTTCTATTATATTTCTCCCAAGATATGGGCCTGGAAAGAGCACCGTATCAGGAATATCAAACGGGATGTGGACGAACTCTTCTCCATTCTTCCGTTCGAGGTGGAGTTCTTCGAGGGCAAGCACCATTATCCCATACATTATGTAGGCAATCCGACGGTGGATGAAGTCACTGCCTTCCAAGCCGCTTATTCGGAAACTGCGGATGAGTTCAAACGGGCCAACGGCCTTTCGCCGAAGCCTGTCATTGCCTTGCTGGCAGGCAGCCGCAAGCAGGAGATTAAGGATAATTTGCCGGATATGATTCGGGCGGCCGCTTTATTTCCGGAGTATCAGTTGGTGCTGGCGGGAGCGCCGGGTATCTCTCCGGAGTATTATAAGGAATATGTCGGCAATGCGGACGTGAAGATAATCTTTAACCGTACTTATCCTTTGCTCCGGCATGCGGAAGCGGCATTGGTTACTTCGGGCACGGCAACGCTGGAAACGGCATTGTTCCGGGTTCCGCAGGCGGTGTGCTACCATACGCCGATAGGGAAGGTTATCGCTTTCCTGAAACGGCATGTCCTGAAAGTCAGGTACATTTCTCTGGTAAACCTGATTGCCGACCGTGAGGTGGTGAAGGAACTGGTGGCCGATACCATGACGGTGGAGCAGATACGTGCGGAGCTTCAACGTATCTTATACGATGAGGCGTACCGCCGGCAGATGCTCGACGGTTACGAATATATGGCATCCCGCCTGGGCGAGGCGGGAGCACCTGTGCATGCAGCCCGTGAAATGGTGGCTTTGCTTAAGAAACGTTTTAAAAAGTAGGACGATATTTAATTTCTTGTTAAAAGGAATAAAGCCGGTGCAGTAAATGCCCGGCTTTTGTATTTTCTATACAGAAAGAAATAAACAAAAGAACTTTGATTATGAGAAAGCTACATTGGTTATTTATGGCAGTTTGTCTGGCTGTGATGCCGGTACTGCAATCCTGTGATGACGATGAAGGGTATTCGATCGGTGATTTCACTCCGCCGCTGTGGGCTACGGTGCGTGTTACCGGCAATGCTTTTTATTTGGACTGTGATGTGTGGGGAACGCTCTGGCCTGTGAATACAGACTTGTGGTGGTACGAGCCGGTTGACGGAAAGCGTGTGATTACCATGTTCAATCCTTTGTCCGATGAGTTTGACGGTTACGACCATGCTGTGAAGATCCTGAGTTTGCAGGATGTGTTGACGAAAGAGGTCGAGACGCTGACTCCCGAGACCGAGGAAGAGTTCGGCAATGACCCTGTCCTGATATTTAAAGGTGATATAAGCATCAGCGGGGGATATATGAATATCATATTTATGCAGAATCTGCCTTCCGGCACAAAACATCGTATCAGCCTGGTACGTCCGCAAGATGATGCGGAGTTGTATGGAGAAGACGGTTATATACATTTGGCTCTCCGCTATAACGACTATGACGATTTGACGGGGTTGCGCAAGCCCGGTGCGGTGTCCTATAATCTGAACAGTCTCAACGTGACCTCTGAAACCAAAGGTATCAAGCTGAAAATTAATTCGGAAAAGAATGGCGAGGTGGAACTGACGTTCGACCTGGTGGTTACCGGTGATAATACGAAGAATATACAGAACCTTGATTTGTCGAAGATGCAATTGAAGTAAGCGTTTCCTTATACCGTATATATAGGCCAAAGGGCATAGAGGCTACAGTATCTTTCCTCTATGCCCTTTGGCTTATATTCGTTTAAGATTTCCTGTCAAATCATTGTCATTACATACAGGTAGACTACCGCTGCGGGAATCGCCATGAGAGCGCTGTCGAACCGGTCGAGCATTCCGCCGTGTCCCGGAAGGATGTTGCCGGAATCCTTGATGTCCAGTTGACGCTTCATCAGCGATTCGGTGAGGTCGCCCCAAGTGCCGAAAATCACTACGGTGACCGCTAGTCCTGCCCATTGCCATGTAGACATGAATGGGAAGAAATGGGCAAATACAAAGGATGAGGCGATGGAGAAAACCGCGCCGCCTATGCTGCCTTCCCATGATTTCTTAGGCGAAATGCGCTCGAACAGGCGATGTTTTCCTATCAGAGAGCCCACACAGTAAGCACCCGTATCGCTCAGCCAGATGAATACGAATATGGAAAGCGGCAGGATGGGGTTATAGGTTACGCTGCTCGTTTCAGGTGAATTCTGGAAAGCGAGTACATTCAGCAGTGCGAAAGGCAAGGCTACATATAGCTGGCTCAGCATTGCATACGCCCAGTTGCCGATGGGGTTCTCCTTTTTCAGGTATAACTCCGTAATCATCAAATAGAGCAATAAGCCCAGATAGGGAAGGAATACGCGCGCATCGATGGCGGATGTGCAGAATCCCATGAGTGCAAGGAACAGATAGGCTCCGCCTAAAGCGGTAATCGTCTTGTTGATGCTGACTCCGCCATTCCTGTTTACCAGATGGGCAAACTCGTGTACACTCAATGCGCCGATGATAGTGAATAGAATCCCGAATGAGAGGGGGCTGTAAAGGATACAGCCCACCAGTATAACTACAAATAATGCACCTGTAACAGCACGTTGTATGAAATTATTTTTCAAGGTGTTTTCGTTTTAATTGTTCGAGCCGGTGTTATGGCTTTCTTCTTCTTTTACCTCTTTTTCCGCTTCCTTTGCCTTGGCAGCCTCTTTTTCTTCGGCTTCTTTCAGCTCCCTGGAAGTTTTGCTTGCGCTGATAATCTCTTCGGAACGGGAAGCCCACGGACGCTTGCCGAAGATTTCTTCCACATCTTCTGCAAAGATTACTTCCTTGTCTATCAACAGTTGGGCCAGCTTGTTGTGCCCTTCTTTATTGTCGGATAGTATCTTCTTGGCACGTTCGTACTGTTCGTTTATCATACGCTTCACCTCTTCGTCTATCAATTCGGCGGTCTTCTCGCTGTACGGACGGTTGAACGAGTATTCGTCGTTATTGTAATAACAGAGATTCGGCAGTTTGTCGCTCATGCCCAAATAGGCAATCATGCCGTATGCCTGCTTGGTTACACGCTCAAGGTCGTTCATGGCGCCGGTAGAGATTCTTCCGATGAACAGATCTTCTGCGGCGCGTCCGCCCAAAGTGGCGCACATCTCGTCCAGCATCTGTTCCTTTGTGGTAATCTGGCGTTCTTCGGGCAGGTACCAGGCTGCTCCCAAAGCACGTCCGCGTGGAACGATGGTTACCTTAATCAGCGGGTTGGCATATTCCAACAGCCAAGAGATGCTGGCGTGTCCGGCCTCGTGTATGGCAATGGAACGGCGCTCTTCTTCGGTTGTGATTTTGGTTTTCTTCTCCAGACCACCTACGATACGGTCTACCGCATCCAGGAAGTCCTGTTTCTCTACAAATTTCTTTCCATGACGGGCGGCAATCAGGGCGGCTTCGTTGCAGACATTGGCGATGTCGGCGCCGGAGAATCCCGGAGTCTGGCGTGCCAGTAACTCTACATCCACCGTATTGTCTATCTTGATGGGGCGCAGGTGTACGCCGAATACTTCTTTTCGTTCATTCAGGTCGGGCAAGTCGACGTGTATCTGGCGGTCGAAACGTCCGGCGCGCAGCAGTGCCTTGTCCAGTACATCCACACGGTTGGTTGCGGCAAGGATGATGACACCGCTGTTGGAACCGAACCCGTCCATTTCCGTCAGCAGTTGGTTCAAGGTGTTTTCGCGTTCATCGTTACCGCCCATGGCGGCAGCTTTTCCACGGGCGCGTCCCACGGCATCGATTTCATCGATGAATACGATGCAAGGTGCTTTCTCTTTGGCTTGGCGGAACAGGTCGCGGACGCGGGAAGCACCTACGCCGACAAACATTTCCACAAAGTCGGAACCGGCCAGTGAGAAGAACGGTACGTTGGCTTCTCCTGCCACAGCCTTTGCAAGCAGGGTCTTACCTGTTCCCGGAGGGCCTACAAGCAATGCACCCTTGGGTATCTTACCACCCAGGTCTGTATACTTCTGGGGTTGTTTCAGGAATTCTACGATTTCCTCTACTTCCTGCTTGGCCTCTGCAAGTCCGGCAACGTCCTTGAAAGTAACCTTTACCGGAGAGTTCTTTTCAAACAGTTGGGCTTTGGATTTGCCGACACTGAAGATGCCGCTGCCGCCACCCATGCCGCCACCGCTGCTCCAACGGCGGGACAGGAATATCCAGAAGCCGATAAGGAATGCAAACGGCAATATCTGCCAGAGGATTGCACCGAAGTAATTGTGTTTCTTTTCGTAGCTGATAGAACCGTCGAAACGTGTCTCGTCCTTTTCTTTCTGCAGGAAGTCGCCCAAGCTTTCGCGTGAGGGAGCTTCTGTTGTAATCAGGGGATTCTTGCCCACACGGCTTGAATCTGCTTTGAATACATTGGGCACATATTGCGGCTTGACGTATGCCTCTACGGAGTTGTCGTCATAACCGGTCACTTTGCTTATATAGCCGTTGCGCACATACTCCTGAAATTCATCATAAGGGATGTTTTTGCTGGCCGAACCGCTTTCATTGGTGAGGTACAGTCCCAGCAACATCATGGCTATAATCATATACAACCAGTTCAAGTTGAACTTGGGCATATTGGTTTTTGTGGGCTTTTTATTGGTGTTATTGTCCATAAGTCTAAATTAATCGAGATCGGGGATTTGGGTTAGTTTGGCATCTGCCCATAAGTGTTCCAAGTTGTAGAATTCACGCGCTTCCGGCTGGAAAACGTGAACCAGTACATCAGAGTAGTCCATGGCTACCCACTCGGCATTGCGCAGACCGTCTATCGCAAAAGGTTTGCTGTTCGCTCCTTTGCGGGTGAAGTCTTTAACGGACTCCACTATGGCGCTTACTTGGCTTGGGGAGTTTCCTTGACAGATGACAAAATAATTACATATTGTGTCGTCTATCCGGGTAAGGTCTGCTATGACGATTTTTTTTCCTTTTTTATCTTGAATACCTTCTGTTATTTGTTGAATTAATTTTTTAGCTTCGTTCATTACACATTATTAATATTAAACAGGCGACAAATATACGTTGATTTATCATATCAAACACGCAAAAGGGGAAAAGTCTTTCATTTTTTGTTTTTTTTTAGGTATATAATTCTTTGTGTCATGGTATCTTATCAGATTTTAATGAAAAAAATAGCGAAAAATGTTTTGGATTAAAGAAAAGTTTGTATCTTTGCACCGCAAAACAGAAATGAAATGCTCAATTGGGCTATGGTGTAATGGTAACACTACAGATTCTGGTCCTGTCATTCCTGGTTCGAATCCAGGTAGCCCAACGAACTTACCTTATTTAAGTCAAAAAACCGCTAAAATCGCAAGTTTTAGTGGTTTTTTGTTGCTTTTCGACCATGTACGAAAATTTCAGTGTAGGCATTCGGTGGCAAATTCAGTGACAAGGCTTCTGTAAGCCGGAAATATTCTGTAAATTTGTAGCATTTCAACATTAAAGCAGAATTTTATGGCAAAAGAATTAGCACTGAAGTACGGCTGTAACCCTAACCAGAAGCCGGCTCGCATTTTCATGCAGGAGGGGGAGTTACCTATTGAGGTTTTGAATGGACGTCCGGGGTATATTAATTTTATGGATGCCTTGAATGGATGGCAGTTGGTAAAGGAACTGAAAGAGGCGACCGGTATGTCTGCTGCAACTTCATTCAAACACGTCAGTCCGGCGGGTGCCGCCATCGGCTTGGAACTCAACGAGACAATGAAGAAGATTTATTTTGTGGATAATCTTCCGCTCTCTCCGCTTGCTTGCGCATATGTGCGTGCCCGCGGTGCCGACCGTATGTCTTCCTATGGTGACTTTATCGCTTTGAGTGATGTGTGCGACGAGGCTACTGCACGTTTTATTAACCGCGAGGTCTCGGATGGCGTTATTGCTCCGGGGTATACGGACGAAGCACTGGCTATCTTGAGGGAAAAGCGTAAAGGAACTTACAATGTGATTCAGATAAGTCCCGACTATAAGCCTGCCCCGATTGAACATAAGGATGTCTTTGGTATCACGTTTGAGCAGGGACGTAATGAGATAAAGCTGAATGGAGATGAACTCTTTGCGAATATTCCTACTCGGAATAAGAATTTTCCGGAAGCAGCGAAACGTGATTTGATGATAGCCCTTATCACTTTGAAATATACGCAGTCGAATTCTGTATGCTATGTGAAGGACGGTCAGGCTATCGGTATTGGTGCTGGCCAGCAGAGCCGTATCCACTGTACTCGCTTGGCGGGCAACAAGACTGACATTTGGTATTTACGCCAGCATCCGAAGGTGTTGAATTTGCCATGGGTAGAGAAAATCCGCCGTGCCGACCGTGATAATACGATTGATGTCTATATCAGTGAAGACCATGACGATGTGCTGGCTGACGGTGTTTGGCAGCAGTTCTTTACGGAGAAACCTGAAGTGCTGACCCGTAAAGAAAAACGGGCTTGGTTGGATACATTGAAAGGTGTTTCTTTGGGTTCGGATGCATTCTTTCCTTTTGGAGACAATATTGAGCGTGCCCATAAGAGTGGAGTAGATTACATTGCCCAAGCGGGTGGTTCTGTACGCGATGACCATGTGATTGAAACTTGCGATAAATATGGCATTGCCATGTCGTTCACGGGTATCCGTCTGTTCCATCATTGATAAGGGGTATAAAAATAGGCCCGCCCCCACGGCTGCATAGCTGTAGGGGCGGGTTCCTTTTTTATTAAGTCTTATCTTGTTACGTTATCCTTGGTTTTTGATGTTCTCGTCCACCACTTTTATCTTTTCTTTCACAAGCTCGATGTCTGCTTTCAGCTTTTCCACCTTGCGGTTGATTTCTGTCAGCAGACTATTTCCCTTCTTGGAAGAAGTGGTCAGGAAGCCGAGATTGTTTTCATATGTCTGGAGCTCGTTCTTCATATTGTCGAAGGCACGTACCAGCTTCTCACGTTCCCGGTAAAGGGCTTGTGGACTACCTTCCTGAATGGAGCTGATAGTCGACTTGAAGTTGCTTAGCTTCTTGTTGGAGACGCTGATGTTGAAGTGTTCAAACAATTTGTCTACCTGGCTGTGGTATTGCTTATAGATTCGGTCTTTCTCCTTGAAAGGTACATGTCCTATGCCGTTCCATTCTTTCATGAGGTCGCGTACCAGTTGGGTAGCTTCCTCCGTATCCATTTGGTCATCGATAGCATTCAGTTTTTCGATGATGGCTTTTTTCTTTTCCAGATTTTCCTGCTCTACGCTGCGCTGTGAAGAAGTGGCTTTGTTCTTTTGTTCGAAGAAGTAGTCACAAGCGGAGATGAAACGTTTCCATACGGCATCCGAATATTTCTTTGCTACCGGACCAATGGTTTTCCATTCTTTCTGAAGTTTGGTCAGTTCATCGGCGGTTGCTTTCCAGTCGGTACTGTCCTTCAGAGCTTCTGCTTTTTCGCACAAGGCGCGCTTCTTTTCCAAGTTTTCGTTCATACCTTCCTTCAGGCTCTTGAAGAACTCTCCCTTTTTACGGAAGAACTCGTCGCACGCTTTGCGGAAACGTTCGAAAATCTTCACGTTCATTTTTTGCGGAGCGAAACCGATGGTTTTCCATTTGTTTTGAAGTGCGATGACTTCTTGCGTTTTGCTCTCCCAAGAAGCAAAGTTTGTCAGTTCTTTGTAGTCAATGGCTTCTATGATTTCGCAAATTACAGTCTTTTGGTCAAGATTGTGTTGTTCCACTTCCTTCAATGCTTCGAAATGTTGCTGGTGACGTCGGTTTACGGTTGTAGAGGCAGCTTTGAAACGTGCCCAGATTTCGTCGCGTAGTTCCTTGGCTACCGGTCCCGTATCACGGAATTCCTGATGTAGCTTCTGTAACTGATGGAAAGCTGAAACTACATCCGCTTCATCCGCCAGCTTTTCGGCAGCTTCACAGAGATGTGTCTTGATTTCCAAATTCTTCTTGAAATCGTATTCGCGGAATTCATTGTTCAGTTTCAGAAGGTCATAGAATTTCTCAACATACAATTGGTAGTTTTTCCAAAGCTCGTTGACCTTAGCTTGCGGAACGAGTTTAACTTCGTTCCATTGCTGCTGTAGTTTCTTGAACTCCGTATAGCTCTTGTTGGCGTCATCTGGAGATTCAACCAGCTCCTTCAGCTCTTCGATGATGGAAAGCTTTACCTGCAGGTTCATTTCCTTTTGCTTCTCCAGTTCGGCTGTGAGTGCACTTCTTTTTTCTTTGATGACGGACATGATATTCTTGAACTCTTCCTCCACACCTGTCTCTTAT
>ENA-OZAV01000322-OZAV01000322.1-human-gut-metagenome-genome-assembly--contig:-NODE-322-length-22368-cov-8.217228_pt1 | contig 22368 bp, 16 predicted proteins | sample MGYA00243307_ERZ653511 | MGnify/ENA primary metagenome ERZ653511 (study PRJEB26926, sample SAMN06165165) | human gut metagenome | biome: ENVO:00009003; feature: ENVO:2100002; material: ENVO:00002003...
TCTGCTCCTTGGCAGACCAGAACAGCAGCAGGTCGCGCAGCAGCTCGGCGTGCATCCCGTAATCAGAGTAAGCGCCGAACTTGATCTGGCGGCCGAACTCCTTCCAGAATGCCTCGTACTTTTCGCGGTCGTTGACCAGCATGGAGTGCAGCTCGTTCTTGATCTTCTTTTCCAGTGCGTTGTGGATCAGCTTGAGCTGGTTGTCCTTCTGCAGCATCTCACGGCTGATGTTCAGGCTCAGATCCTGGCTGTCCACAATGCCCTTGACGAAGCTGAAGTAATCGGGCAGCAGGTCTGCGCACTTTTCCATGATGAGCACGCCGGATGCGTACAGAGCCAGACCCTTCTCATACTCCTTGGTGTAGAAATCATAGGGGCGGTGGCTGGGCACGAACAGCAGGGCGTTGTAGTTGGCGGTGCCCTCGGTGCGGCTCACGATGACGCGGGCGGGGTCAGAATAATCGTTGAACTTATCCTTGTAGAAGCTGGCGTATTCCTCGTCAGTGACCTCGCTCTTCTGCTTCTTCCAGATGGGCACCATACTGTTCAGGGTCTCAAGCTCGGTGTAGGTCTCCCACTCCGGCTTGTAGTCCTCGGGCTTGGGATCGGGTTCGGGCTTCTGGCGGCTCTTCTCCCGCTCCATCTGGATGGGATAGCGCACATAGTCGCTGTACTTTTTGACGATGGCTACGATGCCGTATTCGTCGAGGAAGTTTTCGTAATTGTCGGTATCGGTGCTGTCCTTGATGTGCAGGATGATGTCAGTACCGGCGGTTTCCTTCTCAGCGGGGGTCAGCTCGTAGCCGTCAGCACCGCTGGACTCCCACTGCCAAGCCTCGTCCGCACCGTATGCCTTGGAGATGACGGTGACCTTGTCGGCGACCATGAAGGCGGAGTAGAAGCCCACGCCGAACTGACCGATGATGTCGATGTTCTCGTCCTTGTTGTCCTTCTTGAAGTCCAGAGAACCGGAGTGGGCAATGGTGCCCAGGTTCTGCTCCAGCTCCTCTTTGGTCATGCCGATGCCGTTATCGGAGACAGTCAGCAGGCGATTGTCCTTATCGCGGGTGAGCAGGATGCGGAAATCGCCCTTGTTCATGCCCACGGAGGGATCGGTCAGGCTCTTATAATAAAGTTTGTCGATGGCATCCGAAGCGTTGGAGATCAGCTCACGCAGGAAGATCTCCTTGTTGGTGTAGATGGAGTTGATCATCATGTCCATCAGCTTTTTGCTTTCAGCCTGAAATTCTTTCTTCGCCATAATACAAAACCTCTTTTGTACAGTATTCAGATCCGGCCCCTCGCAAAAGGAGCGGCAATGCAAAAGAAGCAGCCGACGCTGCATCTTCTTAGCACTCATATCTTTCGAGTGCTAATATACACCGATGCGGGTCAAAAATCAAGGGGTTTCATAAAAAGTTCAGAAATGAACTGGAACAAAATGCCTTTTGTGCGTTGCTACAAAAAATTCATAAAGAAATAGTTGACCTTTCACAATTTTTAGCGTATACTGGTCAGCGGAAACAAACGAGGAAAGAGGAATATGTTATGGCAATGAAGCCGGAGATCTCCGTGAAGAACCTGCTGATGCAGGCATTCCTGACGGGCTGGGAACGCTCGGACAAGAGCATTTCGCAGGATGAATACTTACAGAGCGCCATTCAGGTCATCGAAGTGCTGCAGGTGGAACCTGAAAATGTCTACGCCGAGGAGGGCCTGGGCCTGACCGATGGCGATGAGGTGGACCATCTGGACGACCTGCTGCGGGCAGACGGCCAGTGGCTGTATTACGGCGTGGAGGAGGAAAACTTCTTCCTCATCCAGTGGTATCCGGACAAGGCTTCTGCCGAGGCCAAGCTGGCCGAGCTGGAAGCACTGGGCGACGGCAAGCAGTATCTGGTGGACCTGAGCCTGACCCGCGAAAATCCTTCGGCCGCTGAGAACTTCGGCAGCTCCAACCCGGTTCAGCTGCGGAGCTGAGCCTGGCGTTTCTGACAAAAAGAAAGGGAATTTTCCATGCAGCTTTCACAAACGGAACGGGAGCGCCTGTCCGCTATTCTGGAACAGTACGACCATCACCCCAAGGTGCAGGAAATGCGTGAGTTTATCCAGCACGGTGATGTGACCACCTACCAGCACTGCAAGAATGTGGTCGTGGTCAGCTGCTGGATCAACCACCGCTTCCATCTGGGAGCCGATGAGACCACGCTGGCCGTGGGGGCTTTTCTCCATGATTTCTACCTCTATGACTGGCACAAGCAGGGCTCCTTCCACGGCCTGCGGCATCTGTTTGAGATGCACGGCTTTTCCCACCCGGGGTCTGCCTGCGTGAACGCACAGCGGGTGTTCGGCATTACCAAAAAGGAGCAGAACGTCATTGCAAGCCACATGTGGCCCCTGACCTTCCGCCATATCCCGACCTGCCGCGAGGCGGTCATCGTCTGTCTGGCGGATAAATACTGCGCCATTGTGGAGAGCATGTTCCGCCGCACAAGGGTGGGCGCTGACGAAGAAGAGTGGTAAAGAAGCCGCCGCACTGTTCATATTAAAGCAAAAGACCAGAGTTGTAACGCCGTTTGGCGAAACAACTCTGGTCTTTTTTGCTGGGGCTTGTGCAACAGCCTCTTTGAAAAAGTGATCTTATTCTGCTCTCAGAGCCTTGACAGGGTCAGAGCGGGAAGCGGTTTTGGCGGGGATGAAGCCGCCCAGAATGGTCAGCACAGTTGCCAGCGCAACCAGCACCACAGCGGCCTTCCAGGGCAGAACGGCCACCACGCTGGTGCCGACGGCGATTTTCTGGATGAGCATGTTGCCTGGAATGAGCAGCAGTCTGCTGAGGCCGATGCCCATGAGGCCCGAGCACAGGCCGATGATGAAGGTCTCGGCGTTGAACACCTCGGAGATGTTCCGCTTGGAAGCACCGATGGCACGCAGGATGCCGATCTCCTTGCGGCGCTCCAGCACGCTGATATAGGTGATGATGCCGATCATAATGGAGGAGACCACCAGCGAGATGGAGACAAAGGCCACCAGCATGTTGGAGATCATGTTGATGATCCTGGTCACGGAGGTCATCAGGGTGCCCACTACATCGGTGTACTGGATCACCTTGTCTTCCGCGCCCTGCTCACGCATGGCGGCATTGTAGCTGTCCAGCACGTTGAGGACCTTCGCCTTTTGCTCGAAGTCCAGCGGATAGATGTTGATCTGGCTGGGGTCGTCCTCGCTGGCATAACCAAAGGCCTGCAGGTTGCTTTCATAGGTGGCGCTGGTGGACATCATTTTCGACTTCATCAGCTCCGCCAGATCGTCCTCGGTCATGTTGAATCGGATGGCATTCCGGAACGCATCTGCGTCGATCTTCAGCGCGCTTTCCATCTGGCTGCCCAGAGAGGAGAAGCGCTCGGTCATCTGACTCTGCAGGTTCGTGCTGATCTGGCCCATGGCCTGCTCCATGGCAGTGCCCAGCTGGGCCTGCAATTCGGCGGCGATCTGTTCTGAGAAGTTTGCCATCACGCTGCCCATGACCTGCTGCATGGCGGCAGTAAACTGCTCCTGCAGGGCAGCGGTATCGATGAGGCTGCCCATGGAATCCTTCATCAGCTGCTGGAACTGGTCACTGGCAAGATACTGGTCAAAACTGATCTTGTCCAGCCCCAGAATGCCGTTGCCGATGATGTAATCCTTGTAGCCGGTCATCACCTTCTGGGCCAGCTGCTGCATTTTGTCGGCGGGGATGGAGATGTCCATGTTGGCGAACACGTCCGTCAGGGCGCTCATGTCGATGTCGGGCGTTTCGGCCAGATCAAATTGGAAGCTGTCCGGGTCAATGAGGGAGGAAAAATCTACGGAACCGTCACTCAGGTCGAACGCGCCGCTCAGGTCAAGATCCAGCTTGCCGGGGTCGAACTGGAAGGCGCTCTCGAGCTGGTCGGTGTCAATGGAGAAGAGGGAAGCCATGTCCATGGCAGCGGTCTGTTCGGCTCCAAAGGGTTCACCGTTCAGCACATTGGTCTGCGGGTCGGCGAGCTGGTCCTGCACCAGCCTGCTCTGGGCGGCGGTGTCCATGACGTGCCGGGTCAGGGAGGCGGGATAGGCGATGCCGGAGGACAGCATGGCGGCGGAGGCGTTCTCCCTGGGCTGCACCACGCCCACGATGGTCATGGTCTCGCTGTTGGCCACAAGCTCCTGCAGGAAGGCCTTGTCGTCCGATTTGTCCACCCAGGTGCTGTGGGCATCGTCGTACTGGTAGCGGTCGGCCGCGTTGACCAGTTTGAAGGTGCGGCCCAGAAAATCGCTGTACCGGTAGGTCTTGAAATCTTCGGGCACATCCACATTCTGGTTCTGGGCGAATTGCTGGATCATCTTGTCCAGCTCGGCGTTGTCCCGCAGGCCCAGCGCGTAGAGGGCATAATCGGTGATGGAACCATCCGCACCCAGCACGGCAACGCACTCATTGTAGTTTTCGGGCCAGCGGCCTGCCTTGACCTCGTACTGGGAATGATACAGGGCATCGCTGGCGGGCAGCTGGTAGAACACGCTGGTGTTCATCATGCTGGCCATCATGTTGTTGGTCGAGCTGGTGGAGCTGATGCCCAGAGCGGAAAGGGAGGAATCCGGGTTCACCTGCCGGATGCTGCCGTCCGGGTCCTGGCGGTAGATCTGAGGCTGTACATTATAGGAATACTCCACCGAGGAAACGCTCTCCCCGATGCTGCAGGCATCGCTCTCGAGGTAGGTTTTCAGGCTCTTCAGGTCGTTGGAGGTGATGCCGGAAACCATCTGGGTCACGAGCTGGCGCACCGGCACCATCCCCTCGCCGAGGTCGGGGGCGGCGGGCTGGCCGGGCAGGTCGGCGGACAGCAGGCTGGTCAGATCCATGCCGCTGCGCAGGATCTGTACCGGGTACTCGGAAAGGGTGTCCCGCTCCATGTCGGCGATATACTGGTTGACACCGGTGGACAGGGAGATGATCAGCGCAATGCCGATGATGCCGATAGAGCCTGCAAAGGCCGTGAGCAGGGTGCGGGTCTTTTTGGTCCAGAGATTGTTGAAGCTCAGGGTCAGCGAGGTCCACCACGACATGGAGGAGTGGCCCATGTTCTTGTGAACGGCAGGGGCAAGCTGAGTGGTGTCGGGTTCGTAGGGGGCGGTGTCGGAGCGGATGACACCATCCTTCAGGTTCACGATGCGGGTGGCGTACTGTTGGGCCAGCTCCGGGTTGTGGGTGACCATGACCACCAGCCGGTCCTTTGCCACCTCCTTGAGCAGCTCCATGACCTGGATGCTGGTCTCGCTGTCCAGCGCGCCGGTGGGCTCGTCCGCCAGCAGGATCTCCGGGTTGTTGACCAGCGCACGGGCAATGGCAACGCGCTGCATCTGACCGCCGGACATTTCACTGGGGTGCTTGTGCAGCTGATTGCCCAGCCCCACCTTCTGCAGCGCCTCGGTGGCGCGGCGCTTGCGCTCTGCGCCCGAGATGCCGGAAATGGTCAGGGCCAGCTCCACATTGGCCAGAACGGTCTGATGAGGGATCAGGTTGTAGCTCTGGAACACAAAGCCGATGGTGTGGTTGCGGTAGGAGTCCCAATCGCGGTCGGTGTACTTTTTGGTGGAGATCCCGTTGATGACAAGGTCACCGCTGTCGTACCGATCCAGGCCGCCGATGATGTTCAGCAGGGTGGTCTTACCGGAGCCGGAGGGGCCCAGGATGGCGACGAATTCGCTGTCGCGCAGGTTCAGGCTGACATCATTCAGTGCGGTCTGTACAAGGTCACCGGTTTTGTATTCCTTGCGGATCTTTTTCAGTTGTAGCATAGGCAGGCCTTTCTTATGCGTGCCCGGCGGCGTGTGGGAAATGCCGGACAAAAAACAAAATAACGTAGATATGGTATCAGATGAATGTGAACAAACCGTTGCTTTTCTGGAAAGATGGTGTTATGCTGGAGAAGGTGAAAGAAACAAAAATCGACACTTTATGACGTAAATTACCAGAAATTAAGACGCAAAAAGCTGCTATTCCTGCACGGTTCGACGCATAGTGACGTTTTTTCGGGGACTGAATCTTTCCGCAGGGCCTTATAAAATAGTATCGTACAGTACGCACGGAAGAAAAGTGCGGCAAATTTAAGGCAAAGGGGAAGGTTGGATTGACGGAACGACTCGTTTCAAAGCTGCATGTCGCGCTTTTGAGCTACGACGAGCGGGAGATCCGCGTCCGGAAAAATTATCTGGAGGAGCAGAATCCTGCGATCTGCTGTGTTTGCTTCCACAGCGGCGAGGAGCTGCTGCGGGAGCTGCGCCAGCAGCGCAGTGTGGATATCGTGGTGCTTTCGAGCCAGCTGGAGGATATGGACGGGTATGAGTTCCTCAAGCGGCTCAACAGCCTGCATAACCGCCCGCTGCTGCTGTTGCAGGGGGATGACTGGTACAGCGATGCCACGGCATCGTTCCTGCGGCCGGACGGCAGGCAGTACCTGCCGGAGCGCAGCAGCCTGCTGGATCTGCTGCTGGATCTGCGCAGCTCCACGGACATCGGCATCTTCTGGGTGCTGCCGTTCTGCAAGCAGCTTTATGCGGAGTGGGGCATCCAGCAGCCGGATGTGAACTGTGAATATCTGACCACCGCGCTGCAGGTCGTATGCGGCACAGAGCGGAAGCTGGCCGTGCGCAAGGAGATCCTGCAGACTGTGGCCGAGGAACACCACACCACAGTGGCCGCCGTGGACTGCGGGATGCGCCGCCTGATCGACGGGGTGGAAAAATACAACACCGAAGCCTGGCAGAAATTCAAGCAGGATTACGGCCTGATGGGGCATAGCGTTACCCTGGGCAAGCTGATCTATGCGGGCCGCCAGAAATTGATCGACAGCGGAACGCAGGGACGGAAGGCCGGACGATGAGAAAAAAGAGAGAGAACGGAATGGCAAAAGAGAGCGGGATGGGGGATTTCCCCCGCAAACAATTTGAGAGCGTGCTGCTGCACTCCCTGCGCATCATGGACCAGAACCGGGAATACCTGCAGATGCATCTGGCCCGGACCGGAGACGAAAGGACCCGGCAGGCGCTGGAGGATATGGGGCAGGAGAGCATCCGCATGGAGCGCACCCTGCGGGAAATGATGGGCCTGCTGGAAGTGGAGATGAACGACAAGCCGTCCATGAAGCCGGTAGACCTGTGCTGGATCCTGATGGAGGCCGCCCAGATAGCCCCGGAGATCGAGAAGCAGCTGGGCATCCGGCTGATCGTGGATCACAGCCCGTTCCGGCGCTGCTATGTCAAGGCAGATGCTCAGGAGGCCGAGCAGCTGCTGTTTCATCTGCTTTCCAACGCCCTGCGGGCCGTAAGCCCCGGCGGGCAGATCAAGATCCGGCTCACCCGGGACGACGAGGATCTGTACCTGATCGTGGAGGACGACGGCTGCGGCCTGCCCACCGGTGAAAACTGGATGGAGAACCGCCGCCGCTTCCTGGGCGGTGTGCAGGCAGGGCTGCTGCTCTGCCGCCGCTACTGCGCCCACATGGGGTGGGTGCTTTCCCTCACGCCGCGCGGTGCCGGAAGCGGCACCCGGGCGGAGGTGCGCATCCCGCTGGCCGGAACGATGTTTCCCATTGAGGGCAGCGTGGAACTGCACACCATCCATCCGGCGCTCACCACTGCTGACGGCCTGCGCTGGCAGATCCTGCGGGAGCTTGCCCTGTTGTCCGATAAAATGGAATGATACGATATTCAGCGCCCTGCTCCGGGCTTTTCCGGGGCAGGGCGTTTTTGTGTAAAAATCACTCTGAGTAAAGAATCTTAACCGGAATGTAGAAAAACAGGGGGGCTGTATTCGTGAATTTAACAAAATGTTTAACTTTTTGAGCGGAAAATACTATTTTTTGCGTGTAAAATATGGTGACTGGATTGATTGTATCCCGATTTTTGAGTATAATACAACTGTATTTTTATATTGTTCCTCAGGAGGAAAAGCAAGTGAGAGTAGGTCTTGACATCGGAAGCACCACCATCAAGTGCGCGGTGCTGGACGAACATGATGCGCTGATTTATTCAACATACGAGCGTCATTACAGCCATATTTTGGAAAAGGCGCAGGAGCTGCTGCGCCGCATCGATGCAGAGCACCTGCACGGAAACAAGGCTCTGCTGAGCATCTCCGGTTCTGCCGGTATGGGCCTGGCCGACAGCTGCGGCGTGCCCTTTGTGCAGGAGGTGTTCTCCACCCGTGTGGCAGTCAAGCGGTTTGTGCCCGCCACCGACTGCGTGATCGAGCTGGGCGGCGAGGACGCAAAGATCCTGTTCCTGACCAACGGCACCGAGGTCCGCATGAACGGCAGCTGTGCCGGCGGCACCGGTGCCTTTATTGACCAGATGGCCACCCTGCTGAAGATGAGTGCCGACGAGATGAACAAGGCCGCGGAAAAGGCCGAGCGCACCTATACCATCGCGTCCCGCTGCGGCGTGTTTGCCAAAAGTGACGTGCAGCCCCTCATCAATCAGGGCGCGCGCACGGAGGATATCGCCGCCAGCATCTACAAGGCGGTGGTCAACCAGACCATTGCCGGTCTGGCACAGGGCCGCCCCATCAGGGGCAATATCCTGTATCTGGGCGGGCCGCTGACCTTCAGCAGCGTGCTGCGCAAGAGCTTTGATGAGGCGCTGGGGGTCACCGGAACCTGCCCCGAGAACAGCCTGCTCTATGTGGCGCTGGGTGCCGCCCTCTATGCGGACAAGGAGTTCGACCTCTCCGCAGTGGCCGACGCGCTGGACCAGTACGCCGCCACCGCTACTTATGCCAGTGAGCCTCCGCTCTTTGCCAACAAGCAGGAGTACGAGGAATTCCATGCCCGGCACATGTCCCACAGAGTGCCTCATGTGCCTTTCAGCGCCCAGTGCGGCCCGGTGCATATCGGCATCGACTCCGGCTCCACCACCGTCAAGCTGGTGGTGGTGGACGAGAAGAGCCAGATCCTGTACACCAATTACCAGCCCAACCTTGGCAACCCGCTGCCCCTGATCCGGGAACAGCTGATCAATATCTACCGGGAGCACCCCGGCCTGCAGGTGGCCAGCGTGACCACCACTGGCTACGGCGAGGAACTGGTCAAGAACGCCTTCCGCTGTGATTATGGCCTGGTGGAAACGGTGGCTCATTTCACCGCCGCCAAATACTTTATGCCCGATGTAGATTTCATCATCGATATCGGCGGTCAGGACATGAAGTGCTTCAAGATCGAGGATGGTGCCATCAGCAACATCTTCCTGAACGAGGCCTGCTCCTCCGGCTGCGGCAGCTTTTTGCAGACCTTTGCTCAGGCATTGGGCTATGATGTCAAGAAGTTCGCCGCTCTCGGCCTGTTCGCAGACCGCCCCGTGGATCTGGGCAGCCGCTGTACCGTGTTTATGAACAGCTCGGTCAAGCAGGCCCAGAAGGACGGCGCTTCCATCGAGAATATTTCCGCCGGTCTGTCCATCAGTGTGGTCAAGAACGCGCTGTACAAGGTCATCCGCGCATCCAGCCCCGAGGAGCTGGGCCGCAGGATCGTGGTGCAGGGCGGTACTTTCTACAATGAAGCTGTTCTCCGCGCCTTTGAAAAAGAGATGGGCGTGGAGGTCATCCGCCCCGACATCGCGGGCCTGATGGGTGCCTACGGCGCGGCCCTGTTCGGCCTGCGCCAGAGCCATAAGAACCATCAGGAAACTTCCAGGATGATGAATCTGGCCGAGCTGGAAGCCTTCGACCAGAAGGTGGTCAGTGTCAAGTGCGGCGGCTGCGGCAACCACTGCCAGCTCACCATCAACACCTTTGCCGATGGCCGCAAGTTCATCTCCGGCAACCGCTGCGATAAGCCCGTGACTGGTAAGAGCGAGGACGACAGCCTGAATCTGTACGCCTACAAGCAGCAGCTGCTGGCCGGTTACAAGCCCGTGCCCGGCAAGCGCGGCTCCATTGGCATTCCGCTCTGCCTGAATATGTACGAGCTGCTGCCCTTCTGGTACACCTTCTGGACCAGGCTGGGCTTTGCCGTGCACACCAGCCCGGTGTCCAGCCGGGGGCTGTATCTGGCCGGTCAGGCCACCATCCCCAGCGATACCGCCTGCTTCCCGGCCAAGCTGAGCCATGGCCACATCAAGGCCCTGAGCCAGATGCATCTGGATGCCATCTTCTACCCCTGCCTGACTTACAACTTTGACGAAGGACTGGGCGACAACCACTATAACTGCCCGGTGGTGGCCTATTACCCTGAAGTTCTGGCAGGCAACTGCCCCGAGCTGGAGGGTCAGAAGTTTATCTATGACTATGTGGGCATCCACCGCCCCAAGGACTTTGTCCGCAAGATGGCAAAGGAAGTCCTGCCCAAATACTTCGGCGGCATTTCCGAAAAGGAAGTGCAGGCCGCTGCCGATGCTGCCTACGCCGAGCACGAGGCCCACATGGCCCAGATCCGGGTCAAGGGCAGCGAGATCATTGATGAGGCACGCCGTCAGGGCAAGCGCATCATCGTGCTGGCTGGCCGCCCCTACCACGTTGACCCTGAGATCAACCATGGCATCGACCACCTCATCACCCGCCACGGCGCGGCTGTTGTCACCGAGGACAGCATCTCCAACCGGGTGGAAAAGTTCCCCACCAGTGTGCTGAACCAGTGGACCTACCACAGCCGCCTGTATGCGGCGGCCAAGTACTGCACCACTCAGAAGGATATGGATCTGGTGCAGCTGGTCTCCTTTGGCTGCGGCGTGGATGCCATTACCACCGATGAGACCCGCGAGATCCTGCAGGCAGATGGCAAGCTCTACACCCAGCTCAAGATCGATGAGATCACCAATCTGGGTGCGGTCAACATCCGTCTGCGCAGCCTGTTCGCCGCTCTGGAGGAGCGCGACGAGGCGGCAGAGGAAAAGGCCGCCCCCAAGGCAGAAGCCTGATACATAGGAGGAACCTATGGAATACAATTATCCCAAATTTACCCCGGAGATGAAGCAGACCCATACCATCCTCATCCCCAACATGGCCATTACTCAGTTCCGGCTGCTGGAATACGCCCTGCGCTACGACGGCTACAAGTGTGAGATTCTGGGCAACTGCGGCAGCGCCGTGGCACAGCTTGGCCTGAAATACGTCCACAACGACACCTGCTATCCGGCCCTGCTGGTCATCGGCCAGTTTCTGGATGCCCTGAACAGCGGCAAGTATGACCTGGATCATACGGCCCTGCTCATCACCCAGACCGGCGGCGGCTGCCGTGCTTCCAACTACATCCACCTGCTCCGCAAGGCTCTGGTCAAGGCGGGCTATCCCCAGATCCCCGTTGCCAGCCTGAACTTCTCCGGTCTGGAAAAAGACAGCGGCTTCCAGATGACCCTGCCGCTGGCCCGCCGCGCGCTGGCCTGCATTTTCTACGGCGATATGCTCTGTGCCCTGCGCAATCAGGTGGCCCCCTACGAGAACGAAAAGGGAGCCGCTGACCGGATGGTCGATCTGTGGGTCGAGCGTCTGGGCCGCGTTCTGCTGGCCGGCAAGGGCTTTACCGCCCGGGAAATGAAGCACACCTTCCCGCTCATTGCAAAGGATTTTGCGGCCATCCCCGTGACCCGGGTGCCCAAGGTCAAGGTGGGTGTGGTCGGCGAGATCTACGTTAAATACAGCCCCCTGGGCAACAACGACCTGCAGAAGTTCCTGGAGAGCCAGGACTGTGAGGTGAACTTCCCGGGCCTGATGGGCTTTGTGCAGTACTGCATCTTCAATATGGGCGAGGATCATGTCCTCTACGGCGGCAAGCTGGCCGTCAAGATGGGCACGGATCAATTGCTCAACTGGCTGGACAGTGTGGAGCGTGCCATGCTCAAGGCCACAGCCGATGCCGGGTTCTATGCCCCCGGCCCCTTCAAGGAGCTGGTGGAAAAGCCCCACGGCATCATTTCGCTGGGGGCCAAGATGGGCGAGGGCTGGCTGCTGACCGCCGAGATGATCGAGCTGGTGCAGGGCGGCTACGGCAACATCGTCTGTGCCCAGCCCTTCGGCTGCCTGCCCAACCATATCGTGGGCAAGGGCATGGTGAACAAGATCCGTGCCCTGTATCCCAGCGCCAACATCACCCCCATCGATTACGACCCCAGCGCCACCCGGGTCAACCAGGAAAACCGCATCAAGCTGATGCTGGCAGTCGCTAAGGAACGCCTGAACGCCCCGGCGCAGGCTGCCCCCCTGACGGCAGAAGAGATCGCCGGTGGGGCTCCCCGGGTCGAGACCACGGTATAATTCTTTCTAAACAGCAACACTCCCCTTCGGGCAGGACCGTGTGCCGCACGGCTCCACCCGAAGGGGAGTGTTTTTTGTCTCAGCTGCAAAGATACCGCCGCTCGAACTCCTCAGCCGGGATGGCCTTGGAGAACCAGAAGCCCTGCGCGCCATCGCAGTCCAGCGAGCGGAGGAGCTGCACCTGCTCCTCGGTCTCGATGCCCTCGCAGATGACGGTGTAGCCCAGCCGTTTGACCAGATGTACGATCTCCCGCAGAAAATCGATGCCCCGCGCGTTGGAACTGCACCGGGTCAGGAAGCGTTTGTCCAGCTTGATGGTGTTCACCGGGATATCCACCATGTTGTTCAGCAGGGAACCGCCCGCGCCGAAATCGTCCAGCGAGGTCTGCATTCCATCGCTCTGGAAGGAGGAAAGCAGGCGCTTCACCCGGTCGTACTCCGAAACCATCGCAGTCTCGGTCAGTTCGATCTCCAGCATCCGGGCGCTGATGCTGTGCTTTTCCAGAATTTCGCTGTACTCCTGGGTGGGGGCATCCTCCCGGGCCAGCACCGCCGAGGCATTCACCGCAATGGGCAGCAACCGGTGCCCGGCCTGTGCATTGCGCTGCAGGAACTGGGCTACCTGCTCGAAGATGTACAGATCCAGATCTACGATGCGGCCCGTGGATTCCAGAATGGGAATGAACTGGTCAGGGTAGACCACGGTGCCGTCCGGCTTGATCCAGCGGGTCAGCGCCTCAGCTCCGATGACCGAGAGATCCTTGGGCGAGAACTTGGGCTGGAGGTACAGTTTGAATTCGCCGTTTTCAAGCGCCTGCGGCAGGCCACTCAGCAGCTCACCGGTCAGGGTCTGCTTGACCTCCAGCTTTTTGTCAAATTGGACAGCAGACACACGGGTGTTGCTGTGCACCTGCTTGCGGGCAAAGTTTGCCTTGTCGATGGCGGCAGATGCACTCAGGCAGCCGGGCTCAATGGCATACACACCCATCCGCACCCGCAGGCGTACCTCCGGGTAATGCTGGGCCTGATACTGCTCAAACCGGCGGCAGAGCGTGTCTGCATAGTGGAGCGGGCCTTTCTCGTCGCGGCAGGAGAGGTAGAGCACGAACTGGTCGCCCATCACCCGGCACAGGAAGCACTCGCCCCAGTGGCGGGCAGCCTCGATGAGGAAATCGCTGAATTCCTTCAGCAGCTGATCACCGGTGGCGTAGCTGTATTTTTCGTTGAAGTATTTGAAGTTCTCGAAGTCACAGTAGAAGATCTGGAAGCCCTCGGCGTAGCCGCCGATGATCTTGTGGAAGACCTCCTCCTTGAAACGGGAAAAGGCCAGCAGGCCGGTCAGGCGATCAAACTCGGGGGCAGAGGTCATGCCGCGGCTCACGGCGTTCACGGCCAGATGCTTGCTCAGGTAGGCGTTGATGATCTTGGTGATCTCGCCCAGCTCCCGGCGGTTCTGGGGAGTCCAGTACCGCTTGCTGCCGCACACCACATAGGCAATGGCACCCTGATACTCGCCCTCGCCGTACATGGCAGCGTAGACCACTGTCTGGGCCCCGCCCTGCATCAGCAGCGCGCGCCCCTGCGGCGAGTACATCCCCATGTTGTCGGCCTGCAGCACGGTGGTACCGTATTCATCATAGCTGTGGAACAGGGTCAGGAAGTCCTCCTTGGTATAGGATTCACCGTTCAGAGGCACCGGCTCCGCGCGGGGAGAGGTCCACTGGAACTGCCGGGAGATGCTGCGTTCCCGGATGCGGGTGTCCACAATGGTGATGCGGTCCAGCTGCAGCCGGATGCCGACGATCTTCAGGAAGAGGGGAATGGCGGTCTCAAAGCTGTTGTTCTTCTCGAACAGTTCAAAGGCGGTGGAGATCAGGTCGTTGTGCAGGTAGCGTGCATCGATATCGGCTGTTTCCGGGGCGGCAGGAACCGCCTGGGCGTAGCGCCGCAGATTATCGCAGAATACATACTGGTTGCGGCCGTTCTGCTTGGCCTGATACAGGGCCCAGTCCGCGTTTTCGAACAGCTGGTCAAAGGAATAGCCCGCCGTGTTTTCGGGCAGGAAGCAGGCACCGATGCTGCAGGTCATCCGGTAATCGTTTTCCCAGAACTTCACCTGCTGCACGGATTCCGAAAGCTGGCGGGTCTTCTGGAGCAGGGTGGTGTTGGGGATATCCTTCAGAAACACCACGAACTCATCGCCGCCGAACCGCACCAGAATGTCGCTGGAGCGGAACAGGGTGCGCAGCAGCCGGGCAAACTCCTGCAGGACCTTGTCGCCGAACAGATGGCCGTAGCAGTCGTTGACGTTCTTGAAAAAATCCAGGTCGATGACCAGCATTCCGCAGGAGGCATAGGGATCTTTGGCCTGCAGATAGCGGTCAATGAGCTCCTTGCCGGTGCGGTTGTTATACAGCTGGGTCAGGGAATCGTGGCGGGCCTGCTCCAGCAGCTCCTGGGTCTGATTCTTCTGGTCGGTGATGTCCTTTGCGTAGCCCACATAGAGCGTGCCGCGGGCGGGGTCCTCGACCGGGCGGGCATCCACCTCCCGGGAATAATACACCCCCTCCGGCGAGACAAAGCGCATCTCCAGCGGGCCGTACAGCTCACCGGTGAGCAGGGCGCGTATCTTCCAGCGGTCCTCCGCGAAGATCGTGGCGTGCTCCGGCTTCTCGGAGCCAAGGTAGGCATCCAGTGTCTCCAGCGTGCAGCTCCGGGTATCGTAGACCCGCAGCTGATCCAGACGGGGGTCATATTCCAGCAGGAAAAACCACCGATGCACAAGAAACTGCATCAGCAGGGGATTGTTGATGATCGAATCGATAAACCGAACAGGGATATCCATGGCCGATTCCCCACTTTCCGCTTTTTAACCAGTATAACAAAATATGGAAGATGCATCAAGGCAAAACACAAAAATTTCATGGAAAGCGAAAGAAATTTTACCGAAAGCTCTGTCGGAAACGGTTTCGGTGCTCCCGCTCAGGCCGGAACGCCCCACAGCTCGATCGTGGCACCGGCGGCAAGCCGGACGTTGGTGTCCACGGTCAGGGTCAGCCTGCCGAGCTTTTGGCTGGCATCCACATTCTGGCCGCCGCTTCCGGCAGGCAGAACGACCGCAGGCGGTGCACCCGTGGTGCCGGATGCGGCAAAACAGAGATACTGGCCGAAGCAGGGAAGTGCCTGAAAGCTGGCAAAGGTGCGGGTGGGCGGGCTGCTGGCAGCACAGGGGGCAGAAGCACTGAGCAGCTGAGCACCATCGCTGGTGCTGCACACCCAGTGCAGCGTGCCCTTGGATTGGCTGCTGCCTGCCTGAAACAGCACCTTCAGCGCCTGCAGTTCGGTGGGAAAGGTGCGCTCAAAGCTGGCAGCGGCGGCGTTCAGGGACACCTTTTCCAGCAGCTCCCACTGGCCGGGATCGCTGGGGTCACCCTTTGGGCCCTGGGGTCCGGGTTCTCCCTGCGGGCCTTGCGGGCCGGGCTCTCCTTTGGGGCCGGTGGGTCCTGCGGCACCGGGTTCTCCCTGTGGTCCGGGGTCACCCTTTTCGCCCCGGAATGCACCGCTTTCCACAGCTGCTTTCAGCCGGTCGAGCAGGGCCTGCCAGGCGGGCGTGCCGGGCTGGGGCAGGGTGCTGTCCTCAGTGCCGGAGTTTTCGGCCACGCAGTAGCACACGTCCGCGCTGGTCAGGGTGCGGGTGCCATCGGTGCCCTCAAAGGTAATGTGCCCCTCCCCGGGCACAGCCGTGATGAGGGCGGGCACCTCCACAAGGCCGTCTGTCACCAGCGTGGAGGGGGCAGCGTTCCCATCCGGCAGGTGCCAGAAGGCCCGCAGGGTCATGCCCTGCCACTCGCCGTCGGCTTCCACCCGCAGGGCGTAGATGCCCTGGTTTTTGGTGTAGCCGAAGCGGAGCAGGCCATCGTACCCCTGCAAAGCAGCCCCGCCGCCCGAGGATAAATGGATCTGACGTTCGATCATACAGTTTCACTCCTTTTGTCGTGTTTTTTGCGTTCAAAAAGCTTGACTTTGGTTAGAGTTTCCGGTAAGATTGTGAAAAGACCGCAGAAGGTTTGGTGGATAAAATCTAACCAAAATCAGCTTGTGAGGCTATAATATCTGATTGAATTCAGAAAGTCAAGGGAAAATCTGAATCCGGTTAGAAAACCGGCGTTCTGCACAAGAAGGAGTGCAAAATTTGTGTTTTATGACTGCTACACGGCCCTGTGTCAGGCCAGAGGCATCAGCCGCAGCCGGGCCGCGCAGGAGATGGGCTTGAGCAACTCCACAGTGACCAAATGGAAAAACACCGGGGCGACCCCCTCGGGCGAGACGCTGGCCAGGGTATCCGCCTATTTTGGCGTGCCGGTGGGGGAACTGCTGGGCGAAGCCGTCCCGTCGGTGCAGGAGGAGCGGAAGCTGCCCGAAGGGGCTGTCCCGTTCGACCCCGCCCTCACGGCTCCGCTGCTGGGCACGGTGCGTGCGGGCCTGCCCATGTATGCGGAAGAAAACATTGAGGGCTACATCCCTATCACCCGGAAGGACGGGGCACGGTACTTCTGGCTCCGTGTCCGGGGCGACAGCATGAATGCCGTGGGCATTTCGGAAAACGATGAGATCCTGGTGCGGGAGCAGCCGGAGGTGGAAAACGGCCAGCTTGCCGTGGTGATGGTCAACGGCGATGAAGCCACCGTGAAATATTTCCGTCAGGAGGGGAGCCTTGTGGTCCTGACCCCCAAAAGCTTCAACCCTGTGCACCAGCCCCAGATCTATGATCTGAAACGGGTGCAGGTGCGGGTGGTCGGCCTTGTGGTGGAGTGCCGCAAGGTGTTCTGAAAAAAGAAGATGGCCCCTGCGGGGCAGAATAGGAGGCTCGCTATGAAATGGAGGACCGTTCTGTGCACAGCACTATTTTTGTGCGGTACCGTGCTGCTTTCTGCCTGCGGCGGGGGAGAGATGCCCGCGCCTGCGGAACCGCCCGCTTCCAGTGAGGTATCGGCTCCCTCTCAGCCGGAGAAAGTGCCCGCCCCCTCGGAATCGGCTTCTTCCAGTGAACTGGAGCCGCTTCCGGAACCGGAACCGCCCAAACCGTGGGATAGCATGGTCGTCCCGGAGGGCTGTAAGGCAGAGTGGAAAATAGAACAAGGCAAGCTGGTATTGGTCAGCTATGAGTTTACGAATGGGGCAAATGTGCTCCTTCCGACGGGAAAGCCGTACAGTATCGGTGCGAACTGCTTTATGAAAAATTGGAAACTAACCGGGATAACGATTCCAGAAGAAGTGGTTGAAATTCAGCAGTCTGCATTTCAAGAATCCGGACTAAAACAGATTTACATACCAGCCAGTGTTAAGGAATTGAAAAACGATGTATTTGCGGACTGTCATTCGCTTACAACTGCAACAATTGGAAATACACCAATGACAGGTCAGCGCATATTTGCCCGGTGTAAAGCTCTGCAAAGTGTGCAGCTTGGCGAGGGAGTGATCCGGATTGAAGAAGGCGCATTTGAACATAGCGGCCTGAAAAAGATCACTCTGCCGGGAACATTGTCGAACGTAGAGAAATATGCATTTGATTACTGCAATTTGAAAACGATCGTTTATAACGGTGATTGGGAAGCAAAGAAGAGTACACTGACAATTGGTGAACAAAACGAGGCCTTGTTAACTGCAACCCAAAGTTAAACCACCAAAAAACAAACGCCGTCTCTTGTGCAAAAAGGCAAGAGACGGCGTTTTTGCGTGGAAAAGCAGAAACGAAAAATCAGCGATGAATCGCTCGTTTATCAATTTGACCGGAATTTGTGTGACAAAAAAAAAACTATAAACATATTGACATTCTAGGGAAATGGGTATATCATACGGCCAACGGAAACACACATCCGCAAGATCAGGAGAAAAGGAGGGGAACAGACATGGACTGGAATGTGATGGTGCAATATCTGCCGCAGTATGAAAAAGCGGCCTGGCTCACCCTGCGTCTGGGTGTGGCCGGTATCTTCTGGGCCATCCTTGTGGGCCTTGTCTGCGCCGTGCTCCAGTACGAAAAAGTGCCGGTGCTGCGCCGTATCGTGGGCGCTTATATCCAGCTCAGCCGGAACACGCCGCTGCTGGTCCAGCTGTTCTTTCTTTATTACGGCCTGCCCAAGATCGGCATCAAGACCAACGCCGAGCTCTGCGGCATTGCAGGCCTTGCCTTTCTGGGCGGAAGCTACATGGCCGAGGCCTTCCGCAGTGGTCTGGAAGCCATCGAACCCATCCAGACCGAAAGTGCCCTGAGCCTTGGCATGAGCCGGCTGCAGACCATGCGCTATGTGGTGCTGCCGCAGGCGGTCTCCATCAGTATGCCAGCCTTTATGGCCAATATCATCTTCCTGTTCAAGGAGACCAGCGTGTTCAGCGCCATCAGCCTGATGGATCTGATGTTCACGGCAAAAGACCTCATCGGCCTGTACTATAAGACGGCCGAGAACCTTTTCCTGCTGGTGGTGTTCTACCTTATCATCCTGCTGCCGGTGTCCCTGCTGGGCAGCTGGCTGGAAAGGAGGCTGCGCTATGCCGGATTTGGGTCTTGAAGTCCTGCTCAAGGGCAAAAATATGGTTCGCCTGCTGGGCGGTCTGGGTGTGGCGCTTAAGATCAGCGCTGTGTCTGTCCTCATCAGCCTGCCGTTGGGCATCCTGCTGGGCGTGCTGATGACCTTCAAAAATCCCATCCTGAAAGCCATCCTTCGAGTGTATCTGGAATTCATCCGCATCATGCCCCAGATGGTGCTGCTCTTTCTGGTGTATTTTGGCACCACGCGGGCCTTTGGCTGGGATCTTTCCGGCGAGACGGCGGCGGTCATCGTGTTCGTGCTCTGGGGCACAGCCGAGATGAGCGACCTCGTCCGCGGTGCCCTCATCGCCATCCCGAAGCATCAGTATGAGAGCAGCGAGGCGCTGGGCATGAGCCGGGCGCAGACCTATTGGTACATCATCATCCCCCAGACGGTGCGGCGGCTCATCCCACTGTCCATCAACCTCATCACCCGCATGATCAAGACCACCAGCCTGGTGTTGATGATCGGTGTGGTGGAGGTGCTCAAGGTGGCCCAGCAGATCATTGAGGCCAACCGCACCGCCAGCCCCAACGCGGCGTTTGGCATCTACCTCACCGTGTTTGTTCTGTATTTTCTGGCCTGCTGGCCCATCAGCCTGCTGGCCGGTTACCTCGAAAAGAAATGGAAGTGACTGTTATGGCAGAGCCGATCCTGACCGTAGACCATCTGGTGAAAAGCTACGATGGCAAGACCAATGTTCTGGATAATGTCAGCTTTGCCGTCAAGCCCGGTGAGGTCATCGTTGTGGTGGGCCCTTCCGGCTGCGGCAAAAGCACCCTGCTGCGCTGTCTGAACGGTCTGGAGCCGGTGCAGGCGGGCCGGGTGAAGCTGGGCAGTGAGACGGTCGCCTACGGCGGCAAGAATCTGGCGGCCCTGCGCCAGCGCATCGGCATGGTGTTCCAGAGCTATGAGCTTTTCCCGCACCTGACCGTGCTGGAAAATATCCTGCTGGCTCCCACCAAGGTGCAGAAACGCTCCCGGGCTGAGGTGCAGCAGGAAGCCGAGGCCCTGCTGGACCGCGTGGGTCTGCTGGCCAAAAAGAACAGCTACCCCCGGGAGCTTTCGGGTGGTCAGAAGCAGCGTGTCGCCATTGTGCGTGCGCTCTGTATGCACCCCGAGATCCTGCTGTTCGACGAAGTGACCGCCGCCCTTGACCCTGAAATGGTGCGCGAGGTGCTGGATGTCATGCTTGACCTGGCCCGTGAGGGCAAGACCATGGTGATCGTCACCCACGAGATACAGTTTGCCCGGGCAATTGCCAGCCGGGTGCTGTTTCTGGACGATGGCCGTATTGTGGAGGAAGCGCCCCCGGCGGACTTCTTCGACCACCCGCAGACCGAACGTGCACAGCGCTTCCTGCGCACGTTCACCTTTGATGCGGTTGCAAAGCAGTGAGAAATGCGCAGCAACCCATTTCCACTTTGATCCTTTTTGTCTGATGCTGTGAAATGATGTCACGGATCATGGATAGATTTTTATATGGGAAAGAAAGGAAAGGAGTTACTACCATGAAAATTAACAAGATCTCTCGCCGTGCCTTCCTGCTGGGTCTGGGCGCAGTTTCCACCGCCGCCCTGCTTTCTGCCTGCGGCGGCAGCGCATCCTCCTCTTCTGCCGCTTCCGGCTCTGCCGCAGCTGCGGGCAGTGATGTGTTCCGCACGCTGGACGAGATCAAGGCGGACGGCACCGTGAACATCGGCGTTTTCTCCGACAAGAACCCGTTCGGCTATGTGGATGAGAACGGCGAGTATCAGGGCTATGATGTCTACTTCGCCCGCCGCCTGGCCGAGAATCTGGGCGTGGAGGCAAATTTCGTCTCCACGGAAGCCGCCAACCGCATTGAGTACCTGCAGACCGGTAAGGTCGATATCATTCTGGCAAACTTCACCGTCACGCCCGAGCGCGCTGAGGAGGTGGACTTTGCATTGCCCTACATGAATGTTGCACTGGGTGTCATCTCTCCCGACAGCAATGTCATCACCAGTCTGGACAACTGGAACGCCGACGATCAGATGATCGTCATTTCCGGCACCACCGCCGAGACCTACCTGACCAAGGAATATCCCGACATTCCCCTGCAGAAGTATGATTCCTATGCGACCGCCAAGAACGCGCTGGAAAACGGCAATGGCGCTGCATGGGCCAACGACAACACCGAGGTCATCGCTTTTGCAAAGCAGAACTCCGGCTACACGGTGGGCATCCCCTCTCTGGGCAGCCAGGATACCATCGCCCCCGCTGTGAACAAGGGCAACACCACCCTGCTGGACTGGATCAACGACGAGATCAAGAGCCTGGGCGAGGAAAGCTTCTTCCACAAGGATTACGAGGAGACGCTGGTGGATACCTACGGTCTCGACTATGAGGATGAGCTGGTCGTTGAGGGCGGCGAGACCAACGCATAAATCTGAATTTTAAGATGCAGTGATGAGAAACACCCCGTGCAGAAATGTACAGGGTGTTTCTTTTACGCGAATCTGTGCAACGATGTATTGACAATGTTGCACAATATGAATATAATAAAAGTGACAAAGGAGCGTGAGAGTATGACGACGGTAAGTGTCCGGATGGATGAGAACCTGAAGCGGGATTTTGATGAGATCTGCAATGAACTGGGCCTTTCGATGACAACAGCCATCACCATGCTGGCCAAGAAGATGACGCGTGAAAAACGCATTCCGTTTGAAGTCTCGATGGATCCCTTTTATAGTGCATCCAATATGGCCGCCCTGAATGACAGCATTGACGAAATGCGTCAGGGAAAGACTGTAACGAGAACGCTGGAAGAGCTTGAGGCTATGGAACATGAGTAAGATCACCTTCACGGAGCGGGCCTTTGCGGAATATCTGTATTGGCAGTCTCAGGATAAAAAGACGCTGAAACGGATCAACGCATTGCTCAAGGATATTTCGCGCAGCCCGTATGAAGGCATTGGAAAACCGGAAGGGCTGAAAGAAAATCTCAGCGGGTATTGGAGCCGCCGGATCGATGATGTGAACCGGCTGGTCTATCGCATTGAAAATGATCTGATCGAAGTGTACCAGTGCAAGGGACATTACGACGATTGAAGCAAAAAAACGAGGACGGCCAATGGCTGCCCTCGTTTTGCTGTATCTGGGGGATTATACTTCCTCAGTCGTCGTCCTCCTCCTCGGCGAGAGCTTCTGCATGGATGCGCTGACGCAGGCGGGTGCGGAACTCCTCGGCGGGGATGCCGCTCTGGTTGGGGGTCAGGTCCGGAGCGGGCTTGCCGTCAGGCAGGTGGGCACCAAAGGCCGGCACAAAGAAGAACTTGCGCACGACAAAGATCAACGCAATGGCACCCACGCTGATGAGGTTGTCCAGAGCCGATTCGTGGCCGACCACCATGTGGCGTGCAATGGCGTAGAGCAGCACTTCCAGGCTGCTGCCGGGGCTGTGCTTGGCCAGCATCTTGATGAACTCGATGCCGATCACGATATCCAGACTGCGCTCCAGAAAGGTGCGGATCTCTGCCTCGTTGCCATCGAACA
>ENA-OZAV01000331-OZAV01000331.1-human-gut-metagenome-genome-assembly--contig:-NODE-331-length-22054-cov-9.362380_pt1 | contig 22054 bp, 20 predicted proteins | sample MGYA00243307_ERZ653511 | MGnify/ENA primary metagenome ERZ653511 (study PRJEB26926, sample SAMN06165165) | human gut metagenome | biome: ENVO:00009003; feature: ENVO:2100002; material: ENVO:00002003...
TACACCCTAGAGTTCGTCGGCAGCGTCAGATGTGTATAAGAGACAGGTGTTATACCATGTGAGAACGATTATTGCAAGGCATATGAACGCCAGCACCCAGTTAAGATATCCCGAAGGGTTTCTCACTATGGACACTATAAAAAGCACCGCAACAACGCCAAAAGCCGCTGTTATCTTCCAGTTATGCGCATAAACGAATTTCTTCTGAAAGGCTAAAAAAGCTCTTTCCTCTTCCTCGTTTTTCACATCATACTCAAAGCTCAAAACAGGCTCTTTTTCTATCTGTGCTTCTTCCACTTCATCAGCATTATCCACAGCTTTCTCAGCCGTTTCAACAGTTTCCTCTGTCTTTACCTCTTCAAGCTCTGTTTCCTGATTTTTATTTTCGTTGTTATCCAAAGCAGTATCCTTTCTTTAAACGTCAAGATCCTTTACATACTCTGCATTTTTCTCTATAAATTCTTTTCTCGGTGCGACCTTATCGCCCATAAGAATAGTGAATATCTCGTCCGCCTTAACAGCGTCCTCCATTGTCACCTTTATCATAGTTCTTCTTTCAGGATCCATGGTTGTTTCCCAAAGCTGTTCAGGGTCCATCTCACCAAGACCTTTATATCTCTGAACGTTTACCTTCAGGTTGTTTTCACCCGAAAGCTCAGAAATATACTGATCTCTCTCTGCGTCTGAGAAAGCATATCTGACCTGCTTGCCCCTTGCGACCTTGAAAAGCGGTGGCTGAGCAAGATAGATATGACCATCCTCGATAAGAGGACGCATAAATCTAAAGAAGAATGTAAGCAGAAGTGTTCTGATATGAGAACCGTCCACATCGGCATCGGCCATGATGATAACTTTGCCGTAACGGAGCTTTGAAATGTCAAAGTCCTCGCCAATCGAAGTTCCTAATGCTGTAACAACAGGCATAAGCTTTTCATTGCCGTATACCTTATCTATCCTAGCTTTTTCTACGTTGAGCATTTTTCCCCACAAAGGAAGTATAGCCTGATATTTTCTATCTCTGCCTTCCTTTGCAGAGCCACCCGCAGAATCTCCCTCGACGATATAGATCTCGGTGAGTGAAGCATCTCTCTCTGAACAATCTGCAAGCTTGCCAGGCAATGAAGAGGATTCAAGAGCAGATTTTCTTCTTGTAAGCTCTCTTGCTTTCTTTGCGGCTTCTCTTGCCTTTTGTGCCTGAACGGACTTATCAAAAATAGCCTTTGCCACAGTAGGGTTTTCCTCAAAGTAGTTCATAAGCTTTTCGGTAACTATCTTGTCAACGAAAGGTCTTACCTCAGGATTGCCAAGTCTGCCCTTTGTCTGTCCCTCAAACTCACAGTTTGTGAGCTTAACGGATACTATAGCCGTCAGACCTTCTCTTACGTCGTCGCCAAGAAGCTTATCGTCGTCTTTAAGATAGCCGAACTTCTTACCGTAGTTATTTATTACCTTTGTAAGAGCGTTCTTGAAACCTGTTTCATGAGTACCACCATCAGGAGTATGGATATTATTAGCAAATGAAAGTATAAGGTCATTATAAGTATCGTTATACTGCAAAGCTATCTCAGCGAAAGTGTCGCCCTCCATGCCGTTGACATAGATAACTTCCTCAGAAAGCGGAGTAACGCCTCTTGTTTTGTGGATATGCTCCACAAACTGTCTTATACCGCCCTCATAATGGAGAGTTTCGCCCACAGGCTCGGCTTCATTTCTCTTATCAGTGAATATTATCTTTATACCGGCATTAAGGAATGCCTGTTCTCTAAGTCTTTTCAGCAGTGTTTCATAATCGAAAACTGTTGTTTCCTGAAATATCTCAGGGTCAGGCTTAAAGAGAACGGAAGTACCTGTTTTATCAGTATCGCCGATTATCTTCAGAGGTTCTGAATAATTACCTCTGTCAAACCTCTGAAAATGAATATGTTTTCCGTCATAAACTGTAAGCTCAAGATATTCCGAGAGGGCGTTTACTACAGACGCACCAACGCCGTGAAGTCCGCCTGCTACCTTATATCCGCCGCCGCCGAACTTTCCGCCTGCGTGGAGAATGGTATAAACTACCGTTGCAGCAGATATTTTCTCCTTTGGGTGTATACCTGTAGGGATACCACGTCCGTTATCGGTAACTCTGATAATGTCCCCGGGAAGTATCTCTACTTCTATCTCAGTGCAATATCCTGCCAATGCCTCATCGATAGCGTTGTCAACTATCTCGTAGACAAGGTGGTGAAGTCCCTTTGGACCTGTTGATCCGATATACATACCAGGTCTTTTTCTTACCGCTTCAAGACCCTCCAGCACCTGTATCTGATTTTCATTATAATCATTTTGCTTATCCACCATGGATATTTCCTCGGTGTTCTGGATCTCGATCTCGTTGTTATTTTCCAAAAAATAACCCCCTCATCACTTGGTTTTTATCTTATAATCTTATATCTTTGATTCATCATTCAGGCATTCTTTTGCTTCTTTTCAAAAGTGTGGCACAGCTCATCTGACTTATATACACAGTTTCCGTAAAGTCTTTATCAAGGCACACCACAAAGCTTTTAGGCATCTCATATGTGCAGTTCACAACACGTCTGTTTTTTGCCGCAAAATTAAGAAATTCCTTTGTGTTGGCAGAAACAGAGGTGTTCTCTATATCGAAGATCCCTATGATATCTTTAGTATTGACTAAATAGTTATTTCCTAAATGCAGAAACATCACTTATTCCCCTGAACTATCATTCCGTTTTCTATATTGAATATCTTTCCATGGCTTTTCTCGTCAAAGGGGATATTCCTGTCACAGCAGGTTATAAAGACCTGCATATCGTGTATTTTCGAGATAACGAACTTCTGCCTTGATAGGTCAAGCTCGCTCAAAACATCATCGAGAAGTATACATGGGCTGTCGTCTATCTCCTCGGCAAGTATATAAGCCTGCGAAAGCTTCAAAATAAGTGCGAGAGAGCGGTGCTGTCCCTGAGAAGCGAACTGTCTAACTGCCAGTCCGTTTATTTTTCCCGCAAGATCGTCTCTGTGAACGCCTTTCTGTGTAAATCCCGCTCTTATATCGTCATCAAGATTATTTTGCAGACAGCTTAGATACTCTTCAGCCATATCTCCTGAATAATCTTTTCTGCCCTCCAGATTTGAATACACAGTGGAATAATATTCAAGCTCCAGCCTTTCTCTGCCCTCTGATATATCCTCATAAAGCTTTTTTGCGAACATATCGAGCTTTTTGGTATAATTATATCTTAAAAGCGAGATATAAGCCCCAAGCTGAGCAAGCTGGATATCCCACACTTCAAGCTCTTCTCTTTTTGATCTGCCGTAACAGATATTTTTCAGCAATATATTTCTCTGCTCTATAAGATCATCATATTTTGAGATAACAGAGCTGTAGGAATTTTTTATCTGTGACACTGAAAGGTCAAGAAACTGCCGTCTGTTTTCGGGAGAGCCTTTTGAAAGCTCCAGATCCTCAGGAGTAAAGATAACACAATCAAGGCTTCCGAAAAGCTTTGAGGGAGTTTTCAGCTTTACGCCGTTCAAGGTGACGTTTTTTTCTCTCACATTAGGTCTTGCCATTGCAAAATGTATATCCTGACTGCGAAAGCTGTTTTTAAATGAAATGTCGATATTCATGACCTGTCCGTTTATATCTATCATTTCTCTGTCTTTTGTGTTGCGAAAAGACCTCACTCCGCTGCAAAGCCATATAGCTTCTATAAGATTTGTTTTGCCCTGAGCATTCTTTCCGCAGAAAATATTCATTTTCTCATGAGGATATATCTCGACTTTTTTGAGATTTTTAAATCCGTCTGCGGAAATTTTGGTTATCACCATTTTATTTTACCACTATCTCTGTAGCTATCTCGTCTATCTGCACCTTATCCCCGGGGCGGATCTTCTTTCCCCTCATTGTGCAGACCTCACCGTTTACTTTAATTCTCTCCTCAAGGATTATCTCCTTGCCAATGCCGCCTGTTTCCACAACGCCTGCATATTTAAGCAGAGAATCGAGCTTTATAAACTCTGATTTTATATTTACATCTATCTGTTGATATTTCATATTCTTATTCCTTTGCTAGTCTTACAGGGAGAACGAGGTAAGTATAAGCGTCGCCCTCACACGGAACTATCTTCATAGGCAGCAGACTTCCGCTCATCTGCAATTTGACCTTATCTTCCTTTATGACCTTCAGAGGGTCAAGAAGATATTTGCACTTGAATCCTATCTCGATAACAGGACCTGCTATATCAGCCTTTATCTCGTCTGTTATCTTTCCAACGCTTGTTGAGCAGTTTATTTTTATAGAATTATTTTCAAAATAGCATCTTGCAGGTGACGGTGTTCTGTCACTTATAAGTATCAAACTTCTTTCAAGAGCGGCAATAAGCTCTTTCCTGTCAACAATGACCTCAGTTGTGCAAGTAGTTGGTATAGCTGACTTATAAGGGTGGAACTCGCCCTCGATAAGTCTTGAATAAACAAGATAGCCGTTTAATTCAAACACAACATGATTTTTTGAGAGATAAACGGAGGCTGTTTCTTCGTCATTATCTCCCAGAAGTGCTGCTATCTCAGAGAGAGTTTTTGCAGGCACAACGAATTTAAGACTTCCGTCATACTTTATAGGCTCATATCTCACAGCAAGTCTATATCCGTCAAGGGCAACAAGAGTAAGAGTACCGTTTTCGATCTCAAAAAGCTCGCCCTTAAGAACAGGCTTGAGGTCTGTAACAGCCACGGCAAACTTTGTCTGATTTATCATATCCTTAAGAACAGGCTGAGAGATAGTTATCTTGTTTTCTTCCTCTTTCTTAGGTAGTGCAGGATATTCCTCTGCTGACGTTGCAGGGATATTGAATGTGGTAACTCCTCCTGAGATCGTCACCTGAAAATTTTCAGAAACCTCTATCAGGATCTCTTCAGAAGGCATTTTCCTTATCATTTCAGCAAAAAGTCTTGCATTAAGTATAAATTCTCCCGAATCGTCGCTCTTTACCGGAATAACAGTTTTTATACCTATCTCAAGGTCATAGCCGGTAAGCTCCAGCACTGAGTTTTCAAGCTTGAATTTTATTCCCTCAAGAGATTTAAGTGCAGCACGTTCTGACACTGCTTTTGAAACATTTGTTACTGCTCCGCAAAGTGAAGCATTATTACACAGAATTTTCATAGCAATTTCCTTTCTAAAAAATTACATTTATCTGACTTTTGTTTTTTCAACATATGAATTTCTCAAATTTATATTTTTTGCTCTGATAATATATAAATAAATCAATATTAAATTAGTATTAGTAGTAGAGTGTGTTGAAATGGTTGAAAAGTCATTCAAAGCCTTTTGCAGACTTGTTTTGCTTTTCAAGTTTATTTTAACATCACTTCAACTGTGTTTTCAAAAACTTTTTTTGTGTTTGAAAAGTTGAAAAAATGTTTGTTGAATGTTTATTATTATCGCAAAAAATGTTGAAACCTGAAAATCGGTGTTTGATTTTATAACACCATGGTTTAAACTTCATTGTGCAAAGTTTTGAAAAACATTCCGCAAAGCTTTATATATCCAAGTCCGGATATTCAACAAAATTGTTGAAAACTATGTTGAAAATGTTGAAATAGTCCGTTTAATTGTCCTTGAGGTTTTTGATTATGTCGTCAACGGTATCTTTTAGCTGTTTGTTCTCTTTAAGATTTTTAACAACGTCCTGATAGTGTATGGTCATAGTTGAATGGTTTTTGTTAAGCACATTTCCTATCTGTATAAAGGTCATGCCCTTTACGTCCTTGAAGATATAGATCGCTATTTTTCTTGCAAGGGATACGTTTGCACGTCTGTTTGTTGATTTTATGTCGTCAGCAGTAACGTCAAATGCCGCCGCTACCTCCTGAAGTATCCTGTCAACCGTTATCTCAGCAGGGTGATTTTCAATGATTATTTCCTTGATTATCCTCTGAGCCATAGATATGGACGGGCTTTCATTCGTATAAATGGTAAGAGCCTTTATTTTGTTTACAGTTCCCTCAAGCTGACGTATGTTCGTCTTTATCTTCTCTGCTATTATCCTTACGACATTGTCAGAAAGCTGTAAGTCCAGCATATCAGCCTTTTTCTTTACGATAGCCATTCTTGTTTCAAAATCAGGCGGTGTAACGTCTACCTGAACGCCCAGTGAAAATCTGGTAAGTATCCTGTTTTGAAGCTTCGATATCTTTGACGGTGCAATATCCGATGTGAGAACTATCTGCTTGCCTGCATTGTAAAGATCATTGAAGGTATGGAAAAATTCCTCCTGCATACGCTCCTTGCCTGCAATGGTCTGTATATCGTCTACCATAAGATAGTCGGCATTCCTGTATTTATCATGAAATTTATTAGTTTCCTTTGACTCGATAGCTTTAACGAGCTGGTTTATAAAGGATTCACCTGTGGTGTAAATAATTTTCAGCTCAGGGTGATTTTTCTTTACCTCATGCTCGATAGCTTTCATAAGGTGAGTTTTTCCAAGTCCCGAATCACCGTATATGATGAGAGGGTTGAATATAGTATTTGTGTTAGACGGCGTTTTCTGATCTTCGTCATACTTATGTGCGACAGCCGTGCTGAAAGCATAGGCAAGATCATTCGATTTACCTTTGATAAAGTTATCAAAGGTAAGATTGTTGTTTTCTTCATCAGAAAAGTCAGCCACCTTGACTTCTATATCCTTTTCCTCAGTTTCATTAACTTCTTCTTTGTCTTTAACAAGTATTTTTATATCTACCTCAAAGCCCAAAGTGTTGAGAAAAGCTTCTTTTAAAAGATTCTCATAGGCGTTCATAGTGATATCTCTTGAAAAATCAGAATCAGTGAGAAGATAAGCCACATTGTTTTCAAGCTTCATCGGTTCAAGTATCTTTATCCATTTGTTATATCCTGGCTCGCTGATACTTTTGCAGTTTCGGCAATATTTCAGGACCTCCTGAAATACGTCATTAAAGGAATCCATTGTTTCTCCATAACCTCCTAGAAAATAGCTCTGCCTGTGCGGTGTTTCCGCTGTCCGCCGTGACCCCTGTCAAACAGACGGCAGGTCAGAGTTTAAAAAAAAATATAAACAGGCATAATTAATCAATTCTATACTATTATAGCACACTTGACTTAAAATTTCAAGTCCTATATATTATATATAAGGAAAGAAATAAGAATAAAAAGTATGTTTTTCAAAGATAAGAAAAAACACTTAATACAGATAAAATTTATATTTGGCACACAATATATTGTATGCTCATTAAAAAGGAGGACGTAAGCGGCAGGTTTTTCGGACAGTAAGCCCCTCAAAGCAAAGAAAAATAATATCAAAAAAAATATAAAAATATTATGAACAGGCTTGACAAATGGTGTGTGAATGAGCTATAATATTAAATTACAAGGGCTTTTTTCATAGCGATATTGTAATTTGCTGTGACCCTATAAGTTTAAACATCTCCGAGGACGTTTTTTGTATAAAATGACGGAGTGTTGAAAGCGGAAGGAGGAGAATTCGATGAAAAGAACATATCAGCCTAAAAAGCTTCAGAGAAAGAAAGTTCACGGCTTCATGAAGAGAATGTCTACTGCTAACGGCAGAAAGGTACTCGCAAGAAGAAGAGCAAAGGGCAGAGCTAGACTCAGCTACTAAGAGATACAGGCAGTTTCTGATGATAAGTCTGACAGGCATTATTCAGGCGGTTAGTTACGCCTGAACTGATGTCCCTAGGCAGTTGTATTTAAGCGTCGTTGGACGCTGCCTCAGATGACCTATATACCATTCATTGATTTGCATGGTATTGGGTCTTTATCTTTTTTTGGCAAAATTGCCGTGAAAAGGCGAAAAGAGTAAAAACAGTACACAATGGGGAAATGAAGATGCTGTTCACAACGGTTTTAAAGGATAATAAGGCATTTTTAAGGTGCTATAAAAAGGGAAGATTTTGTGCAGACAGTTTTGTAGCAGCATATTTTTATCCCAACGGCAGCCCATACAACAGGCTTGGAATAACGGCGGGCAAAAAGCAGGGCTGCGCAGTAACGAGAAACAGGATAAAGAGAATAGTAAGAGCCGCCTACAGACTTAACGAGGCGGAATTTCCGCTGGGCTATGATATAGTTTTTGTGGGAAGAAACGATATAGGGGAAAAGAAAACTCAGGATATTGAAAGATTTATAAAAAAAAGACTCATAAAAGAGATGAATAAGCCTGTTCCAAAGAATAACAGGTCAGGCAGGGCAAAGAGAAAGTAAAATGAGTAAACTGGCTCAGCTGCTGATAAGGTTTTATCAGCGATTTATAAGTCCTCTTTTCGGACCAAGGTGCAAGTATTATCCAAGCTGTTCGGCATATGCGCTGGAGGCTTACAGAAAACACGGCTTTTTTAAAGGCACGCTGCTCACTGTATGGAGATTGCTTAGGTGCAACCCGTGGAGTCTGGGAGGGGTTGACTATGTTCCTGACAAGCTTACCACTGAGTATTTTAAAATCAGAAAAAAATAAGCCTGAGAGCTTAATCAGATATATAGGTTATCAATATGACAAATAATTGATCTGGAGGATATTAAATGGGTATTATTGCGACCCCTTTGGGCTGGATAATGAAGGGCTGCTATTTTGTATGCAAGAACTACGGAATAGCACTGCTGCTCTTCACTATCCTTACAAGACTTATAGTATTTCCGCTTAACGTCAAGCAGCAGAAGAGCACGGCAAGAATGACCATGCTTCAGCCTGAGCTTGAAAAGATAAAGAAGAAATACGCTAAAAACCAGCAGAAGATGCAGGAAGAGCAGATGAACCTTTACGCCAAGGCGGGCGTAAACCCTATGGCAAGCTGTTTGCCAATGGTCATCACAATGGTCATTCTGTTTGCTCTTATCCCTGTTATTTACGGACCTCTTACCTACGTTTCAAATGCAGATAAAGAGGAGCTTACAGACTCAAACAACATGATATCGAATCTTTATGTTGTCAGTGCTGAGGTAAAAAGCAAGGATACTACTATAGAAAAGCTTATTGAAAAGTTTGAGAAAGACGGTGCTACTGAGGACGAAGCTTATGATAAGCTTGAAAAGCTTTTTACAGACAAGGACAAGTATCCAAAGTCTGCAAAGGCACTTTCTAATGACAACAAGATATCTAACGTTATGGATGCTATTAAGGCTCATAATGATATAGATACTTTTATTCTTAACGAGAATTACTTCTCCACAAACCTCATTCAGTCAAGACCTGAGCTTATGACTTTCGTTTTCACTGAAAAAGAGGGAGGACAGTATGCAGATGTGCTTCCAACAAGCGTAAAGGCTGCGGCTGAAGATTTCAACTACAGCATTTTCGGACTTTTCCTTGGAAAGATACCAACAATGAAGGATCTTTCCTGCATTATCCCTATTGTATCAGCACTTTTACAGCTTATAGTGACATTCGTTTCACAGCATTTTGCAAAGAAGAACAATCCTGACGCCGCTAATATGGGCGGAATGGGAATGAAGATAATGCTTTATGGTATGCCTATCTTCTCACTGTGGATCGGTTTCAGCTATCCGGCAGGTCTTGGTCTTTACTGGTGCTATTCTTCACTGTTTGCACTGGGACAGACTATCGTACTCAATAAGATCTATACACCTGAACACGTTGCAGAGCTTGTTCAGAAGGATATAGCAAAGCAGAAAAAGAAGGGCAAGCCTACTCTTATTGAAAAAATGGCTGAGGCTCAGATGATACAGGCTGGTAAGGATCCTGCTGAGATCAGAAAGTCACTTTCTGACGATGAGGATTACGATGAGCCTAAGAAGAAAACAAAGACGGAGCTTAAAGACGAGCAGAGAAGACGTCTTAACGAAGCCAGAAAGAGAATGGCTGAGAAATATGGCGACGAATATGACGATTCACAGGATTGACCTGTTGTTGACTAAACTTTTTTAGCGAGAGGAGCAGAAAAAAATGAAACAGATCTTTACAGCCGCAACTGTAGACGAAGCAAAGAACAAGGCGGCAGTTGAATTTGGAACAGAAGTAGAAAAGATCACTTTCACAGTTCTTGAAGAGCCTAAAAAGGGCTTTTTCGGAAAGATCAAGGGTGAGGCAAAGGTAGAAGCTGAATATGAGCCTGAAACAAAGGTAGAAACTGTAACTGAAGAAACAGAGGCTGTTGAAGAAAAGGCAGAAGTTCAGGAAGAAGTCAAGGCAGAGGCAGAGTGGAGCGACACTTTGCAGAAAAAGGCTGACTGTGCAAAGGAATATATACTCAATGTTATAAAGGCAATGGGCATAGAAGACACAGAGATCGAGGTAACAAAGCTTGAAAACGGCGCACTTTTTGAGATAAAGAGCGAAGAGTTTGAGAAACTTATCGGCAAGAAGGGCGATATCCTCGATTCACTTCAGTATCTTGCTTCACTTGTATGCAACAGGATAGACAGAGAATATTTCAGAATATCCACAGATTGCAATGGTTTCAGGGCAAGAAGAAAGACTCAGCTTGAAGAGCTTGCAAGAAAGATAGCAAACAACGTAAAGAGAAGCGGTCGTTCATCAGCTCTCGAGCCAATGAATCCATATGAGAGAAGAATCATTCACGCTGCTGTATCAGAGATCGAGGGTGTAACATCTCAGTCAAAGGGTGAAGAGCCATGGAGAAAGGTAATAATCAGCTCTACGACACCTAGAAAGTATGACAACAGAGGCGGCTACAAGAAGAACGGCGGCAGAAGAAGAAACAATAACAATCGCCGCTCAAAGGGTTTTGACATCACAACAAGCTTTGAAAAGGACTACAAGAAGCCAAAGCCAGAGGACACAATGAAGGATTCAGGTCTTTACTCAAAGATAGAGTTCTAAATTAAAAAATGACAATAAGAAAACACGCTGAACAAAAATTCAGCGTGTTTTTTTTGATATTTTGCTTGTTTTTATTGTAGGGGACGGCGCCCCGACGTCACGCTTATCGATGTTTCGGTTTCAATATCATTTGTATTTTTTTACACAATGTTCGGCGCAAAAATTTATAACATTGTCTGCTTCTTTTCATTGGTGACCAATCCAAGTCCAGTCGCTTCAATGTCGGGCTGTTGAGGGCGCCAGCCCCTACACATTTGTGTCTACAGTTTGTCCGCCGCAAAATCGCTGTCGCTCTTTGTGGATTTTACTTTGTATAAGAAACTACAAAAGCGGTGCAGAGATTTTTTCTCCGACACCGCTATGTATTTTGCTTTAGTTCGTATTATAATTTTTTCTTTTTCATTTGACCCTTGTTGCGTGGATATTTTTCAGGTGTTTCAGATACTTTTCCTATGAGGATAAGCGTTCTGCCGTCGCCTGTTGGAAGCTCATAGTCAAAGACCTCTTCGACCTTTCCTCCCAGTATCTTAATAGCATTTTTAGCCTCTTTCAGTTCATCATTTCCTCCTGAACCTTTCAAAGCAACGAAATATCCGCCGACTTTTACAAAAGGCAGGCAATACTCGCATAGGTCGCTGAGGTTTGCCACCGCTCTTGCTGTGGCGATGTCAAATTGTTCACGGCACTCCATGCTTCTGCCAAGCTCCTCTGCTCTGCCGTGTATGCAGGTTGCACCAAGGTCAAGACTTTCTGAAAGCTGTGCAAGAAAATTTATCCTCTTATTAAGGCTATCCAAAAGCGTAAGCTTTATATCGTCACGGACGATTTTCAGCGGACAGGACGGAAATCCTGCCCCTGTGCCGACATCTATTACCGTTGCATTTTCTTTTACCTCGAAAAGTGTGAAAGGATAAACGCTGTCAAAAAAGTGCTTTATTGAAATTCCCTCAGGGTCGGTGATAGCAGTAAGATTTATTTTTTCGTTCCATTCACAAAGCAGGTCTGCATAAGCTTCAAAGCGTGAATAATCACTGTCAGATATTGTTATATCATACTTATCAAAGAGCTTTATAAAATCGTCCTTAGAAATAAGCTTTGCCATACTATTCCTCCCTATGGTCATTCTTTGATGAGAGCCATACCAAAAGCACACCCACGTCCGCTGGGTTTACTCCGCTGATCCTGCTTGCCTGACCAACTGATACAGGCTTTATCTTATTGAGCTTTTCAACTGCTTCAAGTCTAAGACTTTTTATATCATTATAGTCAATATCCGCAGGCAAAGCCTTTTTCTCTAGCTTTCGCATAGCCTCCACCTGTTCAAGCTGTATCTTTATATAGCCGTCATATTTTATCTGCAATTCTACCTGCTCTTTTACTTCTGCTGAAAGCTCAGGTCTTTCCTTATCGAAAGGAGCAAGACCGTCATATGACACCTGTGGTCTGCGGATAAGCTGAGCAAGCTTTATGCCGTTGTTAAGAGGGTCAGTGCCTACAGATTCAAGATAGGCATTTATCTCAGGATCTGGTGCAATATTTATTTTTGAAACACGCTTTATCTCAGCGGCTATCTGTTCATTTTTGTCAAGCAAATGCTGATATCTTTCGTCTGAGATAAGCCCTATCTCATGTCCGATAGGCGTGAGCCTTATGTCAGCGTTATCTTGTCTTAGCAAAAGTCTGTATTCGCTTCTTGATGTGAGCATTCTGTAAGGGTCTGAACAACCCTTTGTAACAAGGTCGTCAATAAGAGTGCCTATGTATGATGACGCTCTGTCAAGAATAAGCTGTTTTCTGCCGAGAATTTTCAGTGCGGCATTTATGCCTGCGATAAGACCTTGTGCGGCGGCTTCTTCATATCCCGAAGTGCCGTTGAACTGACCTGCGCCGTAAAGACCGTCAAAAGCCTTGAACTCCAGCGTAGCAGAAAGCTCTGTAGGGTCACAGCAATCATATTCTATGGCATAGGCGTTTCGCATTATCTCAACGTGTTCAAGTCCTTTTATAGTGTGCAAAAATTGAAGCTGAACGAACTCAGGCAGTGATGACGACATACCTTGCAGATAATATTCGTCAGTGTCAAGACCCATTGGCTCAATAAAAAGCTGATGCCTTGGCTTATCTGAAAATCTCATTATTTTGTCCTCAATAGACGGACAGTATCTTGGGCCAATAGCGTGTATCCTACCCGAATATATAGGTGAAAGATGTATGTTATCTCTTATTACCTTGTGTGTTTCTTCATTTGTATAAGCCACATAGCATTTGACTTTATTTTCAAGCTTTTCATGATTATCAAAAGAAAATGGTGTTATATCATCGTCACCGCACTGAACTTCAAGCTTGTCAAAATCTATGGAACGCTTGTGTACACGGGCAGGAGTGCCTGTTTTGAAACGTCTTATTGTCATTCCTGCCTTTTTAAGACATTCTGTCAGGCTGAGTGCAGGCAAAGTTGCGTCAGGGCCGCTTGAATATGATACTGCACCCACATGGACAGTGCCGCCAAGGTAAGTTCCCGTTGAGATAACAACAGCCTTGCAGTCATACTCAGTGCCAAGCTTTGTACGCACACCACGGACAGTTTTGCCGTCCTCCTCAAATAAAATATCAGTTATCTCAGCCTGCTTCAGATAAAGCCCGTCAGTATCTTCGATAGTCTTTTTCATAAGTTTATGATATTCAACACGGTCTATCTGCGCCCTCAGACTATGAACAGCAGGACCTTTTCCACGGTTGAGTATCCTGCTTTGCAGAAAAGTTTTATCCGCCGCTTTGCCCATTTCTCCGCCCAAAGCGTCTATCTCACGAACAAGATGTCCCTTTGCAGTTCCGCCTATAGAGGGGTTGCATGGCATATTGGCAACACCGTCAAGTGTTATGGTAAAAAGTGCCGTCTTTAGTCCAAGGCGTGCCGCCGCCAAAGCCGCTTCACAGCCTGCGTGACCTGCACCTACCACAATAATATCAAAATATTCCTTTTGCATAATAAAACCACCTGTCTGAAAATAAGACCATATAAATTACTTTCCTACGCAGAATTTTGAAAATACCTCGTCTACCACCGCTTCTGTAGCTTTTTCTCCTGTCAGCTCCAAAAGTGCATTTGCGCCATTGTCTATCATCACAGTAACAGCGTCCAAAGTTTCTCCCATATCAAGGCTTTCAAGAGCCATGGCAAGATATTTTCTTGCACGTTCTGCACAAGCTATTTGACGCTCGTTTGCAAAAATCGTGCTGTCAGCGTCATATCCGCCAATGCCCAAGAGCTTCTCTGTGGCTTTTTGCAGCTCTTCTCTGCCCTCGTCAAGCTTCGCAGAAATCTCTATCACATAGTCTGAATATTTTTCAAGCTGCGACCTTTCAACAACATTTTCAAGGTCAGACTTGTTGAGAACTATGATAACTTTCTTTCCAAGCTTTTTCACATATTCAAGAAGCTCCAAGTCTTCCTCGTCAAGTTCTCTTGAAATGTCGAAAACTTCTATCACAAGCATAGCGTTTTTAAGCTTTTTCTTTGCTATCTCAACGCCTATTTTTTCAACCTCATCATCAGTTTCATGTATTCCCGCAGTGTCGGAAAGCTTCAAAATAAGCTCGCCAAGCTTTGCACTTTCTTCGATAACATCTCGTGTAGTGCCTGCCACATTTGTGACTATGGAGCGGTCATATCCCAACAGCATATTCATGAGGGTCGATTTTCCAACGTTCGGCTTGCCTGCGATAACAGTGTCAACACCGTTTTTCAGTATCATACCGCTGTCATGATCTGCTATTATTTTATCAAGCCCTGCCAAAGCGTTTTTAAGGCTCTCTCTGAGATTATCCTCAGATATCTCAGGCAAGTCCTCCTCTGGATAATCCACCCATGCCGCAAGCTCACCTAGTATTGTGACAAACTTTCTTGACATATCAGAAATCAGCCTGAAAAGCCTGCCCTCTTTTGTAAGATTTGCAGAATTAAGTGCATATTCTCCCTGAGCGGAGATAGTTTCCATTACGCCCTCAGCCTGAGTAAGTGAAAGCTTTCCGTTGAGAAAAGCCCTCTTTGTGAACTCGCCCCTCTGAGCAAGCTCTGCACCCTGTTCAATGCAAAGTCTGAGAACTTTTTTTGTAACATATATTCCGCCATGGCATGATATCTCGCAGACGTTTTCACCGGTGTATGACTTAGGCGCACGGAAAACCGTCAGAACGCCGTCATCGACTTCTCTGCCGTTTTTGTCAACTATTTTTCCGTATGCGCAGGTATAACCCTCCATGTTTTCAACACTTTTGCATGACAGCGGTTTAAAAACTTTTGCACCTATGCTTATGGCATTATCACCGCTTATTCTTATGACTGATATACCGCCCTCAGCGAGTGGTGTCGAAACTGCACATATATCTTTCATTTTTACCTCTTTTTACTCCGACAGAGCCTTTCCCTGCCATGAATTTCTTCTTCCCATTTCCTTGTCTATCTCGTTCATAACGCAGAGTTTTTTCAAACTCCACAAAGGTGCAACAAGGTCGTCCTTTGCACCGTCGCCTGTCACACGCTGTATAACTATCTCAGCAGGCAGAAGCTCCAACTGGTCGCAGACGATATTAACATACTCGTACATTTCAAGCGCTCTGAACTCTCCACGCTCATACATCTGCGCAAGCACAGTGCCTTTTAAAACGTGCAGAAGATGTATCTTAATGCTTTGTATATCAAGCTGACCGAGAGTTTTAGCCGTTTCAAGCATCATATCCCTATCCTCACCGGGAAGCCCGTCGATGATATGCACGCACACATTCACATTGCGTTTTCTCAGCATTTCATAGCCTTTGAGAAAATCCGCAAAAGTATGACAGCGGTTCATTTTCAAAGCCGTTTCGTCATGTATAGTCTGCAATCCAAGCTCTACAGTAAGAAACGTCTTTTCCGCAAGCTCACCGAGCAGGTCGGCTTTTTCTTCGTTGATGCAATCTGCCCTTGTTGCGATAGAAAGCCCTGCCGTATTTTCAAATGACAGGGCTGTATAAAACATTTTTCTCAGCGTTTCAACGTCAGCATAGGTGTTTGAGCCTGCCTGAAAATACGGTATGCACAGACCCTTGCTCCACTTCTTGCTCATTTTCTCCCTTATCTCTCTGTACTGAGTAAGGATATCCTCATGAGGGTCGCCTGCAAAATCTCCGCTCATTTTTGCAGAGCAGAACACACAGCCCCCCACACCTTTTGTGCCGTCTCTGTTCGGACAGCCAAGATCAATATTAAGCGGTATCTTGAAAACCTTAGTGCCGAACTTGTGCCTTAGATAATAATTGTAGGTATGATATCTTTTATTGTCATCAGAATAGGGAAAAGGGTTATCAAATCTGCTATTCATCTGACGGTCCCTCAGTTGGCTCTGTGGTAGGTTCTGTAGCTTCTGTCGGCTGAGTTGTGGTCTCAGTTGCTTTTGTTGTGGTCGTGGTAGTAGTAGGACCGGGCTGTACTATAGGCTCAGTTTCGGTTACAGTATAGTAAGGCTTGTCATTATTTGTGGTAGTGGAAGCCGTTGAAGTCGTTGTGGTGCTTTTAGTTTCCTCCGGTCTGTCAATAGCAGTGGTAGTTGTTGTTTTTTTCTTGTCCTCTTTTTTCTTTGTGGTAGTTACTTCACCGTCCTGCGGTTTTGCAGTGGTGGTGATAACATTTTCGTCAGGATCATCACTGTCATTATTAGTTGGATGATCGAAGCTGTTGTGGTTAGAATCAGTATTGTCAGGCGTTTCCTTTATAGGGTCAGTGACCTTATTGCCGATACCATAAATAAGAGAGATACGCTCCTCAACAGCTTTCATGGCGTCAGGAAAAGGTATACTATTATTATAAGAGTCCTCCAATGCCTGAGTGTAATCCCCTGAAAAGAAAGTCTTGAATGTTAAAGACAGATTGTTGTCCTCCACAATGTCGCTTCCTGAAACTGAAATAAAGAATATGCAGGCAAATAGCATTATGACCGCTATGGAAAGGAGATTTATAAAGCTGTAATGCTCCTCCAAATTCGTTTTGGCAAGCTCTTCAGCCGCTTCCTCCGCAGCCTCGCATTCCTCCGGTATCTCATATTCGTCGTCATCGTGAACGATATTAAATCGTGTAGTTTTCTTATCCATTAGTATTTTCCTCTTTTTATGCCGCATATTCAGCCGCAAGTGTTATAACGCTCACTGCAAAAACAAGCACTGTCATAATGGTCTTTGTTATCATAACTCTGCCATAAGCCGCCTGAGACTTCTGTGAAAGCTTTTTAAAAATTTTGCAGAAAGCCCTTTTTGCAGGTGGGCAGACAATAAAGAACGATATTACTATAAGGGTGATATTTTTCAGCACTGCACTTTTTACAGACACGCTCAAGGTGTATTTCACATTTACTCCTGCAAGTGCAAAGAGCCATTTTTTATAGCCGTAGAAGCTGTCAAAATAAAGTCCGCCAAAAATAACGAGTGCAGTGAGTACAAGATAGATATACTTCACAAGGTCAGGCAGCTTTGAAAGCGGTCTTTCAAGAAACAGATTTTCAAGGATACAAAGCACTGCCGCACAAAGTCCGACGATAATGAAATTCACCTTTGCCTGATACCATATAGAAAGTGCCAGTCCGCAAAGTATATAGCACACAAAAGTAAAGACCTTGTTCATGTTTTTTTTGCAGCAGAAAATCTCGCTGAAAAAGTCAACAACAGTTGTATTGAAGCTTTTTATCATACCGGTGAAAAGTCCGTCAGCCTCAATGTTTGTGTAGTTGTCAGGATAAACAAAGCCGTTTGTCAGACCAAGACCCTTTGCCATATCCGAAAGTCCTGTGAAAAGAAAATAATACTGTGCCAAAAATGACAGCATACCAAGCCAACAGCCAAGGGTAGTTATCTCTTTGCCGTTAAGTCCTGCAAGCTTTATCTGTTCAAAAACGCCTGCAAGAAGCACCACCTTGCCAAAACCAAAAACTATCTTAGTAAGTCCCTGGTTGAGCTTTGCTCCTGTGATCTCACGCTTTCTTATCTGTGGCTCAATATCACCGTATCTCACAAGAGGTCCCACAAGCATAAAATGCAGTGACACCATATAAGTCAAAAGACAGAAAATGTTTTTTTCTGCTTTGCATTTGCCCTTGAAAACGTCATAGACATAAGAAATTCCTCTGAGCATATAATAACCCATACCAAGTGGAAGTATGGCAGCGTCAAAACTGAGCTTCTTTACCTTATTATAAAGGATATTCTGACCGAATATCAGCATAAGAGATACGTTCATTATAATATCCAGCACTAAAAATATCCTGCAAAGGGCTTTGTTCTCACGGTTTTTTGAAATAATAAGACCAAATATCCAATCGAGGATAACTGACAGGAAAATAAGACAGAACACAAAAGGTCTGCCCCAACTGAAAAACAGCAGGGAACAAACTATCAGAATGAGGTTTTTATATTCTGCGCTTCTGTCGAAAAGCGAAATAATGGTCATTATCGGGAACATTCCCAGTATAAATATAAGATCGGAATAAACCAAAATAAATTGCTCCTTAATATTTTTATGTGTTAAAATATTTTTATATTTTTTTACTTATGATTTATACCTATAATTTTATCACAATTCACTAAATATAGCAAGCAAAATTATAAAGAAAATCTAAATTTTTCAGTTTTCTTCAAAAAGTATTTGCAATTAATAAAAACTGTGGTATAATTATAGTAAATAAATGTGCAATTCTACTTGGGGAAGGAGTGGCAGAGTTGGCTTCAATTTTAGTTACAGGAGCAAGCGGAATGATAGGCTTGTACCTTACATCCAGCTTACTGCACAAAAAGCATCGTGTATTCGGTATAGATACACGCAAGAATGAGTTTATTGGAACTGATCCAAACTATACTTTTATCCAGTGTGATATTACTGATAAGGACGCTATTACAAATGTAATCGATAGCAACAAGATCGACGTTGTCGTGCATTTGGCAAATTCTGTAGATAACGATATAGATCCATATGTAACAGATGCTGAGATGAAAAAGAGCAAGATATGTGATAAGTTCATATATGCGGCTGCAAACAAGGCTGAGGTAAGGAGCTTTATCCTGCTCAGTACAACAGCAATATATGGCGTACAGAAAGGCAGAGAACCAATAAGGGAAACTGCTCCAGAAAAGGGAAATTCAAACTATGCAGATCTTAAAATGACATCTGAGAAGATAATGCAGAAGGAATTTAAAAAGTCTGAAACTATACCTGTTATTGCCAGAGTAGCTCCTATATACGACGCTGAATATACACAAAATCTGAGAGACAGAGTATTTGACGCAAAGGAAAATGTTGCATACATATTCAATGATGGAGAATATGGTTTTTCATTCTGTTGTGTATTCAATCTTATCGACTTTATAAATGGTATTATCAATGTACCGACAGGAAGATATGAAGGGATCTACAATCTTGCTGATTCAAGGCTGATAACGGCAAAAGAGATAATTGACTATGAAAAGGAACATCACCGCATAGGTGCAGTTATCCAGAAATCACCTGGAATGGGACTAAGCATCAACAAGGGTAAGATGAAAACTGATTATCGCTATTTTGACCCATCTATTACATTCAACAACTGGAACATAGACAACACAAGGGCAAAGAGAATAGCACCTTTCAGATGGACACTTTCAAACACAAAATAAACTCACAAAGGCAGTCCTAGGGCTGCCTTTTCTTGTAATGTTCCATGTGGAACATTTGATAAAACAGGAGAGCTAAGATATCATGAAAAGCAATAGGTTAGTTAAAATAATATGTGTTGTCTGTGCGGCAGGCTGCTGTCTTTCCTCTTGCGGAAGTACAGGGGAAGAAAAGCCCAAAAAGCTTTCTAGCGTCAGCACGGGAGTCACCACAACTGTGACCACAAATAAGAAGTCTGCCGAAACTATCACGGGTTCAGTGACTACTATACAAACGGCAGCGACTTGTACAAAGATAGTTTTTGACGGTGGTTACACCCTTTTTGCAAATGTGCAGGGAGGATATACTCTTATAAACAGTTCAAATGAGATAGTGAATTCTTTTGAGATAACCGATGATAACGGTGATAAGCTTGTACTGACCTGTGACGGGAATACTGTCACTGTCACAAAGGGCGGAAAAGAAGTCAACTCATTCAGCTATAAGGGTACAAGAATAATAATATCAGCCAACGAGGTCTACTATGCAAACACAAAGGTGACCTATGTTGATGAAAGCTTCAGCAGTTTTGATGTCACTGATAAGGTGACTATAAGGTGTATCGCAGAGAATAAGTTTGAGATCGTAAAAGACGGCAAGACAGTAAAGAAAGCTACTGTAAAAGATGTAAACGGCTCAAAGTATGTGCTTGAAGCCATGGATAAGGGCATGGAGATAACGAATACTGATAATGAGCTTATGGAGTCTATAGTGGTAGGCAATAACTACATAAGCGTGTCAGGGGATAAGGTCATCATAAACGGCAAGACCATGCGCCCTCCTCACAGTGAAGATATAAAAGCTGTGACTACAACTGTTACTACAACAACGACAACGGCTGCTGTTGCCACAACGACTTCAAAGAAAACTGAAAAGAAAACAGAAACGCAAACTGAAACTGTTACCGAGCCTGTACAGGAAGAACAGCCCTCTGCCCCTCAGCCTGCCGAACCTACTGAACCTGATTCAAGTACCAATATGTCAAACAGAAATCTTTCTGCTGAAACATCTGAAATGCTTGGCTATGTGAACGAAGTCAGACGTCAGTATGGTTTAAGAGAGCTTGAGGGTCTTGAACTTCTCGACTCTGCGGCAGATGTGCGAGCAAACGAGCTTCTGGAAAGTTATTCTCACGACAGACCTGATGGCAATTCATATATCACAGCTATAGAAGAAACTGACCTTCCTGAATGGCGTGCGGCGGCTGAAAATATCGCATATGGCATGAATAGCATGACCACAGTAAAAGAAGCCTTTGACGCATGGATGGACTCGCCACAGCACAGGGATAACATTTTAAATCCTGATGTTCGATACATGGCGTGCGCAAAAGCTGCAAAGTCGGACAACGGGGAATACACCTATTGGGAACAGCTTTTTTACAGCGACATATAAAAAAATTTGGACAGACTTTTGAGCCTGTCCAAATTTTTTTGTTCCATGTGGAACATTTTATTCTGCCTGCTTTTCCGATGGTATCTTTATAATATATTCGATATAATCCTCGTGGTCGATACGTTTTGCGTCAGCGTTCACTCCCGCCAGTCTCATAACGTCTATCGCCTTATTGACACTGTTGAAAAACAATCTAACATCCTTTAACATAGCCGCTCTTTTGTGATAGCTTGCACGCTTTTCATCATCTTTCAGAAGCTTGGCAATATATTTTTCCAATGCATCAACTGTCAAACCGCTTTCAGCCGCTTTATTCAACACAGCAAGCCTGCGGTCACTATCTGCGATCTTTAGCAAAGCCCTTGCGTGACGTTCTGACATATTGTTATCGAGAATTATTTTGCGTTCCTCGACGTTAAGTTTCAGAATACGAAGCTTGTTTGCAACTGTTGATTGAGCAAGTCCCAGACGGATAGCCGCAGATTCCTGTGTCATGCCATACTTTGTGATAAGCTGAGAGATCGCTTCGGCTTCTTCAAAAAAGTTCAGGTCACAACGTTGGATATTCTCTATAAGCGCAATGACCTGCGAACGTTCCTCTGTAGCGTTGATAAGTATGCATGGCACTGACCTTAGTCCTGCAAGCTTTGCCGCACGCAAACGCCGTTCACCTGACACAAGCTCAAAAGTACCGTTTACTCTCCGTACCGTGAGAGGCTGAATGATACCGTCCTGAGAAATGCTTTTCGCAAGGCTTGTCAGCTCGGCAGGTGAGAAATATCTCCTCGGCTGAACAGGGTTCGGCTTTATCTCTCCTATGGAAATGTCGATTATTTTGCCTAACGTCTGATAGGGTGAAGCCCTTTGTGATTCGTCAGTTTCTTCGCTGAAAGCTTTTGTTAATGTTTTTGGAAAAATGCTCATATTTTATACCTCCGTTTCGTTTTAAAATAATCATAACACTTCACGATCCTCAATTCTATATTTTATTCAGAAAACTTTTCTGCTCTTTATGACCTTGTTTTTGATATTGGTACTTTATTCTTTGTATTATCTGTCTCTTATACACATCTGACGCTGCCGACGAACTCTAGGGTGTAG
>ENA-OZAV01000353-OZAV01000353.1-human-gut-metagenome-genome-assembly--contig:-NODE-353-length-21247-cov-6.536146_pt1 | contig 21247 bp, 20 predicted proteins | sample MGYA00243307_ERZ653511 | MGnify/ENA primary metagenome ERZ653511 (study PRJEB26926, sample SAMN06165165) | human gut metagenome | biome: ENVO:00009003; feature: ENVO:2100002; material: ENVO:00002003...
CCTGAGATGTCTCGTGGGCTCGGAGATGTGTATAAGAGACAGTCAATATCATGTACAATAAAAGGGATTTCACGCCGTAAAGCGGTGTGTCACACCGGGGTTTTATCCGAACGGAGGAGGTTGCTTGTATGTTTTGTAAGAGTTGCGGTGCGAAGATTCCGGATGACTCGAAGTTTTGCAAAGAGTGTGGGGCGAGATGTGCGGAAGAGTCTGCGCAGATGCCTTTTTCGGGAACAATGCAAAAGAAACCGAAAAAGACGATGTGGATTCTTTTGACCTGCATCGTTCTGGCGGCAGCGGTCTGTGTAATTCTGCTGGCTGTTTTCCGTGGACAATCCAAAACCGATGTTTCTGAGCGCAGCGGAAAGCGGATCACAGAAAATGCTGTGACAACTTCGGGAGAAGAATCTTCCGAAACAGATGCCGAGAAAAAGGCGTTGGAACAGGATGATGCCAAAGCAGTGTATGAGGCGGCGAATGCCGTTTTTAAGTCCATGGGGCTTTCTGACACCGGAATGTATCACTATGGGAATGACACAAAAATTGACAAGGAACTGGACGATAAATGCGATTTTCTGAAAAATTATGAGGATATTGCAATTTACACTGCGGATGGAACGGCGCTGTCTGTTGTATGCTATGGAAAAGAAACAGACGGAACGCTGACCTATTCCACATATCCCACGTATTGTACTGATGCGATGTTGAATTCCGGTGTTAGCGTGTTGTACCTTGCACTGGATGATGCCGGAAAGATCACGGCAAATAACATTGAGGCAGAAAAGTGCGGCACGGCAATTGAGAAGGCATTGACGAAGATGGAAGATGCAGGAACGCCGATGCAGGACGGGACATATACACTCCGGGATTGTGGAGACCTGGCAGATTATATGGATGTGTCACGGTTTGATCTTTACCAGACTGTTGATTTCGAAGTGTACACAGCGTCATCCGGACAGCAGAAATGCACTGTGATCCTCAGCGTGGATGGGACATACTGCGGCGCATATCCGGTGAAAACGACGCTGGATAACTGGTCTGACCATACCTTGAAAGACGGCATCGAAAAATAATGCGTGCAGGAACACCGATTCTCCTGTACAGCAATAAAAAGTATCGCACTATGCAGGCTGTTCTGTATGGTGCGATACTTTTTTATCCCAACTTCTGAACCCCGGAAATCGCCAGCCCCACATTCCCTATGAGAAACACCAGCATTGCCGCTGCCGTAAAAGCGGCGGCATAGGTTTTTCCGGCGCATCCGTTTTTCCGGAGGTATTGTTTCAGCTGTTCCCGGCGGTGGAGCAGCCAGAATGCGGCGAAAGCGAAAAAGAAAATGTTGATGCCACGGTAGAGATAATCCTGTGCGGCAGGGGAAAGATACCCCATCGCCCTGCCCAGCAGTTCGCCGAACACCAGGTTGTTGAGCAGGTGCAGCAGAATGGACCAGCGGAGCGAAAATTCCGCCGCCGTGTAGCCAAGCACCAGTCCGGTGAGAAAGGCAAACGGCATCTGAAACAGATTGGCGTGCATGACGCCGAACAGCAGGGCAGAGGTCACAATGGCAAACACCTTTCCGTATCGTTGAAACTGCGGCATCACCAGTCCACGGTAGATGAGTTCTTCGCCGACCGGCGCAAAAACGGCAGTGTACAGGAACATGGAAAGGGTAGTGCTTTGCGCCGATGCAGCATCCAACTGTCCCATGGCGGTATATCCGCACAGCCGGAGCAGCAGTTCCAGGCTGTTCCCGAACAGGGAGTAGATCAGCTGCGCTCCCATGAAAATGCAGCTCAGCAGCAGGAATCCTTTCAGCGGCAGGGGCTGTCTTTGGGAAAAGAGCTTTCCGGGCGGCGTGCTTTTTCGGAAGTACCAGCCGAGAAACAGCACGCCCACACATACAGCGGCAATGCTGGAAACGCCGCTGCTGGATGCGCTGCTGTTCAACTGTGTCAGCACTTCCTGCCGCCGGCTGCTGTCCGAAATCGTCATCCAGACCCAGCACTTTCGTGCCAGCGGTTCTGCGGCAAAGACGGCGTACCGCAGCAGCGTGTATAAGACCAGTCCGAATACGGTGCGGTCAATGGTTTTGCGGATCTCCTGCATAAAGACACCTCCGGCAGCATGAGAAAAACAAAAAAGCTGACCATGCTTTCACATAGTCAGCTTTCCAGAATCCTTGGTGCGGATAAGAGGACTTGAACCTCCACCCCCTTGCGAGGACTAGCACCTGAAGCTAGCGCGTCTGCCAATTCCGCCATATCCGCATTTTTGTATGCCGTGTTTTCAGCGACAAGAATTATTATAGCACAACATTTTTGATTTGTCAAGCCTTTTTTTCAATTTTTTTTGGTTTTTTTCTGATTTTTTCGCAGGAGTTGAAAAATGCCGCAATTTCGGCGCTTTTTCTTTACTTGCACAATGCGTGAAACTGTGCTATAATAGTAGACGCATCAAAATAATCTCGAATCATGATAAAAAGTGTGCTTTCGGAGCAGGCAGAATGTGCGGCACACTTTGCTGATAGGGGGAAAAATATGGAACATTATCTGGACAATGCTGCGACGACCAAACCCTGCGCAGAGGCGGCTGCTGCTGTGATGAGCTGTATCTCATCACACTACGGCAACCCGTCCTCTCTGCACCGCAAGGGGCTGGAGGCACAGCATGAAGTAGAATATGCACGCAACCAGGTTGCCGGAGCGCTGGGATGTAAGGCGCAGGAGATCGTGTTTACATCCGGCGCAACGGAGAGTACCAACCTGGCGCTCTGCGGCGCAGCTGCCGCATACGGCAGAAAGCGGAAGAAGATCATCACCAGCGCCGTGGAACACGCATCGGTCAGGGAGACTATGGCGCATCTGGAAACGCTGGGCTTCACGGTAGTATCCGTGCCGCCGGCAGAGGATGGACTGTACCATGCAGAGGACTTTCTGAAAGAAGTGGACAAGGACACCTGCATGGTGAGCATCATGCTGGTGAACAATGAAAACGGCTACCGGATGCCGGTGGAAGAGGTGTTCCGCACCGTGAAACGGCGTGACCCGGACATCATCACCCACTGCGATGCAGTACAGGGTTTCTTAAAGGTATCATTTAAGCCGAGAACCCTCTGCGCAGACCTGGTATCCCTTAGCGGTCATAAGGTACACGCATTGAAAGGTGCCGGAGCGCTGTATATTCGCCAGGGCGTGCGGCTGAAATCGGTGCTGTACGGCAGCCGGCAGGAAAAGGGACTGCGTCCGGGTACGGAGGGCGTTCCGGTGATTGCAGCATTTGGCGCAGCAGCGGAAAAGCTGGTGCTGACCATGGATGAGCGGTACGATGCCGTTTCCGGACTGCGCAGCAGCCTGATCGAACAGCTGAAGGAGATGGACGGCGTTATCATTCGTGACCTGCCGTCGGCGTCTCCGTATGTGCTGAATATTTCCCTGCTGGGATATCGTTCGGAGATCGTGCTGCACTATCTGGAACAGCGTGAGGTCTATATTTCCAGCGGCTCTGCCTGTTCCAAGGGCGCCAGCAGCGGTGTTCTGGAACTGTTCGGCGCAAAGCCGGCAGAAGTGGACAGCGCCCTGCGCATCAGCTTTTGTTCCGACAATACAGAAGAGGATATTGCGGCGCTGGTACAGGGATTGAAGGATGCACAGAAAGATCTGATGCACTGATACGGCAGAACTGCCGGGAATAGAAGGAGAAAATACATGGCAAAAGAATTGATTTTGGCAAAATATGGCGAGATGGCACTGAAAGGGTTGAACCGTGGCACATTCGAAGATATTCTGATGAAGAACCTGCGCCGCCGTCTGAAAAAGTTCGGCGCATTCAAACTGAATCGTGCGCAGTCCACCATTTATATGGAACCGCTGTCAGATACCATCGACCTGGACGAAGTTCTGGAACAGCTCCAGTGCGTCTTTGGCATTGCGGCGCTGTGCCGTGCTTGCGTCTGCGAAAAGACCATGGAGGACATTTCTGCCAAGGCGGTCTCTTATCTGGAAGAGGTTTTGCAGGGTGCAAATACCTTTAAGGTAGAGGCAAAGCGTGCGGACAAGGCGTTTCCGCTGAAGTCGCCGGAGATCTGCGCAGAGTTGGGCGGTATCCTGCTGGACGCATATCCGCACCTTTCCGTTGATGTACACCATCCGGACGTGACTGTAATGGTAGAGATCCGTGATACCCACGCATTTGTTCACGGGGCAAACCTCAAGGGTGCAGGCGGTCTGCCGGTCGGCAGCAGCGGCAAGGCACTTCTGCTCCTGTCCGGCGGCATTGACAGCCCGGTGGCAGGCTATCGCATGGCACGCCGTGGCGTACATATTTCCGCCATTCACTATGTCAGCCCGCCTTATACCTCCGACCGTGCGCAGGAAAAGGTGGAACAGCTCTGCCAGGAACTGACGCCGTACTGCGGCAACATTGCATTTTTCTGCGTACCGTTTACAGAGATCCAGGAGGCGATCAAGAAGTATTGTCCGGAAGAGCATTTCACCGTTATTATGCGGCGGCTGATGATGGAAATTGCACAGAAGATCGCTGCAAAGGACAACTGCCTGGCGCTGATTACCGGCGAGAGCGTGGGACAGGTGGCAAGCCAGACCATGCAGGCGATCGCCTGCACCGATGCCGTCAGCAAGATCCCGGTATTCCGTCCGCTGATCGGTTCGGATAAGACAGAGATCGTGGAAACTGCCCGTGCCATCGGCACCTTTGAAACTTCCACGCTGCCGTATGAGGACTGCTGCACAGTGTTTACGCCGAAACACCCGAAGGTGCGCCCGTCTCTGGAAGAAGTGGAAAAGGCGCAGGCAAAGTTCGACTTCACGGAAATGGTGGACAAGGCAGTCGCCGGCACAACCATGAAGGTTTTCGAACTGAACTGAGCAGACAGGAAGGTGCTGTGAAATATGGCATATACCTTAATAGATGAAAAAAAAGTGTGTCGTATTTATCAAGACACAGAAAAAGCACTTGACAAAACCCTTGCACATATTGTACAATTATTAGATGGAGAACATCAGACCATCGCTACGGCAGAGAGCTGTACGGGCGGTATGCTGTCGCAGATGATTACCTCCGTGCCGGGTGCATCCCATGTATTTGAACTGGGACTGTGTACTTATGCGGAGCGGATGAAGACCAGACTGCTGGGCGTTCCGGCAGAGCTGATCGCAGCGCATGGTGTGGTGAGCGCAGAGGTGGCTGCGGCGATGGTGCAGGGACTGCGCCGTCAGTCGGACGCTGATCTCTGTCTCTCTGTGACTGGACTGGCAGGGCCGGGCGGCGGTACGCCCGAACAGCCTGTGGGGACGGTCTATGCTGGGATTCTGTATGGGGAGCAAGAGGCAGTCATGCACTTGCAGCTTTGGCGGTACGGACTGCGCACACGGGAAGAAATCCGTCTGGGTACGGCTGTGTGTGCATTCGGCATCGCAGAACGAATCCTGATGGAGGAAGCAGAATGCAGGAAGAAGAAAAAAATGCTGTAACACCGACTGAGGCGGCGGAAACGCCGGAACAGCCGGAGCGCAGCATTGCGGAAGAACCGGCAGAAGGATCTGAGACTGCGGATGCGGCGGAAACAGCGGCAGAAGATACCGCAGAGATCTCAGAGACAGCGCCGGAGGAGGTTCCTGCTGAGCCGGAGGACAAGATCCGGGCGATCCGCACCAGCCTGTTCCACATTGCACAGGAAGAGGAAGAGGAGGCGGTCACACAGCGTGTGGCGCAGCAGATCCAACAGGTCAAGGATCAGAAGGAACACCCGGAAAAGTATCCACCGCCGCCCATGCCGCCGAAACCGAGAAAACAGACGTTTGGTCAGAAAATGCTGGGGCTGTTTCCCCAGCGTGGCGATTCCGGAGGCGAAGTGGTGCGGAAAAGTATCTTTCTTTTTTCAGCGACGGTGTTTCTGGTCTGCATGGTGCTGATCGTCCTGTACTTTGTGGACATTTTCCGTGCGGATAAGCTGTATGAGGACATCGGCTCCAATTACCACGCCAACCAGTCGGTACAGACGACCACCGCAGTGCAGGAGACACAGCCTGCGGCAGAAGAGCCTACCGAAAAGATCTATACGCTCCTGCCGGGTGCGGCGGATCTGCTGGCAATGAATTCAGAGATCAACGGCTGGATCTCGATTCCGGATACCAAAGTGGATTATCCGGTGCTGCACCATCTGGACGATGAGCCGGGCAATGAGTATTATCTCTACCGGAATGTGCAGAAAGAGGATTCCAAGCCGGGTTCGATCTTCCTGGATTACCGCTGTACCTTTGACGATGTGGGCGAGGACGGCACGCTGAAGAGTCCCAGCTCGGACAACCTGATTATTTACGGTCACAATATGCGTGACCTGTCTATGTTCGGTACGCTGAAATATTACCGTACCGATGAAAATTATTACGATGAACACCCTATCATCCAGCTGAATTCCAATTATGAGACCTATCAGTACAAGATCTTCGGCTACTTTATTGCAGACGCCGAGGATACCACAGATACCCGGTTCGAATATTGGAACGCCATTGACTTTTCGGGTGAGAAGGAATTCTATGACTATGTCAATGAGGTAAAGCGCCGGACGCTGCGCATCACCAATGTGGATGTGACCTACGGCGACCAGCTGCTGACCCTTTCTACCTGCAATAATGCCTTTGATACGGCACGCCTGGTGATCGTGGCACGGCGTGTGCGGGACGGGGAAGATCCCAATGAGCGGATCGCCGGAAGCATTCCGAACCCGAACATTAAGTGGCCCAATGTGTATTATCTGCGGCATGAAAAGACATACGACCCCAATGCGCCCTTTGCACCTTACGGGCAGGGGACTGATGGAAATGAGGAATCATAAATGAAGAAATGGCAAAGCAGCGCAGTTGCTGCGGCACTGGTATTTTCCATGTTTACAGTCGGATGGGGCGAGCAGATCGACCAGAATGCCGGCATAGCGACTTCTGCACCTGCCACAGAGGCGGCGACAGAGGCGACAACTGCGGCGCCGGAACTGACAGAACGTGCAAAAAAACTTCTGGCACAGAATCCGGATACGGTAGGCTATATCACTATCGAGGGTTCACAGGTGGACAATCCTGTGGTACAGACCTCGAACAACGAGTATTATCTCGACCACGGCTTTGACGGACAGGAATTCCGTGCCGGCACCGTGTTCATGGACTGCACCGATGACTTCGGCGCTGATCCGGAGACATGGTCAGAAAATATTGTCCTCTACGGACACAACATGGCAGACAACACCATGTTCGGTTCGCTGCGGCAGTACCGGCAGAATCCGTCCTACTATAAAGAAGCGCCTTTCATCACTTTCAGTTCCAATTATGCAGACTACACCTATGTGATGGTCGGATTGCTCATCACAGGCGGCGATGCAGATTCGGACTTTAAGTACTGGCAGATGGAAGATCTGGACGACAAGGCTGCCTTCGACAGCTATATGGGATCGGTCAATTCCAAGAACATGATCGACAACCCCATTGACGTGCAGTACGGCGACAGCCTTCTGACACTTTCCACCTGTTATTCCGATGAGGATAACTCCCGTTTCCTGATCGTGGCACGCCGTCTGCGTGACGGTGAGGATACTGCATCCATGCTTAGCACGATCCAGAATAACGGCGGAACTGACGCTGCACAGGAGTGACACGACCGGGAGGGAGACCTCGTCCGGTACTTCTGTGCGGCAGGGGACGGTTTGCAGCGATGCAGACGGTCTCCTATCACTACCCGGCTTTTGCCGGTCAAAATGGAGTTTTGATATGAAAATACGTTACCCACAAATGGGTATTGCACTTGCAGTTGCAGCACTTCTGGCAGGGACCTGCGCAGTCAGTGCTTATGCAGTGCCGGAAACAGATGCAGCGGGTACTAGTACTGCGGCATCTGATACGACAGCAGCAAATGAAAGCGACGATACTTTGTGGAAAGCTGAAATTTCAGATTACGATTCCAGCTTATCATTGGTACAGTATGAAGAAGTTAAGCCCTCGGAAGAACAGGCGGCTGCGATTCAGGATGCGACAACACCCAGAGAATCCACAGCTGTGGCGTCTTCCGGCGCGGCAGGCAGCGCAAACATCGGCGCAGCAGCCTCTATGGCTGCCTCTGTAGAAGCCGGTCAGTTTGCATTTACCACTTATGGATATGGACACTGTGTGGGCATGAGCCAGAACGGCGCTAACTACTATGCGACCTACGGCGGCTATGACTACCAGTCAATTTTGTTTCATTATTTTCCCGGTACCACACTGGTGCAGGAGAGTGCGTCCAACACGATCACTGCGAACGGTGTGACCGGCAGCTATGTGGATATCATTTCACAGATCGTATACAACGAGATGAGCTCCACCATGCACCCGGAGGCAATGAAGGCCCAGGCAATCGCCGCTTATTCTTACATTATGTTTAACGGCGGCAGCGTGAACAATGTGATCTTAAAACCGAATCCGCCGCAGAATGTCATTGATGCGGTTTCCGCAGTAGCCGGACAGGCGCTGTATTATGACGGAGACTACGCTCTGACAGTCTATGGCGCATCCAGCGGCGGCGCAACTGCCAGCTCCGGTGATATCTGGGGCAGACAGTATGACTATCTGGTCAGCGTCCCCAGCGAGTATGATGCGGAATACGATCCTTATTATGGTGTGGTCACCTATATGTCTGTGGATGAAGTACGCTCCCGGATCCAGAACGCCTATGGCATCGCACTTTCCTCGAATCCGTCCAACTGGATTCAGCTGGAAGTGGGTGACAGCGGCTTTGTCCGTTCGGTGACGATCGACGGTCAGAAAACAGTAAACGGTAACGCATTCAGCAATGTTCTGGGACTGCGCAGCCCCAGATTTGCATACGTCTGCGGATAAAATCAGAAAATTGCCAGAAAGCACAGACGCTTTTGTCTCTCTGACTGTACTGCGAAAACTGCTTGATTCGGGAATCATTTGACAGGGGACTGTCATACAATAGCAGTACCGGAGAACGGCAATGTGTTTTTATGGAGGAGAAAGAACAAATGGATTTTCGTGATCAGTTTCGGAAAATGAGCGACGATGTAGGGAAGATGGCAAGAGAAGTTGCCGACACTTCCAAAAAGGCGACTGCCCGTGCAAGAGTACGCCGCATGATCAACAGCTGCAACGATTCGCTCCAGACGATTTATCAGGAGATCGGTTCCCGCTATTATGTGGAGAACCAGTGCCAGCCGGAAGAACAGTACGAGGGACTGTTCCAGCAGGCATCGGATCTGATCGCACAGATCGATGTGCTGAAATCGGAACTGGCAGGGCTGGATAATGCCAGCATTTGCCCGGAATGCGGTTCTAAGGTGAACGACGGACAGAAGTTCTGTCCGGAGTGCGGTCATAAGAACGCATCCTATGGAAAGTGGAAAGCTGAGGCAGAGGCAGCAGAGGCTGCTCGCCGTGCGGCAAAGGAAGCAGAGCAGGCAGAACGGGAAGCCCGCAAGGCGGCGCAGTCTGCGTCTGTTGCCTATGAGACCACAGCGGAACCGGTTTCCGATGAGGCAGAAGAAAATGTTTTTCCGGCAGATGCGACAGCGTGTGACGGAGAAGATGCACAGTAATTTGGTGCGGTTGCATTCCGGGAGGCGGATGCCTTTCCGTGCGGAATGTGTTTTAAGAAAAGCTGGTGTACACGGACAGTGTGTGCCAGCTTTTTTGATGAAAAGCCGGCACACCTGCATATGTCAGCCGGCGTTAAGGAGTACATATCATGAGATGGAATCGTTTCTTGACACCGGGGCGTGTGATCGCCGCCGGATTTGCGTTTTTGATCCTGGTGGGGACAGGTCTGCTCCTGCTGCCGATCTCTCACCAGCCGGGGCAATCCCTTTCCTTTATGGACGCCCTGTTCACGGCGACCAGCGGCGTCTGCATTACCGGGCTTTCTTCGATCCAGTGCAACGCCGTGCTTTCCGGTTTCGGACAGGCGGTGCTGCTGCTGCTGATCCAAGTGGGCGGCATGGGTATCACGACGCTGGGCGTGGGCATTATCCTGGTGACCGGCAAGAAAATTGGCATCCGGGAGCGGACACTGATTAAGGAGTCCCTCAACCAGCCCAGTTTTCAGGGAATCCTGCGGTTGTTGAAAGTGATGCTGATGGTGACATTCAGCATTGAAGGCATCGGCGCAGTGCTGTCCTTTCCCATTTTTCTGCAGGATTATCCGGTGGGAAAGTCGGTCTGGCTCAGCGTGTTCCATTCCATTTCGGCGTTCAACAATGCCGGGTTCGATCTGCTCGGCGGCAGCAGCCTTTCGGATTACCGGAACAATGTCCCCATGCTGCTGCTGACTTCCGGGCTGACCATCTGCGGCGGTCTGGGATTTGTGGTAATGCTGAATATTGCGCAGAAACGGCGGTTCCGGCGTTTTTCCCTGCACACAAAGGTGGTTCTGACCATGACTGTGTTTCTGCTGCTTGCCGGAACGCTGCTGCTGCACGTGACACAGGACGGTCTGACCTGGATGCAGTCGTTCTTTTACAGTGCAGTCACCCGAACCTCCGGTTTCAGCATCTATAATCTGGGGGACTTTTCCAACGCATCACTGCTCTGTATGGCTCTGCTGATGTTTGTGGGTGCAGCGCCGGGTTCGACTGGCGGCGGTATTAAGGTGACGACGCTGTTTGTGTGCATCTGGTCTGCCATCGCCTATACCCGGAATCAGCATCCCACGGTGTTCCGCCGGCGGTTTTCCCAGGAAGTCCGGGACAAGGCGCTGATGATCTTTTTGATGGGCTTGTCGGTGGTGCTGGTTTCCACATTCCTGCTGTGTATGCTGGAGCCGGATGCGTCGTTTATCCAGGTGTTGATGGAGACCACATCGGCGTTTGCTACCGTGGGGCTTTCCTGCGGACTGACAGCAGGGCTGTCGGCTGCGAGCAAGCTGGTTCTGGTTCTGACCATGTATATCGGGCGGCTCGGACCGCTGACGGTTGCTACCCTCTGGATGGTGCAGGGCAGAAAGAACAGTGAGATTTTGAGACCGGAAGAAACCATTTCCGTGGGATAAGGAGCGAACAATGAGAAACAATGCGAAAAAAGAAAAGCTGTATGCGGTGATCGGTCTGGGACGCTTTGGATTTTCCCTGGCGAAACGCCTGGCTGAGGCAGGAAAAGATCTGATCGTCATTGACCGGAAGGAAACGGTCATCAACGATGCCGTGACATTCACGGACAACGCCTATATGATGACAGACCTTTCCAAGGAGAATCTGCGGAATGTGGGAATCCAGAACTGTGATACTGTAATCGTGGGCATCGGCAGCGACTTTGCCGTCAGCGTGCTGACGACCATGATCGTTTTGCAGCTGGGCGTGTCGCACGTGATCGCCAAGGCGCTGACAGAGGAGCAGGGCTGCGTGCTGGATAAGCTGGGCGCTGAGGTGGTCTATCCGGAACGGGAAATGGGCGTGCGCCTGGCGAACCGTCTGCTTGCACCTCGTGTCATGGAATACATTGCGCTGAACGATGATATCAGCATCACAGAAATTTTGATTCCGGATACCGTGCCGGAAATGACGGTGCAGGAAATGAACCTGCGCCAGCGGTATGGTCTGAACATCATTGCCGTAAAGCGTGGGGAAGAAGTCACGGTGGATATCCGTCCGCAGATGCAGCTCCATGCGCCGGACATTCTGGCAGTCGTGGGACGGCACGATCAGGTGAACCGGTTCGAAAACGACTTGCAGAATCGGAAAAAGTTCTGACTGCGGCACTGAGAAAGGGAAAAGCACTATGCGAAAACCGGACAAATTTGACCCGAAGGAACTGCACCGGAAAACGGAGGCAGAACTGCGGAAAATAAAGAAAAGCGGCAATCTTTCCGACCGTGACCGGGAACGGATCGAAAACCGCCTGCGGGAAAAAGACCGTGGAGACGATTGACAAAAAGACTGCTGCCGGAGTGAGAAAACTCTCATCTTCGGCAGCAGCCTTTTCTGTCGGAAACCCTCTGGTTCCGGAAACGTTTCTATGGAGAAACCGATTCTCGGAACATCTATCTCAAAGCAGGCCCTGCTGGTATTCTTATTGTATGCAGCAGCGCCGAAAAGGGAACAAGGAAACTTCTGGAATCATTCAAAGTGCTTTGCGTTCCGGAAATTCAGCGCACCGGAAAACGGGTCATAGCCGATGTCCTTGTTGTTGCTCTTGGTGATGCAGTACTGATTCTTATAGAAAATGGGCAGAAATACACATTCGTCCAGAAGGGATTGTTCCAGCTGGGCGCATTTTTGCTGGAGTTCCTCTTTCGAACCGCACTGGTGCAGTGCCTGGATGGCGGCGTCGGTGGTACCATTGGCGTAATAGAACGGGTTGGTACGGGATGAAAACTGTTCCAGTACGCCGGCAGGGCTGTCGTAAGAGGCGGTAATACCGCAGACAGCGACAGTGTAATTTTTGCTTTGCAGGCGATCCCAGTAGTCAGATTCGGACACCTCTTCGATGCCGATGTAGAAACCGAATACCTCCTGCCAGGTCTGGATCACATCGTGGAGATTGTCGCAGTCCATCAGCGAGGCGCAGACCAGGATCTTTGCGGAATCCAGGGATTCTCTGCCCAGCTCCTGCATTCCCTGCTGGAACAGCGTCAGTGCTGCGTCCGGGTCGTAGGCAGTCTGCGCATCCGGATATGTGTCCCGATAGCTTGCGCCGTTCCAGTGGATCGCCGGCGGAATCAGTCCGTATGCCGGCAGCAGGTCACCGCTGGAATTGCCGCCGATGTTGGCACGGTCTATGCCCATGGACAGCGCCTTTCGGATCTTGGCGTTTGCAAATGCCGTGTCATCCGGGTTGAAAATTAGTCCCAGGGTGACGGAACGGGTCGCTGTAACAGAATAGTTGTCGCTTTCCATATACTGCGGCTGGTAGACAGAGCTGGTCATCAGATCGGATGTGCCGTCCGTGAAATCCGCAGCTGCCTCGTCGCTGCTTTTGCGGATCTGGAAGGTCAGATTGGTGGGATAGACGCTCCGGGCTTTTGCATTGGTTGCATTGCGCCGCATGAAGATCTGGTTCTGGTTGCCGTATTGGTCGTAGAACCAGAGCCGCAGGTAGAATGCGCCGCAGGATGCCACCGATTCCTTGTCCAGTCCATAGCGTCCCTTGGTCTGCTGGAAAAAGTTTTCATTGCAGGGCATTGCTGCGGTGGATGCCAGATTGCTGAGAAATTCTGCATCAGGGCGTGACAGGGTGAACTGCAATTCCGTATCGCTCACTGCCCGGACGCCGATCTCTGACGGGTCGAGCTGACCGCTCTGGACGGCATCTGCATTTTGCAGACAGGAAAACATGGTGGTATAGGGCGACTGGGTCTGCGGATCAAAGATGCGCTGGAACGCATAGGCGTAGTCCGATGCTGTGACTTTCCAGGTCTCGTCGTCGTCCACTACATCGTCCTGGTTGGCGTCGTAGAACCAATAGCGGTCGTTTTTCAAGAGAAAGGTATAGACCAGTCCGTCCGCAGATGTTGTGTAGCTTTCCGCTGCGGCAAGCTGCGGACTGCCGTTTTCGTCCAGCTCGACCAGTCCCTCGTACAGGTTTTCGATGATCGTCTTGGAGGCGGCGTCTGTGGCAGACTGCGGATCCAGGCTCTTGGGATTTGCCGGGAGACTGGCGGTGAACAGATAACCGGAGCCGTCGCTTTCCTGTTTTTCCAGGAACGGCACGGAACAGCCGGCACAGAACTGCATGGCACAGGCGGCGGTGAGAAATACGGCGAAATAGCGTGATTTTTTCCAAAATGACATAGCAGGTTCCTTTCGCTTATCTTATATTGTTTCTTGGAATGGAGTATATGACAGCGGCTGTATTTCTATGCGTTTCGATGCAGCACTGCCCATTTTTCTATTATAGCATGACCGGAAAGGTTGTGCAAGATACAAATACGGATTTTGTCGAATTTTTTGAAAGGAAAGGCGATTGCGCTGATTCCTGTAAAATTTGTTTGCCGGCTTTGTTCGCCGCCGCCTTGACAAATCCCCGAAAATCTGTTACACTAAACATATCGCAAATTGAAAACCTGTGTGCTGCAATAGAGAAAGGACGGTGCCGAGTGTGCTTCATGCAACTGGCTCGAAGAAAGAACTGACACGTCTGGCGTATTATGCGCTGGTTTCCGACATCCTGGAACACGCTGATGTGCAGGCGCTGAAACAGTTCCGACACCATCGGTATACGACACGATTTCAGCACAGCTTGAATGTATCGTATTACAATTATCTGCTGTGTCGCTTTTTCCATTGGGATGCAGTTTCTGCCGCAAGAGCAGGACTGCTGCACGACCTGTATTTTTATGAGACAAATGCGTATGACCGCACAGAATCTCCCGGTCAGAAATCTCACAGCGCCCACCATCCGGAGGTCGCCGTGCAGAATGCGGTGGATCGGTTTGCGCTGAATCCGCTGGAACGGGACATGATTGAAAAGCATATGTGGCCGGTGACGCACCGGATGCCCCAGTATAAGGAAAGCTATGCCATTACCTTTGTGGATAAATATGCGGCGATCGTGGAATTTTTCGGTCTGGGTGCGCAGAGGATGCTGTCTCACATCCGCAGAAAACAGACTGTTTGAAAATAAGGACATAAGGCAATGCAGGATTGCCATAAGAAAGTCCTGAGTGGGAGCTTGCTGTGCGCAGGCTGAGAGGAGATGCAGACATCTCGACCAGACCTGATTTGGATAATGCCAACGGAGGGAACGAAAACACAGTGTATCTTGTGAGAGAACGTACCCTATGGGTGCGTTCTTTTTTGCTTACGGCAGTACCGCAAAACGGACTTGCGTCATGATGCGGCAATGCCCTATGCTATGAAAGGAGCAGAAAATGCAGAATACTTCTATCAATTATTCGCTGTATGCCATCACAGCCCCTGCTGCAAATCTGACGACCCAGGTGCAGCAGGCGATCGACGGCGGCATCACCATGCTGCAGATCCGGGAAAAGAACTGTACCACAAAGCGGCTGATCGAGCTGGCGTATCCGATTTTGAATCTGTGCCGCAATGCCGGGATTCCCTGCATCATTGATGACGATGTAGAGGCGGCAAGGGTGCTGGGTGCAGACGGTGTCCATGTGGGACAGCGTGACATGAAGGTGCAGCAGGCACGGGAGATCCTGGGCGACAAGGCGATCATCGGCACCAGCGCACACAACGTGGCAGAGGCAGTGGCGGCGGAAAAAGCCGGCGCAACGTATCTGGGCTGCGGCGCCGTTTTTCACACCAGCACCAAGCATGACGCCACCCTGCTGCCCTATGCCGTGCTGTGCGACATCCGGAAGGCAGTCTGCATTCCGGTGGTTGCCATCGGCGGCATTACAGCGCACAACATTCCGCAGCTGTACAGCTCCGGCATTGACGGCGTGGCTGTGGTCTCCGCTGTGTTCGGACAGCCGGATGTGACACGGGCAGCCCGGGAACTGCATGAACTGACAAATCCGTTTCAGAAAAAGGAGCAGCGCCTATGACCATTGCTCCGGTTCTGACCATTGCCGGGAGTGACAGCAGCGGCGGCGCCGGCATCCAGGCAGACTTGAAAACCATGACCATGCTGGGCTGTTTTGGCATGAGCGCCATTACAGCGCTGACGGCGCAGAACACCACAGGGGTTCGGGAGATCTGTCCCGTTCCGGCGGCGTTTCTGGAACAGCAGATCGCCGCAGTCTGTGAGGATATTCCGCCGCTTGCCGTAAAGATCGGCATGGTGTACGACATTCCCCAGATACACGCCATTGCAGCCGCTGTGCGGAAGTACAGGCTGCCCCATGTGGTGGTAGACCCGGTCATGGTCGCCACCAGCGGCGATGCCCTGCTGAGATCCCAGGCGCAGACCGCCTTGACGCAGGAGCTGTTTCCGCTGGCAGAGGTGATTACGCCGAATCTTCCGGAGGCTCGGCAGCTGACGGGCATGGAAATCACCTCACCGGCAGAAATGGAGCAGGCGGCAGGAACGCTTGCAGAAAGATACCGCACCGCTGTGCTGCTGAAAGGCGGCCACAGCGTGGGCAGCTGCAATGACCTGTTCTGCGCAGACGGCGAAATGATCTGGATCAGCGGCGAACGCATCGTTACCAACAACACCCACGGCACGGGCTGTACGCTTTCCTCAGCAATTGCCTCGTTTTTGGCGCAGGGAATGCCGCTGGAGAAGAGCGTCCGTTCCGCAAAGACGTATATTACCCAGGCGATCGCCGCCGGGCTGTCTCTGGGACACGGAAACGGACCGATCGCACACAATTATCGTATTTTACCGACAGAAAGGAATTAAAAATATATGGCAAAGTATGCAACACAGATGGATGCTGCAAAGCAGGGAATTCTGACACCGGAAATGGAGACGGTCGCCAAGGAAGAACACCTGGCGCCGGAACTGATCCGGGAGCGTGTGGCAAAGGGTACGATCTGTATTCCGGCGAACATCAACCACAAGAGCCTGCATCCCTACGGCATCGGCGAGGGACTCCGCACGAAGATGAACGTAAACCTGGGCATTTCCGGGGACTGCCACGACTATACCGCTGAGTTTGAAAAGGTAAAGCTGGCGATTCAGTTCCAGTGCGAGGCAATCATGGATCTGTCCAACTACGGCAAGACCCACACCTTCCGGAAACAGCTGATCGAGATGTCTCCGGCAATGATCGGCACGGTTCCCATGTATGATGCCATCGGCTATCTGGAAAAAGATCTGGCAGACATCAAGGCAACAGATTTTCTGAAAGTGCTGGAGGCACACGCCAAAGAGGGCGTTGACTTCCAGACCATCCATGCCGGCATCAACCGCCGTGCAGTAGAGGCGCTGAAACGTCAGAAACGCACCACCAATATTGTTTCCCGTGGCGGCTCGCTGTTGTTTGCCTGGATGGAAATGACCGGGAACGAAAACCCGTTCTACGAGTACTACGATGATGTGCTGGACATTCTCAGAAAGTATGACGTGACCATCAGCCTGGGTGACGCACTGCGTCCGGGCTGTAATGCGGACAGTACCGATGCCGGACAGATCAGTGAGCTGGTAGAACTGGGCGCACTGACCAAGCGTGCCTGGGAACGGGATGTACAGGTCATGGTAGAAGGTCCGGGGCATATGACCATGGACGAGATCGCAGCCAACATGAAACTGCAAAAGCGGCTGTGCTACGGCGCACCGTTTTATGTTCTGGGACCGCTGGTCACAGATGTGGCACCGGGCTATGACCACATCACAGCTGCCATCGGCGGTGCGATCGCCGCAATGAGCGGTGCGGACTTCCTGTGCTATGTTACTCCGGCGGAACATCTGCGTCTGCCGGATCTCCAGGATGTCCGGGATGGTATTGTGGCATCCAAGATCGCCGCTCATGCCGCAGACCTGGCACGTGGTATCCCCGGCGCAAGAGACTGGGACAATGCCATGAGCAAGGCTCGCTGCGCAATCGACTGGGAGGGAATGTTTGCCCAGGCGATCGACCCGGAAAAGGCACGGAATTATTTCGAGAGCCGTCCGCCGCAGGATCGCCACACCTGCTCCATGTGCGGCAAAATGTGCGCAATGCGTACTTCCAATAAGATTCTGAACGGCGAGTCGGTTTCCCTCGCTCCGGACGAAAAATAAAGGCAGTCCAGAAAAAGCATACATAGCAGAAAAGGCAGCACCGGTTTTTCCAAGAAAGGCAGGTGCTGCCTTTGCGGTTAAGAGAGAAACTCTGTCCGGGTATATTTCTGGCAGATGCGGAGAAAATAACAGCAGTGTCCTGCGGAATCTTTTCTGAAAAATACTTGACAAGTCAAATCAGATAGTATATAATGTTAATTAAGAATTAATATCATTAGCTGTATGGCGGAGCGACGCAGATGCAGCGCTGGTTATGACTTCAAAGGATGATTTTTTATGAAAAATCGCAACACATTACAGCGGCGGCTGGTGCTGGAGACGGTTCGCCGGATGCACAATCACCCCACTGCGGATGAGATTTTTCGGGAGATCTCGGCAGAGAATTCCCTCATCAGCAAGGCAACGGTGTATCGGAACTTGAAGATCCTGTCGGAGCAGGGCGAGATTTTGCATATCCCGATTCCGGACGGAGCGGACTGTTTCGATTTCAACACCACGCCCCATTACCACCTGGAATGCCGTGGCTGCGGCAGAGTATTCGATGTGAATATGCCGTATCAGACGGACTTGTGCAGCAAGATCGTGGGCGGCGAGGCGTTTCTGGTGGAGTCCCATCACATTGTTTTTACGGGGCTGTGTCCTGCCTGCCGAAAGGCAGAGGAACAGCGTTCGCAGTTCACCAGCCAATAAAAGGAGGAAACAGATATGGCAGAATTAAAGGGAACACAGACGGAAAAGAACCTGCTGGCTGCTTTTGCCGGCGAGTCGCAGGCGTTCACCAAGTACAACTACTATGCTTCGAAGGCGAAGAAAGATGGCTATGTACAGATCGGCAAGCTGTTTGAGGAAACGGCAAACAACGAAAAGGAACACGCAAAGATCTGGTTCAAGCTGCTGCACGGTGGTCAGATGCCGGAGACAACGGAGAATCTGAAAGATGCCGCTGCCGGTGAGAATTACGAGTGGACGGATATGTATGCGGAGTTCGCCGAGCAGGCAAAGGCTGAGGGCTTTACACAGATCGCCGCACTGTTTGAGGCAGTGGGTGCGATCGAAAAGGAACATGAGGCACGCTACCGCAAGCTGCTTGCCAACATTGAGGACGAGTGTGTTTTTTCCAAGGACGGCGACGTGATCTGGGAATGTGCAAACTGCGGTCATATCGTGATCGGCAAGAAAGCGCCGGAGGTCTGTCCGGTATGCCAGCATCCGCAGTCCTATTTCCAGGTAAAAGCGGAAAATTATTGATTGACAGGAAACGAAACAAAATGATCCTCTGGAAGGCACTGCTTTTCAGGGGATTGTGTTTTGCACAAAGGAGGAATGTTCGGGTATGCGTTCCGGGGATTATTTTTTCTCCCGCTGGAAGGGACGGCTGATACATAGCGGTATTCACATTTTGTCGCATCTGCGGCTGTTGGTGCGCTGGGTGTTTTATTCGGTGCTGATGGGGATTCTGGTGGGCTTTATCGGGATCGCTTTTGTGTATGCCATCCAGTGGGCAACGGGGTTCCGCCTGGGGCATTGGTGGGTGATCGGTTTGCTGCCGCTGGGCGGTCTGCTGATCGTCTGGCTCTATCGCATCAGCCATGACCAGAATGACAAGGGAACCAACATGGTGCTGGCGTCTCTGCGTGCGGAGACGGAATTGCCTGTACAGATGGCACCGCTGATTTTCGTTTCCACCGTGGTGACGCACTTTTGCGGCGGCAGCGCCGGCAGAGAGGGCGCTGCATTGCAGCTGGGCGGCAGCGTGGGCAGCGTGATTGGCAGACTGTTCCGGCTGGCAGAACGGGATAAACAGGTGCTGATGCTCTGCGGTATGTCGGCGGCATTTTCTGCCATTTTCCGCACGCCCATTGCTGCGCCGGTATTCGCCATGGAGGTGGTTTGCGTTGGCGCCATGCGCTATGCGGCGCTGGTGCCGTGTACCATTGCCTCGCTGACGGCGTCCTGGCTGGCGGACCGCTGCGGCATTCCGCTGGCGAAATATGCCCTGGGTGATCTTCCGGCATTCCGGGTCGTTCCGGCGCTGAAAATTTTGCTGCTGGGCGTATGCTGTGCGGCGGTGAGCATTTTATTCTGCATCCTGCTCCACCAGACAGAACACCTGCTGAAAAAGCGCTGCAAAAATCCCTATGTGCGGATTCTGATTGCAAGCGGTGTGATCTGGGTGCTGGCGCTTTTGGTGCGGAACCAGGACTATCTGGGCATCGGCGGTGAAGTGATGCGCCGGGCAGTTGCCGGAGAGGTGGTCTGGTATGCGTTCCTGGCGAAGATGATCTTCACCGCAGTGACCCTGGGCGGCGGTTTCAAAGGCGGCGAGATCGTGCCGTCGTTCTTTATCGGCGCAACCTTCGGCTGTCTCTTCGGGCATCTGCTGGGCATTTCGCCGTCACTCTGTGCGGCGGTAGGTATGGCGGCGCTGTTCTGCGGCGTGACAAACTGTCCGCTTGCCTCTATGATGATCGCAGCGGAGCTGTTCGGTATGGCAGGCGCACCGTATTATCTGCTGGCGATCGCCGTCAGCTATCTGCTGTCCGGCTATTATGGCTTATACGGAGAGCAGACGTTCCTGGCGTCCAAATTTACCGGCGGCTATGTGAACCATAAAACTCGTCAATGAAAGAAGTCGTGATATCTCATGTCAAAAATTTCCCTATCCGATCGGCAGAAGGGCATGATCAGTATTATTTTGTCTGCGTTTTGCTTTGCGTGGATGAATGCCTTTGTGCGGCTGTCGGGTGACCTGCCGTTTATTGAGAAAAGCTTTTTCCGGAACTTTGTGGCGCTCTTGCTGGCGCTGGTGATGCTGCTGCGGGAACACGGCAGTTTTCGTCCGAAAAAGGGTGCTGTGCCGTATCTGCTGATCCGGGCATCTGCCGGAACGCTGGGCATCCTGTGCAATTTTTACGCCATCGACCATCTGGCGCTTTCGGATGCGTCCATTCTCAATAAGATGTCGCCCTTTTTTGCCATTCTCTGCTCCTGGCTCTTCCTCCGGGAAAAGTTGAACTGGAAACAGGGGCTGATTGTCCTGGGCGCATTTGTCGGGGCGCTCTGCATCATCAAGCCCAGCTTTGCCAATGCGCATCTGTTCCCGTCTCTGATCGGGCTGCTGGGCGGATTCGGTGCCGGATTGGCATACACCATGGTGCGCCGTCTGGGACAGATCGGGGAGAATAAGGCGTTCATCGTCTTTTTCTTCTCGGCGTTTTCCTGCGTGGTGACGCTGCCGTATCTGCTGTTTGCCTTTGAGCCTATGACGTGGAAACAGCTTCTGTGTCTGGTTATGGCAGGCGTTTCCGCAGCCGGCGGACAGTTCGGCGTGACCTCGGCGTACTGCTACGCTCCGGCAAAGGAAATCTCTGTTTACGACTACACCCAGATCATTTTTGCCGCCGGACTGGGATTCCTGCTGTTTGCGCAGATTCCGGACTGGCTGAGTATTCTGGGGTATTGCATCATCATTGCCATGGCAGTGGTCATGTTTTTCTATAATAAGGAATCGGATAAATAAGCTCATATATCACATATTACATAAAGCGGAGATTCCGGTGTATGGAATCTCCGCTTTTCTAATTTTCTCTCTGTCTCTTATACACATCTCCGAGCCCACG
>ENA-OZAV01000401-OZAV01000401.1-human-gut-metagenome-genome-assembly--contig:-NODE-401-length-19271-cov-11.072284_pt1 | contig 19271 bp, 22 predicted proteins | sample MGYA00243307_ERZ653511 | MGnify/ENA primary metagenome ERZ653511 (study PRJEB26926, sample SAMN06165165) | human gut metagenome | biome: ENVO:00009003; feature: ENVO:2100002; material: ENVO:00002003...
ATATCCAAATCTTGCATAAGAATATAAAGAAAGCAGATTGGTCTGAAAGAAAATCGATAAAGGCTGGAACTACCTGTTTGTCTGTTCCTATTTATTGGAATTATGAAGAAAAGCATAATATAGTTTGTATCATTTTAGGTACAAATGATGAATGTTGGGATGTGGGATTTGTAATATCCTTTGATGATTTTGAAAGAATAATAACAACTTTAATAGAGTAATCGACAATAACAAGCGGATTAATCTCCCGAAAGGTCGATTGTCTGCCGGACATTATCAGTCATAAAAACCAATAAAATATGGGAAAACAATTTGAATTCTATTCGCATAAAAATGATGATGAGATGATTGCAAATACGCTTAGAAGTGTATTTGGAGAGTTGTTGTGTGTTCCATATTATAAAGGAGATTTATCTCCTTTCGACATTAGTGTTAATGACCGGAAAATGTACTTGACCGGAAAATCTTTCCAACAATATATATCATATTATACACATGAATATTATGATGGAACAACTGCTGAAGTATTAGACTATGTGAAAAGTCCAGTTCTGGAATATAGAGTTCCTTTTCAAAGGGAAGATATGACATATATTGATGGACGTTTTTATTGCAATTCTGACAATATTGAATTTTCTCAAATGGTTTCCAAATTTTTTCGTAAAATCAAAAAGGAATTTCAATATGTGAAATTTTGGAAGTGCTATATATCAAAAAGCATAGATGTGGAAGCATCTCAGTTCTTTATACCGAATAGAATAATTACTATAAATAAAGAAGATTTAAAATAAAAAAGCACCTGTGCCACCTAACGGCGGCAAGCTGCATCCCATTAATCACTAAAAAAGAATGAAAAAGGACATTACTTACTTTGGAGAAGTGGAAATCAACTCTCCCCAAGAAACAACTGAAGGAAAGGTTACAATTGACAATCACCAGATAGAATTGGATTTGAATTTCTATGACGGTGTGCCGGAACATAATTGGGTAGCTGAATATGAGGGCTATATCAAGGACTTGGAACAACATAAAGCCGACGTGGAATCAGCCATTCGTGCCGATTACGAAGATGGAGGTGATGTAAAGGAGTATGTCGATTTTCATTTTGAAGAATTGGATGCTTCTGTCATAGATAAGGTTTTAGTAGGTACAGATGCCTCCAAACCCAAAGAAGAAAGGTTGCTCTCTGCCTTGAAATTAGTCCGCATCGGTTTCTATCCCGGCAATGAGAACTATGCGGTATGGGATTATACCATAGGATGCGAGATTGCAGATATGTTGGTGGTTGTCAATACTGACAACACAGGCAAAATCAACTATGTAACATGGGAGAGCTGAAAAGCAGACAACAATTGGATCAATCTCCCCGAAAGGTCGGTTATCTGCCGGACATTATAAATTCAACAGTTAAAAATATGATTGAAGCATTGAAAAATATAGGATTCATCGTTACGGAACGATTGGAAAGGAAAGAACTAAGTCCCGATTTCCTTAATCGGTATTCAAATATTCCTGCCGATTATCAGGAGTTCTTACAGCAATTTCAAATCATAGCGAATGAAAGTGATAATGTATGGTTTAACGCCATCGAGGACTTTAATGGAGAATCTGACAGTGGATTCCGTTGGAATGAATTTGAACTGATGGGACTTGAGGCACTGGCAGACGATAAGGAATCGTGTGATATGATTCGTCAATTTTGGGATAGCCATATACCTGTTCTTATGTCGGTAAAAGATGGATACCGATATTTGAGCATAGATTTATCACCGGATAATTACGGTAAAATCTATTATGGGATTGAACCTGAATTTGAAGAATCGGCGGAATTTGTTTGCGATGGCTTCAATCATTTATTGGAAATGTTGTCTTCTAATGAACAGAACGATATATTGGCAAATTTCAAATAGATTTATAACAAGCGGCTTAACCTTACCTAAAAGGTCGATTAGCCGCCGGACATTATCAGTATAAAAAAAGATGCTATATGATAATATTCTCACCTATACGACATTTCTTTGGGACGATTGCGATGATACATAAAACCGCATACGTCCTCGCTTACGATATGCTGCGAAAGAAAGGTGTGCATAATTGGGTAGATCGTCGGGCAAACGGGATAATCTGCCTTCCCTATCTCGCATTAATAATAGTAGCGTTACTTACGCTAAAAGAAGAATCGAACATCGGTCAGAAAATAGTTACCAGCATACTGATCGGATATGCATCTATCGCAGCATGGGGTACTTCCGGATTTACGCTCAAACCATGTAACTGGATAACGGAAATCCGAAAAGAACTTGACAAACATCCACGATATTGGAAAAATGCGATAGCGGTGTACTATGCTGTTGTCATGGCAGTGGCGATAGCGGCAGGTATTGTCATGCCATATTTATGATTGAGCCTGACAATGTAGTATGATTTTATATTCACTTAATGGACGGAGAGAGTATAAGCATCAGTATGATAAGGATGACAAAGGGAAACAATGACAGGAGATAACCCCAGACGGGATTAAATTTCTTTTTGGCATAGTGTTTCATCACGGCCTTTCCACGTGTGCGGTATATTCTATCCAGCCATTCAGTTCCGACAAATATAACGATACAAAGCATGATAAATTCTGTTATGCCAGTGGAACCCATCCGAACGCATAAGGATATCAATGGCACAATGAATGGGACAATGATCAGTGCCATAATGTATAAAAATAATATAACAGAGCCATTTATGCGCCGTCCAGGACGATAATAGAGTTTACGTATCATCTCTCCCTGCCACCAAAGGTAATCCCAAAGATAGAACCGTTGTTTATGCTCCTGCCGTTTCATTTGCTCCAATGTATAAATCCGAAGTGGAACATCAATATGAAATCCGCAATCGTCAGTGCAAAGGCAACAAAGATGATTGTGATGAGCTTCCTACCGGGACGTTTCATGTCACGGTAATGTTCGCGAAGTGCCGTGCGCCGTCCGGCTGTATATCTCAGCTTACAGAATAAGAAAGGCAGAAAGCATAGAGAAATCACTGCGGTAAGGGCAATAGCCCAACCGAGATAACGAAAAGCCATAGGTATGACAACTGGTATGAGTATCGCAAAGAGCCAACACTGAAAAAGCAGCATACCTCCGTTTAGGTTGTTATGCTCCCTCTCGCTCCATTTCTCGGCTACATACCATAGATAATCGATGAAGCAGATCCGATATTTGCGATTACCCTTTTCCATACTGTCACTTCCACACAAAGAACATTGTCAGGCAAGCGGCCAACGCCATACCGATTAGCACAATCTGAATCCGGCGGCGTGTTTCGGGCGAGCAGTCGTCGAAAAACCACATATTGCCGCCAAACTGCCAGTGACACGCCCACTTCCAGCGAAGCAACAGCCCCGTGAGCCACAGAGCAAGCAGAAGGGCTGCAAAGAGCAACCCGAATTTCGGGTGAGCCTGTGCCCACTCGAAATGATCATCCGCCATTTGGCTGATAGCCTCCCATATTTCGGTAATAGTCATAGCCATGTGATGAAATTTAATTCCAATCGCAAAAATAGCACTTTTAGCGCACACTATCACCACTTTATGCTGAAAAACACTACACATTCCGTTCACTTCCTACCGTAAAAACACTAATTTTGTAAATTAATGGACAGCAATGGCATATCAACGCAAATATAAGTTTAACTGGCTTGATCACCTGTATTACATGGGCGAGGGTCGTCAAGTAGATCGGTGGCCGATGCCTTTTGATGCGTTGGTAGGCTCGATACTTTTGTGGATACCGGCGTTTTCCGTCATATTTTGGACCTCAAGTGATAAGCAGAATATTATTTACACGCTCTGTATATTCGTCGTTATTATTCTATTTTATGAGCGACCATTGAAAAAATACTGGTTCACTCCGGAACGAGGTCGGGCATATTTCAGCCGCTATCCCCAGCGGAAACATATCAGTACTAACACTCTGTGGTGGCTTTCATTAATTATAACTCTGACTAACATTGTCATATTGGGATTGGTATTCTATCTATCCCTTGTCTAAATGAGCAGACAAGGGATAGATGAAGGAAGTTTCCGGCTCAGTTGGAGAATACCGCTATTGGGATAGTGACGAATGGTATTATATAGACACAAAGGGAAATAAGATAGGAACATGAGTAATAATGAATTATATGACAGACTTGAATACGATGCCATCAAAACGGATTGGCATGCGTGGATGAGTGAAACAGTGCAGGCACTGCGCCATACGGACATCCGTCGTTTCGGGACATGGGCAGAACTTGAACGGCTCTCTAAAAATACACCTGCCATGCAATGGCTTGTGGTCAGGCTTAACAACTACGATATAAATCCATCGCCGGTATCCCCGGCGGAAGCGGCTCTGTATATCCTTGCCTACTACTGTCCCGACAACCGCGTGCTTGGCTATGTCGTGGACACCTTGATGCTCTATTACCGGACAAGCGACAGCAAGGGTATGCTTATGTGCGCCCGGATACATTCTGTAGTGAACCGGAAAGAGGAATACCCGCACCTGAACGGACTATACAACATAATGATGGGCTTCTTCCTGAAAGAATTTGCCCGTTTCCTCGGACCCGAATGGGAAGGAGGCAGTTTCATGACCGAGAATGATTTTCGTGAAGCAGAACGGTATTTACCGGATTTCAAGGCTTCGGGGTTCAAGGAAATGGTGCAGGCAAGGGCGACCCCTCAGATTACAGGAGAGGAACTCGCCAGACGATGCAACATGTCAAACACGGCTTTCCGTGCGCATTTCAAGGAAACATTCGGAACGACGGTATCCCATTGGCTGCGAGAACGGAAAAAGGAACGGATCATGCACTCCCTGCTCCACACAGACCTGCCCATATCGAAGATAAGCGAGCGTTACGGGTTCAGAAACGATTCCACATTCTCGGAATACTGCCGCCGGAACTTTGGTTCAGCCCCTTCGGAAATAAGGAAAAACAAGCCTGTGACAGAAACGTGAAGTAATACGACAGAAAGCTGAACCGAAAAACAGCCATCCTTCCGTAACTTTGCATTGCGTAACGCGTTACAGCCCAACGGGAGGGAAAATCCATCCTTCTCCGTTACGTTTGTGACACGTCGCAATAACCATTTGATGCGAGAAAGGTATGTCAATCCAACATAAGATCCTTTTCGGATATTTTATATCAGTGGCGGTCATCGGCAGTATGGTCGCTTTTTTATTCCATGAGCGTAACCGGGTACGGGAAATCAAAAACGAAACGCTGGAAGTCTGGCATTTGCAACATGGGGTGAATACCATTCACCGGCACATCACAATCCTCAGCACATACGGCGAAACAGCCATCGCTTGGGATGATAAAAACCTTGCCGATTACCATTCGCTCCGCTTGCGTGTCGATTCCATGTTGAACGGCATGTCCGGCAACAACAATGAATTTGTAAGCCGGGAGCAGATAGACACGCTCCGCCATCTCTTGGCGAACAAGGAGGAACATTTGTGTCAATTCATGCAACTATTCCGGAAACAAGAAGAATCCGAAGGTCAGTTGTTCAATCGCCTCTCCTCGGCTGCCCGTCCCCGTACCGTGACCCGCAAGAAGAAAGGTGTCGCCGGATTTTTCGGTGCGAAAGAGAAAGTACAGATAAGCCCTTCCACATCTACCACGCTCCGGTCGTTGAACACCAGTCTTCATTCCATGCAGCAAGAACGCCGTAAAAGCATAGAACTTTATGCAGACAGCCTGCGCAGCTATAATAAAAATCTCAACCTGAAACTTCGTACGCTTATAAACACGATGGACAGCCAGACAGAACGAGTATTTGAAGCCAAAGAGCAACAACTCAAGACTTCATACGACCGTTCGATTTCCATGACCACATGGCTGATCGTGTCTGCCATCATTCTGCTTTCCGTATCCTATCTGATTATCCAGCGCGATCTGAAGCAGAAAGCACATAATAAGAATAAGATGGAGAGGCTGATAGCGGAACTCCGCCAGTCCGTCCGGCAGAATGAGGCACTGATAGCCTCCCGCAAGAAAGCGGTGCATACCATCACCCATGAGCTGCGCACACCGCTGACGGCAATCACAGGCTATGCCGGGTTGATGCAGAAAGATTGTAACACGGACAAAATCAAAGTGTATGTTCAAAATATCCGGCAATCTTCGGAACGTATGCGTGAAATGCTTAACACCCTGCTGAATTTTTTCCGGCTGGACAACGGCAAGGAGCAGCCGAATTTCTCTCCTTGCCGGATTTCGGCAATCACGCACATTCTTGAAACGGAGTTTACACCCATCGCCATGAACAAGGGGCTGGCTCTTACCATAACCAATCAAACGGATACGGTTGTCCTGACCGATAAGGAACGTATCCTGCAAATCGGCAACAACCTGCTGTCAAATGCCATCAAGTTCACGGAGAACGGTGGCGTTTCTCTGACAACAGACTACGATAACGGTGTCCTGAAACTTATCGTCAAAGATACGGGCACAGGAATGACCGAAGAGGAACAGCAACGGGTATTCGATGCGTTTGAGCGTCTGTCAAACGCCGCCACAAAAGACGGCTTCGGACTGGGACTTTCCATCGTTCAGCGTATCGTGACAATGCTCGGCGGCACGATACGGCTGGAGAGCGAGAAAGGCAAAGGTAGCCGTTTTACGGTGGAAATACCCATGCAGACAGCCGGGGAACTGCCGGAAAGGATAAATCAGACACGGATTCATCATGACCGTACATTCCATGATGTCATTGCCATCGACAATGACGAGGTATTGCTCCTTATGCTGAAAGAAATGTATGCACAGGAAGGGATACACTGCGAAACCTGCACCGATGCTGCAGAACTGATGGAAATGATACGCCGGAAAGAATACAGCCTGCTTCTGACGGATCTGAACATGCCGGAAATCAACGGCTTTGAGCTGCTGGAGCTGCTACGTACCTCCAACGTTGGCAATTCAAAGACTATCCCGATAGTCGTGACAACCGCTTCGGGCAGTTGCAGCAAGGAGGAACTTATGGAACGTGGATTCGCCGGATGCCTGCTCAAACCGTTCTCCATATCGGAACTTATGGAGGTTTCAGACAAATGCGCCATGAAAGGCAACCGGAATGAAAAGCCGGATTTCACCTCCCTGCTGTCCTACGGCAATGAAGCCGTCATGCTGGAGAAACTGATAACGGAAACCGGAAAGGAAATGCAGTCGGTCAGGGATGCGGAACAGCGGAAAGACCTTCAGGAACTGGACGCCCTGACACACCACCTGCGAAGTTCATGGGAGATACTCCGTGCCGACCAACCGTTAAGGGAGCTTTATAAACTGCTTCATTGCGATTGCACGCCTGACGATAAAACAATTGGCAATGCTGTAAAAGCTGTACTGGATAAGGGTTCGGAGATAATCCGGCTGGCAAAAGAAGAAAGGAGAAAATACGAAAATGGATAAGACAAAAATCATCGTGGTGGAGGACAACATCGTGTATTGCGAGTTCGTCTGTAACCTGCTGGCACGCGAGGGATTCCGCACCGTGCAGGCTTTCCACCTCTCGACCGCGAAGAAATATCTGCAACAGGCCGCAGACGGGGACATCGTGGTTTCCGACCTGCGCCTGCCCGACGGCAACGGTATCGACCTGTTGCGCTGGATGCGCAAAGAAGGTATGATGCAGCCTTTCATTATCATGACCGACTATGCCGAAGTGCATACGGCGGTTGAAAGCATGAAACTCGGCTCGCTGGACTACATACCCAAGCAGCTTGTGGAAGACAAACTCGTCCCTCTGCTACGGAACATATTGAAAGAACGGCACGCAGGACGAAGCCGTATGCCCCTGTTCTCTCGTGACGGCTCGGCATTCCAAGCCATCATGAAGCGGATAAGGCTGGTAGCCCCAACCGACATGAGCGTGCTGATATTCGGAGAGAACGGCACGGGCAAGGAGCATATCGCCCACCTGCTGCACGATAAGAGCAAGCGGGCAGGAAAGCCGTTTGTGGCTGTGGACTGCGGTTCGCTCACCAAAGAGCTTGCACCGTCGGCTTTCTTCGGACACGTCAGAGGCGCGTTCACGGGTGCGGACAGTGCCAGGAAAGGTTATTTCCACGAGGCGGAAGGCGGCACGCTGTTCTTGGACGAGGTGGGTAACCTCGCACCGGAAACCCAGCAGATGCTTTTGCGTGCCATACAGGAACGGCGGTTCCGTCCTGTTGGCGACAAGTCTGACTGCAGTTTCAATGTCCGCATCATCGCCGCCACCAACGAGGATCTGGAGAAGGCGGTTCATGAAAAGCGTTTCCGGCAAGACTTGCTGTACCGCCTGCACGACTTCGAGATAACCGTCCCGCCGTTGCGCGACTGTCAGGAGGACGTCATGCCGCTGGCTGAGTTCTTTCGCGAAATTGCGAATCAGGAACTGGAATGCGATGTCATCGGTTTTGACGGTGAAGCCCGCAAGACATTGCTGACCCATGCGTGGCCGGGCAATGTCCGCGAGCTTCGTCAGAAAATCATGGGCGCGGTGTTACAGGCACAGACGGGTCTTGTCACGAAAGAGCATCTGGAACTTGCCGTGACGAGGGCGACCTCACCCGTCAGTTTCGCCCTGCGCAGCGATGCGGAAGACAAGGAGCGTGTCTTACGCGCGTTGAAGCAGGCGAACGGGAACCGCAAGGTTGCCGCCGAACTGCTCGGAATAGGACGTACGACACTGTACAACAAACTGGAAGAATATGGATTGAAGTATAAATTTCAGCAACCATAGCCGGTAATTCGTCGGATTTGGCTATCTTTGCATGATATTTGAGAAAAAACGGCGACTGGCAGAGCCTTTTGCCGTCGATATATAGACATAAGACCGCAAGGCGTTTCGAGCGAAAATCTGGTAAATTTATAAGTTGTCTTGTAAACCACTGATATTCGTATATTTATATATGCAAAATATCGTTCGTTCTTAAAAATAGACCTTGTTTGTTACTTTTTAACTCTCTCGTAACTGCTCGCAAATATAGACAAAATTCTAAGTAGCTTTTTATGCTCCGAAGATTTTTTATCCGTTCTAATAGCTCTTTTTTTACTCGGCTATCTCTTATTTTATCCCATAAAAAAAGACACCAAAAGAAAAAATAAATTTCTAATGATGCCTTTTCACTATAAAAAAAAGTGTTATTTCTTTCGTGTATATTCTTCTACATCGCCGTCATCATCAATTATCAATTTCTTATCAGAAATTTCTAATATAGTAACAGCATAAGAACCAGTTTCATCGCCAAGAGTTAATTTCTTAGTGTCTTGGTAATAGTTGTAAGTACCTGTTTCTGTTTCTTCGTATTCTCCACTTCTGTAACGAGAATATGTTTTATCCGAATTGAATGTGAAGACAATGTTATAAGTTTCTGTTTCTGTTACAGTTTCAGTTTTACCAGTTAGTGGGTCATATTTAGAATAAGTATGTTCCCATGTCTCTGTTCTTTCCCAACTTCCAACTAATAAAGCTAATGTCTTATCGTCCTGAATTTCGTCCTTTTCATCATCACTACATGATGTAAAACCGACACACAAAACAACCATAAATAAGGTCGCAAGTAAATTGAATTTCGTTCTCATAAATCTTGTTTTAAGTTATTTAATCTGTTAATTAATTCCTCAAACAAAACATATTTTCCTCCCGATAAATGTTATTTTAAGAATGAAATTCCACTTATAAAGATAAAAAGAATGGTGTGGAAACATACTGCCTTATCTCGTGGTGGGCTTCTCGCATTGCCTCGGTACGGATAAAGCAATAGCCCACACCATAAGACAATATATCTTAACCCAAGACGGGTAAAATATAGTCATGATGTGGTGCTACTGCTATCATCTTCGTACCGTTAAATTTTGCGAGAATTTACCACGGAAGATAATTTCAATAACACCTTTCGTTAAATATGTCCTCCCATTGCTGAGATTGCGACAAAGATAGCCAAAAGTGTTTATATCTCAAAAGAACAAAAAGAAATAATGCAAAAATGCCCCTCAAAATCGTTTATTGCAATCAGGTGACATTTGTGCATATTATTATAGATGCTATAAATCAGGCTACATTTCAACGAGCCATTTGCAAAATAATCAAGAGATTTCCAAGCCAACGAACGAGGGGGCACTTATGCGGGCACAAGTACCTCACAGACCTCCCACACCGACTAAAAGAATGTGCCATAAAAGTAACTTAGAACTGGCATTGTTGTGCTTTTTTTCGTTTTATTCGGGAGCTTATTTATCATGCTTTTACAAAATCAAGTATGTTTCATTACAAGTATTTCTAAGTGGTTGTTTTTGAGTAATATTAAAGCACTTGAAAATATATTCGTATAAGTCTCCATTTTTGAACTCGGCACATCTCTTATTAAGCTGTTCTTCCAACTTTAATAAAGGAGATTTATTTTTGATTTTATCCAGTTTGTTTTTGTCAAATTGTGGCGGAATAACTCCTTTATTTAAGCACATTTTCTCAATCATTCTATAAACTTTTTCTCTTTCCTCATTAGACGAGAATAAAATATCATTGCAATTCAAATAGTATTTGTCTATTTCAAATTTCAAGATGTAGCCTTTTTCAATTAATGTCTTTATAAGTTCATTGTTTTTTCCGATTTTCAGCAAAGATTTTATCTTTGTTTTATTGTACGGAATAATATTCGTATTATTGATTGTTATTGTTTTTAATTTCAGAATAAAGCCTTTTTCTTCCTCGTTCAGTTTACTATCGCTAAAAAATGTATTTTTAAGTATGAAATAATTTTCGGGATTGATTTCCATTTGATAGCGTATGCGATTATGCCCTAATTCATCTTTAAAATAATTCCATGATAAAAATATTCCAGTCTTTAACAATTTAGGTCGGTGCTTCTTTATTGTGCTTATTGGTATTCCTGAAAGTTTCGATAATTTTGTCTCGGCTATTTCCGAATAACCATTATAATAATTGCTATTCATTTTTATAACTGAATATAGTAGCGCATCTTTGTTTTCAAGCATGGATATTTCCTTTGTTATTTTTGTCTGTCGTTCCATTGTTAGCAATGTGATTTTCCGTATTTATAAAGAGAATATCTTTTTGCTTTAACAATCTATTATAGTATGCGCACCCCAAATATTTTTTTGCTTGCTTTCTATCTTTAAAGCGAATGTTTTTTGATAATATTAAAATCATGACACTTTTGTTAGATGTAAAATTCCAAGTCCGTTTAGGACTTGAATTTTCTATTATATAGGTATCTTTTTATAGGTAGGTATCTTATATAAGTTCCATTGTCGGGAGTTTTCCAAGTTCCAAAAACGGGACTTCTTATTTAAGTTCCAAAACTGGGAATAATGTGTATTTGGAATTAAAGCGTATCTGATGTATTATTTTTTCTTACACATTCATCTAACTTGCCACATTGAAATAATATAGCTTCCTCAACCCATTAATCTGTATTCGTCTTTTTAAATAACCCATATCTGCTATATATCTACCAATCTGTGCCTTATTAAAATTCTTTTTTTCTCCTTTAGACAATCTTTTCTCTGCGATAGTACGCAATTCTTCATAAGTCAAGTATTGAACACCTTTATAAATCATTTAAATTCGTTTCCTATTTATATATTTAATATCTTATATTTTTCTTTCTTTGATATGCAAATTTACAGACTTTTCAGGTAGTGAAAAAATGAACATGCCACAAATTTAAAACTTCATTCCAATATGAATTTTTAACCCGATAAAATCGAATAATGCGCCCTCCGCACTTCCAATTAACTCATAAGAGAAGTCGATTTAAAAAAAAATAGGCACTCCCAAAGATTGAAAGTGCCTTATTTTAGTTCTGATATAAACGGTTTTACTGTTCTTCGTTTTCGCTTCCCACGGTCTTTAAACGCTCCTCAAAATGATTTACTATTTCACAGAGTGTTTCATTGGGTAAGTCTTGCAACAAATTGATTGCTTTGCTTTTTCTTTCTTCCAAAGCTTCTTTTTCCATTTCTTGAATTTCATTTTTGCAATTTTCAATCAGACTTTCCAAGTGCTTGATTTGTTTATTCAATTCATTAACTTTTTCTGCTGCTGATTTTGATTGAAGAACACAGCCGAACTTGTCGATTGACTCCTGCTGTACCCGTTTTTGTTTTTCTTCATTTGATATTCTTCCTCGTCCCATAAATTAGATGTTTTAAATTTTATTGCAAATATAGTTATTCTTCCTCATAATCTAATGGAATTTCCTTTTTTACAGCTGCTTTCTGATAAATTAAGCCAGCTCCCGCGCCATTGTCGATTGAGAGAGAAATATCGTCATCGCTTAAATCCAGTGCTTTTTGAACAGCATATGCGGCGACCTCAACATCTCTAACTCCTGATAAGGCAAGATTTTCTATTGTTTTAATTGCCCGTTGTTTTTTATCGCTTTTTTTGCGTTCTTTCTTCTCGCTTTCAGAACTCATAATTTCAGCATATCTTTTGGCTACATCTGCACCCGTTCTCTTGTCATATCCGCTCATTGTTTTAGTGGATGTATGACCAGTTATGCGCATTATTGAAGCATCGTCCAAACCTTGTTTTCTGCACTCGGTAACAAAAGTTCTTCTTGCAGTATGCGTTCCTACAAGTTGCCAGCGTTGCACTTTTTCTTCATATTGTTTATCGCCTTTTCTATAAGTGATTAATTCCTCTTTATCTATCCCTGCTTTTCTGCAAACTTCTTTTATAAGTTGGTTCATGTATTCATTCCTTATAAATGGTAGTTTGTTATTGTATTTGGTAAGTATATTCTTTGCTATATTATTAAGCGGAATAATTACTTTTTTGTGAGTTTTAATTTGAACTAATTCTATATTGTCATTTGATATTATAGCTTTTTCAAGGTTCATAATATCAGCATACCTTTGCCCTAATTGGCATTGCAGAACAAATATATCTCTCGCTTTTTCTTCATTACCTGACAATTCTATGTTTTGTATTTTCTTCAATTCATTTTCTGTCAAGTAAATCTGTTTCCCCTCATCCTTGTTTCTCGGTTTCTCATATTTAGAAATTCCAGTTTCCACCTGATTTATCAAACCTTGTTTTTCTGCATCATTTAGCCATGATTTAAAAGATGTAATTCTGTTTATAATGGTGTGCATTGACATTCCTTTATCAAGCATATATTTCTCGAATTTCTTTATAAAAGCATAGTTCAAACAACTAAAATCCGTTGCTCTAACCTTACATTCTTCGACAAATTTTCTAAGCATTTTAAGGTCTGTCATGTATTTACCTTTTGTTCCCGTACTATTGTTGGAATTACTTTGAATTGCACTTTCAAACCAGTCAAGCGGATTGACTTTTAATTTTTCCCTTTCCCCTGCTATAAACACTCGGAGTTTTTCAGCTCCCAATTCGTTTTCTTCGGGGTGCTCTAACATGTAGTCCTGCCACTCTGCAAAACGCATGTTTAGTATATTTAATTCCTTGTTTACTTTGGCGTTTTGCTGTTGAATTGCTTTTGGCAATGTATTCGCCACTAAAGCAACCTGCCTTTCCTTATCCCAGTACTTCGGGCGCACTTTCTGCCCAGTGCTGATTTTTTCTTGCTTGTGATTGATTGTACAAACAAGATAAATCAGCGTGTCTTTGTTCTCGTCTGATGTCTGTCTCAAATTGAATTTCACTTTCATAACTGCAAAGATATTTAATCGGTTATTAAATCCGTACCCTATTCGAAAATAATTACCGAGCATTTTTAGCATCGGTTCTTAAATTCTCAATTAAACAAACGATTAGTTATGAAAGAGTTATAAAATCAAATAGGGCTACTTAGAAATCTGGTAAATTGGAACTACGGAGACGATTGCGTGATGCTTATGCTATGCTTACGCATAGCGTGCATTCACGTACTCTCCGTAAAGGCTTTACCAGAGCCGTCGCTTGAAAGTAGTGTGAACTGCACGCTACTTTTTTGCCCTTGCCTAACGAAATGAAACGATGTATGGGTAAAGTTCAGATTCTTGCCGTCCTCACGCTGGACGGGTGTCATTCTTCCGGATTGTATTGCAAGGCGTACAAGGAACTGCGCCTTGACAAGTGCGGCATCAATGAAATAAGGGAAAACGCCCTTTACCACATCACGCCCGACTACTCCATCTCCATGCTGGACGAATGGCGGAAGGACGGCACGGACATCCGCTATCTCGCGGAAGCCACTCCCGACAACACGGACTACATCAACGGACTGCTGCGCATGCGGGTGGTGGACGAGATAATCCTATATACCGTGCCTTTCATATCGGGAACGGGACGGCACTTCTTCCAGTCCGCCCTGCCCGAAGCACATTGGACGCTCTCCTCTCAAAAAAACTATCCCGATGGCGTGTGCCGCAGCATCTACACGCGCGAGGAAGACATAAGATGACCGGAATGTTCCGGCATCATACATTATCAGGTTTCACCTGATAAGACAATGTTCTGATAACAAACATTTTGAGAAGGGCATAATCCGTGCCTGACAAAAAATATCGAATTTTATCACTTTGAAATCCAGCACTTTGCAGACGAAGTGCCGGATTTCCTGTTTTTTGGACGCGCTTTTTGCCACTACAGTCCATGTGCGCATACAGAAAAACAGAGTGTAAAATTTCAAAATTGACAGGACCATGAACTACTTTTTATTGGCTGAAACCGACTTTTTCCGCCTGATAAACGAAGCCGGCGACTGCAATATGGAAACGGCATACACGGCTTTCGCCACCCAAGTGATCGAACTGTGCAGCGGCAGCGCGGACACGGACCGCACCATCATCGCACTGGCATACATAGAAATAGAGTTGCAGCACCATCCCGTGCGCAACCTTTCCGAAGAGAAGAGGGAGGCTGCCATCTATGTCAGCAAGGCTCTCTCTTTCGTGAGGAAGATGCAAAAGCTCCTTGCAGCTCCCCAAGTGCCGCCACTGATCCCCGTCCGTACATCCGCCGAAAACACAACCGAAAACCCCGCCTCGCCCTTGCAGTGGACAGGCAACGCCATCGACCTCGTGGAACTGATCTACGGTATCAACGAGATGGGCTGCATCAACAACGGCAACATGCCGCTCAAACAGCTCGCCCCGCTCCTGTACAAGATATTCGGCGTGGAATCGAAGGACTGCTACCGCTTCTACATCGACATCAAACGCCGTAAGAACGAGAGCCGCACCTACTTCCTTGACAGGATGCAGGAGAAACTCAACGAGAAGATGCAACGTGACGAGGAATTGGAACGCATGAGAAGATGAACCACCATCCGGACAGGAAAGACGGAAAATAAGGGGCAATCATCTGTTTTCCGTCTTTTTTGTTGCATCATATTGACAATCATTGAAATAAATGCCGATATTTGCAGCCGGAACAGAAGCAGGATAAAGAAATGGCAAAAAAGAAGAAGAAACAGAACGGGCACTACTGCCGGATTTGCGGTGACTACAAGGCGAATGAGAAGTTCTCCGGCAAAGGTCACGCACAACATATCTGCAAGAGTTGCATGTCCGCCATGCGCAGCGGCAAGAATCCGGAGGATATTCTGCCGGAACCGTTGCCCGTGAGCCGTGAAACGACACGTTTCAAGAAACTGGGTAAAGAGGAAAAAGCCGTGCTGAAAGCGTTTATCTCCGAAGTGGTAACCGAATACTGGCAGGAAAACAGGCAGATACCGTTTGCGGAAAGTTTTTCCGAACTTAAAAAATATATCATCGGAACTTATGATGAGGAATGCGGCATACTCCTGAAAGATGACGCGGAACTGAAGACCTACTTTCAGACACATACGGTAACGACCATAAACAAATTGCTGAAAGAGGAAAATCCGGAAAAAGAAGGGTAAAGATAACGGGCGGAACAAGGTGTCAAACTTGCCCCGCCCGTTTTCGTTACCGCCTGCCGGCTATTTCTGCTGCAACAGATGCTTCAGGTTCTCGTCACCCGCGATACGCTCCAGTTCGTCGGCGACAATCTGCTTCACCTCCTCCTTGATGCGCCTGTAATTCGCCTGCACCGTTTCCTTCATGCAGTCGTTGCCGTCCCCGTCCGTGAAGTCGGTAATGACAGGGATTTTCTTGTAGGCTTTCTCCTCGCGCTTCACTTTCTCGGCATCCACGACAATCTCGCAGTGAAAAATCTTCTGCTCGATGCGCTCGTTGAAGTTATCAGATACTGAACCGACAAACATTCCCTGCGTCAAGCCTGAAATCTTGCTCGGCGGGATAAGTGCGTCCATCTGCGTGTTGATGGAGGTGGAAACGTCCTGCCGGTTGATGGAAATGGATTGCCGCTTCTGCAACACTTTTCCGAAGCGTTCGGATAGCGTCTTGGCGGTTTCGCCCACCACCTGACCGGAGAAGATATTTCCGACGGTGTTCATCACGACTTTCGCCTCTTTATCGCCATAGTCACGCACCAGCTGGCTGAAATCCTGAAAGCCCAGACACACGGCAACCTTGTTGCTTCGCGCGGTGGCGATAAGGTTGTCCAGCCCCTTGAAATAGATTGTAGGAAGCTCGTCAATGATGACCGATGACTTCAGCATACCTTTCTTGTTTATGAGTTTCACGATACGGGAGTTATACAGACCGAGAGCCGCACCGTAGATATTCTGACGGTCGGGGTTGTTGCCCACGCAGAGGATTTTCGGCTCTTCGGGATTGTTGATGTCCAGTGTGAACTCGCTGTCCGACATCACCCAGTAGAGTTGTGGGGAAATCATGCGCGAGAGCGGAATTTTCGCACTTGCTATCTGCCCTTGAAGCTGCTCAGCCGCCCCACCGAGCCAAGCATCCATGAATGGCGAGAGGTAGTTTTCAAGTTCGGGATATGAAGAAAGAATCGGGAAAATATCCTCGTAACGGCGGTTAAGAAATTCGATTGCATGGGGGAACGTGCAATACTTGCCGCCTTTATAGATTTTGAGATACCATATAATACTGGCGAACAAGATAATAGGTGATTCCACAAAGAAATCGCCCTGCTTCTGCACCCACGTTTTGTTCAAATTTAACATTATCGTATAGGCACTTTCATAGGCATCCGTAATATCCTCCATGAAATCCGGGTGAATGGGATTACAACGGTGCGAGCGTCGCGGGTCGTCGAAGTTTATCACATAGAACTTCGGCTTCACCTTGTAGCCCTCCGGGTGGTTCAGCAGGTGGTTGTAGGCTATCGTGGACAAGTCGCTGAATTTGAAGTCGTACACATACATCGAGAAGCCCTTTTCAATCTGTTGCTTGATAAAATTATTTACCACAGCGTATGACTTCCCGCTGCCCGGCGTACCTAATACGATGGAAGCCCTGAAGGGATTCACGACATTGATCCAGCCGTCGTTCCAACGTTTCTTGTAGTAGAACCGTGTCGGAAGATTCACCGAATACTCGCTTTCGATAAGCCGTGTTTCCTGCATGAAACTCTCGTTCTCGTTGTTGAACACGTCATCCATGAGGTTGTGCTTCAACAGGCGGCTCATCCACAGACCGCCCATCAGCAGGCAGACATAGCCTGCGCCAACGGTCAGGATATACAGTCCCATCACCGCCTCTATCGGGAGCGGCAAAGCCAGTATCCACCAGTTGAGGAAGAACAGCACAAAGCCAACGGCAAGAGCCGTCCAGATCCGGCTCCAAGTGATTTTCTCTCCCTTCACGCCCTTCGTCCCCAGACATGACAAGGCAAGCAGTAGGATGGCAAACAGTTTCGTGTACAGGATGGAACGGAACAGCCCCGCCGTGCGGTTGAAGTTCATTAGGATTCTGTCCACCACGCCGATGTCCACTCCCCAAAGCCGTATGGCTTCATAGCAGAACCAGTACACGTTCATGACCACTAAAATAATACTCACGGCACGCAGAAAATCCATGATTTTCGCAAGTGCCCTCAAATCGTCTTCTTGTTGTGACATACATTTATCTTTTGATTGTTGATACCCTCGGTTACATTCCCAAGCCCTTGCGCTTCTTCTTTTTCTTCTTGCGCTGCATCGCACGGATGAAGGCTTCTTCCTCGGCGTCCACCGACGGACCTTCGGAAGTGAGCAGACCGACACCGCCCGCCATGCTTTCATCGTCGGATGCGCTCTGTCCGTGCATATCCTTCCCGGCTTCCACCGGAACGGAAAGCGGAACGGGCGGCTGCCCGGCGTAAGGCAGCGTGAAGTGTTCCTGCAAGGCGTTGGCGGAAAGTTCCTTGCCCATGCGTGACCCGTTCAGTACGCAGCCCGTGCGGTGGTCGATGAACGTGGCTCCGTAGATGCGCCCTTCCTCCGTGTAGCGCAGCACGGTGTCAATGCCTTTCCCTTTGAGCGTGGCAATGAACTTATCCTTGTCATACGTGCCTTCCAGCACGGAAAGGACGGTGCGTTTCGTCATTCCGGCGAGTTTCCTGTCCTTGATCTCCTGCTTGGAACGGGCAAACTTCCTCTGCACGGCTTCATAGCCGACGGATTTCCCGAAGAGCGAGGATTTGAACGGATTACCGACTTTGTTGCCCATGTCATCCGTGACGGAATAGACCAGCCCGTGATACTCGCGTCCGCGCACATTGCCGTGCGTTTCCTCCACCGTCATATTATATAAGGAAAGGAGTGCGCGGTATTCGCCCATCGTCTGGAAACGGTACTGCCCGTTCAGAACCTTGACGATATTTCCCGCCTGCTTCTTCACGTTGCCCGCAGAGGCGTCCACCTTGCACAGCGGCGTGTCAAGACGGCGGTTCCTGCGCTCCGCATCGTGCAGCCCGTATTTCTTCTCCAACTCACGGGTGATCTGCTTGCTACGATAGTAGTTGTTCTTGTCACTGATACATTTCCCGTTCTCGTCCACCCTGACCGTCACGATATGCAGATGGTGGCGGTCTATGTCCTCGTGCTTGAAAACGAGATACGGCTGGTTGCCGAAGCCCATCTTCTCCAGATACTCTCGTACGATGTCCTGAAGTTCTGTGTCCGTCAAAATATCGTCGGGATGCGGATTGAGCGAGATATGCACCACCGGCTTCTCCACTTTTATCTGTGGCGGCAGAAAGGTGTGGAAGCCCTCCATTGCCTTGTTGATGTCCACCATTCCCGAACCGTCATTATAGATACGGTTGGTAGTGAGCAGCCGCCCTTGCGCCTCGTTGATCTTCTCCCCGTTGTAGGCAATTGCGCCGTACAACGAGTTTCCTACACTGATTTTTGCGACCATTTCGCCTCCATTTCCCTTGAAAGTTCCACAATCCGGCGGCTCAGTTTCACGAGTTCGA
>ENA-OZAV01000460-OZAV01000460.1-human-gut-metagenome-genome-assembly--contig:-NODE-460-length-17564-cov-3.839625_pt1 | contig 17564 bp, 10 predicted proteins | sample MGYA00243307_ERZ653511 | MGnify/ENA primary metagenome ERZ653511 (study PRJEB26926, sample SAMN06165165) | human gut metagenome | biome: ENVO:00009003; feature: ENVO:2100002; material: ENVO:00002003...
CGAGATCCTGAGATGTCTCGTGGGCTCGGAGATGTGTATAAGAGACAGCATTCCGATCGAAAGGGTATCGAACTCCGGCCCGAAATAGGGCGACAACTCGCTCTTATACCGTTGCAAAGCGGCGAAATCCCGCCGGATGACCTGCTCGTCGCCGGTGTTGGTCGCCACGCCCATGACACCCCGCACCCGCAGGTTGGGCAGCCGTGCAAAGGCGCCGCTGCGAACGTATTCCTGCAATTCCGCCCACTCCCAGCCCGATTTGGACTCCTCGTCAGCCACGTGGATCTCCAGCAGTACGTCGATCGTACGGCCCGCAGCGGCAGCGGCTTTCTGGATCGCCTCGGCCAGCCGAACGCTGTCGAGCGAATGGATCATCGCCACGAAAGGCACGACCATCTTCACTTTATTGGTCTGCAAATGGCCGATCAGGTGCCATTCGATGTCCTTGGGAAGCTCCTCGTACTTCTGAGCCATCTCCTGAGGCCGGTTCTCTCCGAAAATCCGCTGGCCGGCTTCGTAAGCCTCCATGATCCGCTGGGCAGGGTAGGTTTTTGAAACGGCCACCAGCTCCACCTGCCCGGGCAAGGAGCTTTTGACCCGCAATATCCGATCTGCTATCGACATCCTACAATCTCTCCAATTTTACAGTGAAGTGACGCATCAATTCCGTCTCCCAGACGATTTTAACGCCTCGTTTTATTTCGTCACGACGATCGTAAACATTTTTTAGAGCCGCTGCGATTACATCCATATGATTGTTGGTATAAACACGCCGAGCGATACACAAGCGGAGCAGATCAAGGCCTCCAAAGCGATTTTCACGAGTTACAGGGTCACGGTCTGCGAGGATATAACCGATTTCACAACCACGGATACCGGCCTCCAAATACAACTCGATAGCGAGAGTTTGCGCAGGGAACTCTTCTTTCGGAACACTCGAGAGCACCTTGTCGGCATCGACAAACAGCGCATGACCTCCGACAGGTCTTTGATAGGGAATACCGTATTCATCCAAACGCGCCGCAAGATATTGAACCTGTTTGATACGTGTTTCGATATTATCAAACTCGGTATTTTCCTCAAGACCAACGGCCAAAGCCGCCATATCCCGGCCGTTCATACCTCCGTAGGTAAGATAACCTTCAAAAGGAATACAGAATTTTTTTGCACCTTCATACCAGTCTTCATGCCTGGTAGCAATAAAACCGCCCATATTTACGAGGCCGTCTTTCTTGGAGGACATAGTCATGCCATCAGCCAAAGAAAACATCTCCTTTACGATCTCCTTGATGGTCTTGTCCGCATACCCGTCCTCCCGGGTCTTGATGAAATAGGCATTCTCCACGAAGCGTGCCGAATCGAAAATAACACGTTTGCCGTATTTGTCCGCAAGGGCGCGCACCTCCCGCAGGTTTTGCATGGAAACAGGCTGGCCACCGGCGGTATTATTGGTGACTGTCACGATGATGAAAGGAATTTTGTCCTTATATTGCTTCAGGGCTGTTTCCAGTTTTGCAGGATCGACATTGCCTTTGAACGGCACTTCCAATTGGGTGTCTTTCGCCTCATCTACAGTACAATCGAGCGCTACGGCTTTACGGCTCTCTATATGCCCCTTTGTCGTATCAAAATGCGAGTTGCCCGGGACAATATCTCCGTTATGCACCAGATGACTGAAAAGAACATTCTCTGCGGCTCGTCCCTGATGGGTCGGAATTACATATTCAAATCCGGTCAGCCGGGTAATGGTATCTTTCAACAGAAAGAAAGATGAAGAGCCGGCATAACTCTCATCTCCCATCATCATCGCCGCCCATTGGCGGTCGCTCATCGCACCCGTACCCGAATCGGTAAGGCAATCGATATAAACTTGATCCGCTTTTAATTGAAATAAATTGTAGTGAGCTTCTTTGATCCATTTTTCACGTTCTTGTCGCGTACTTTTACGGATAGGTTCAACCATTTTAATTTTCCATGATTCAGCAAAAGGCAGTTCCATAATATAATTTTTTACTAATTAATAGAATTAAAAAAAGATTTTTATTAGTACATACGATAACAAAGATAGTGAAATTTGCGATATTAAAAAAGAAAGAAGAAGTAAAAATTTGTTTTGATTCTTCTTTCTTTTACAGGCAGACCTACAGCACGGAGCGGGACAACCGCTCTTCCGGCCGGTAAGCCGGCGACGGCTACCAGCCGCCGCCCAGCGCCTTGAACAGATTCACATAATTGATATACTGTTGAGCTACGAGGTTCACATATTCCATCTGCGACTGGTACATGTTTCTTTCGGCGTCGATCACGTCCAGATAGGCCGACATACCGTTGCGGTAGAGCGAATTGGTCATCGTGGCGATCTCGATATTGGCCCGGAGCAACCGGGCGTAATTCTCGGCCTGGCTGCGGTAGGTAGCGATGTCGAGCAGGCTCTTTTCCACATCGCCCAACGCTTCGAGCACGGTCTCCTCATAGGCGAACACGCTCTGATAATATCGCTCCCTGGCAACCTGCTCCTGCCGCTTGAGCTTGCCGAAATTAAAGATCGGCTGCACGAGCGACCCGACGGCCGACCACGCCCACGAATGACCGTCGGAAATACCTTCGATCGAACTGGAAACGATACCCCCGGCTCCGGTCAGCGTAATCGACGGAAAACGCTTGCTGCGGGCAAGCCCCACGTTCGCGGCCGCCTCATCCATGTTGAACGAAGCCTCCATGATGTCGGGACGCCGCTCGAGCAATTCCGAAGGAAGTCCGACGGGAATATCCATTACCTGATAATTGTCCAGCAAGGCATCGTCGAAAGTTTCGTCCCCGAAATAGGAGGGATTCTCGCCGAGCAGGACACAAAGGGCCAGACGCGACTGCTCGACGGCACGCTGATACTGCGGAATATCGGCCTCGGCCTGATAGACGAGGCTCATGGCTTGCTGAAGGGCCACGCCGTTGGACATGCCGTAACGGGCGAGCGAATCCACGAGCGCCGCCGACTCCCGGCGCAGCACATAGCTCTGCCGGGCGATCCGCAGGTCGCGGGTGTATTGAAGCACGGTAAAATAGGAGGTGGCGACTTCCGCCGTCAGCGACAGCATCACGCCCCGGTAGCCCCATTCCGAAGAGTAGAGAGCTGCCTTAGCCGCCCGGTTAGCGCTGCGGAGTGTTCCGAAAAGGGGTACTTCCCAGGAAATCGACGGTTCGATCGTATATTGTTGGGTCGTACCGGTCGGCTCGGTATAGTTTCCCTGCGCCGAGACGTTCAGTCCCACCGAGGGAAGAAAAGGCGCACGGGCCACAGCGATATTGGCGCGTGCTTCGAAGATACGCGAAGCCGCCTGCGCCAGATTGCGGTTGTTTTCGAGCGCGTGCTCCACCAGGCGATTGAGCGTCGAATCCCAGAAAATCTCCCACCAGGCGAAAGGCAGCGACACCGAATCCTGCGGAAAATCGCCCGCGAAGCGATAATTCTCAGGCACTTCGACCTGCGCGTCGTAGAGTTTCGGAGTGCACGATGCCAGTGCGGCAACGAACAGAATGATTGCAAAGTATCGTTTCATGACTCTTTTTGTTTTAACTCCCGCTTGCGTTCGAACTTGCCGACACGGGCAACCAGATAATACAGAGCAGGGTAGATGAAAATGCCCAGCATCGTGGCGAGCAACATACCGCCCACCAGAGCCATACCCATAATATTGCGGGCCGTAGCATAGACCCCGCTGGCGAAGATCAGCGGCATGACGCCCAGGATGAACGAGAAGGCGGTCATCATGATCGGCCGCATACGCAGCCTCGCCGCCTCGATCGTCGCGGCCTTCAGGTCCATGTTCTTCTCGAAGAAGAGCTGATCGGCATATTCCACGACCAAAATGGCATTCTTGGCCGAAAGACCGATCAGCATGACCAACGAGATCTGCATGTAGATATTATTGATAAACTCGGGGCTGACCAGGTACGCCGCACCGACAAATAACAGTGCGCCGAGCACCGCGAGCGGGACACTCAACAGGATCGCCAGCGGCAGCCCCCAGCTGTTGTAGAGGGCCGAAAGAGTCAGGAACACGAAGACAATAGCCAGCAGGTAAACGGCGCCGCTGCTGCCCGAAGCCGTCTTTTCCTGATAGGATAAGCCGCTCCAGGTGGTTCCGACCGCCTCGGGCAGCACGTCGGCGGCCACCGCTTCGATAGCGTCCATCGCCTGACCGGTCGAAACTTTCGCAGCAGGGTTGACCGTCAGTTCGATCGACCGGTAGAGGTTGAACTGCGAAACGAACTCGACACCCGTAGTATCCCGTACGGTCGCGAACGACGAAACAGGAATCGAGTTGCCCTGACCGTCGTCCACGAAATAGCTTTCGAGCGAATACTTGTCGCGGCGGTACTCGGGCGCAGCCTGGATATAAGTCTGGTAAAGTTTTCCGAACCGGTTGAAGTTGTTGATATAGGAACCGCCGAGCAGAGTGCTCATCGTCTTGTAGAAACTCTGGAGCGGCACGCCCTGTGCCAGCGCTTTCTCCTTATCGACTTCGATTCGCCGCTGGGGGATGCCGGCGTTGAACTGGGTGGTCACGGAGCCGATCTGCGGCTGCTTGCGCAGCGAATCCATGAAGCGCATGGTTTCGTCCGCCAGGAACTCCGTACCCCGGCCTTCGAGATCCTGTACCTGCAACGTAATGCCGGACGTTACGCCCAAACCGGGGATCGACGGCGAGATAAAAGCGTAGCTGACGGCCTCGGGAACTGCCACGTACAACTCCTCCGTCAAGGCGGAAGCGATCTCGGAAGAGGTCTTGCTGCGCTGGCTGTAATCGACCAGCTTCACGAAGATAATACCGCTGTTGCTCGAAGCGATACCCGCCAGCATATTGAAACCGGCGGCAAAGGAGGTCACCTCGACATCCGGACGCTGCCGGACGAGTTCATCGACCCGCTGCATCGCCTTGACGGTGGTTTGCAGGGATGAAGCCTCGGGCGTCTGCACGAAGACCATGACATACCCATGATCCTCGTCGGGCAGGAAGCCCGAAGGCAGGAAGTGCCAGATCACGGCGATAGCGGCAAGGGTTACGGCGACGATTCCTCCGGTACGCTTCAGGTGACCGATAAAACGGGTGGTAGCCGATGTGTATTCTTCGGTACGTTTGCCGAACCAGCGGTTGAAAGCGGCGAAGAATCCCTTCTGCACCTTCGGGCGCGGCTTGAGCAGCAACGCGCACAGCGCAGGCGAAAGGGTGAGGGCATTGAACGAAGAGATGCAGACCGATACGGCGATCGAGATCGAGAACTGCTGGAACAGCAGACCCGTGATACTCCCCATGAACGATACGGGAATAAACACGGCCAGCAGTACGACGGTCGTAGCGACGATCGGCGACGAGACGCTGTGCATCGCTTCGACGGTCGCCTGCTTCGCACTCAGCCCCTTCTCGATATTGACCTGCACGGCCTCGACCACCACGATCGCGTCATCGACCACCAGGCCGATGGCCAGCACCATACCCAACAGCGAGATGATATTGATCGAGAACCCGAGTAGCGGGAAGAGCGCGAAAGCGCCGATGATCGACACCGGAATCGCCAGCAGCGGGATGAGCGTCGCACGCCAGTCCTGCAGGAAGAGGAAGATGATGGCGATCACCAGAATCAGAGCGATAATGAGCGTAACGAAAATATCCTTCACGCCGGCTTCGATACTGGTCGTGGCATCGACCATCGAAGTATAGGTAATGCCATCGGGGAAGCGCTTGGAAAGGCGCTCCATTTCGGCCTTGACCGAATTGCCCACATCGACGGCATTGCTGCCCGGTTGCTGATAAATGACAAGCAGGGCGGTCGGGTCGCTATTGAAGAGCGATTCGACACCGTACTGGCGGCTGCCGAGAGCCACGTCAGCAATATCGCTCAACCGAACCTGCTCGCCTTCGGGAGTGGTGGAGATAATGATGTCGCCGAACTGCTCCGCATCGTAGATCTGGGGCGGCATGGTCACCGTATAGGTATAGGAGGTGCCGTCGGGCGCGGGTTCGGCCCCGAACTGCCCGGCGGGGTAGATGCCTCCCTGGTTCTCGATGGCCGCGGTGACGGCCGAGACCGGGATGCCGTAGTATTTCAGCACGTCGGGCTTGAGCCATATGCGCATGGCGTACTCGCCGGCGCCCATGATCGAGACCTTGCCCACGCCGTCGATCTTCAGCAGTTCGTTCTGAAGGTTGATGTAGGCGTAATTCGAGAGGAATTCGTCGTCGTAGCGTCCGTCGCTGTGCAGCGAGAAGACCAGCAGGAAGCCGGTCATGGTCTTGCGCGTGGTGACGCCCTGCTGGGTCACCGACGCGGGAAGTTGCGAAAGGGCCGTCGAAACATTGTTCTGCGTAAAAATGCGTCCATGTTCGGATCGGATCCGATATCGAAGGTCACCTGCAGATTCATCGACCCGTCGTTGGCGCTCGTAGCCTGCATATAGAGCATGTCGCTGACGCCCATGATACTCTGCGAAACAGGCGTAGCGACCGCATTGTTCACGGTTTCGGCATCGGCGCCGGGATAAGTCGCCGAAACTTCGACGACCGGAGGCGTGATGTCGGGATACTGCTCGATCGGCAGGTCGAATATAGAAATGATACCCAGCAGCACGATAGCTGCCGCCAGCGCAATGGCGAAAATGGGCCGCGCGATGAAAAATTTTCCCATACCTGTCTATTTTTTAACAGGAACGACCCGCATTCCCTGACGAAGTTTCTGCAAACCGGTCACAGCGACCGTTTCTCCCGGTTCCAGGCCCGACTCGATGGCCCACATTCCGCCGAACGTCTCGCCCGGCGTAACCTTGCGGTATTCGGCCGTGCTGTCCGGCCGGATTACCCAGACCGACGATACGTCGAGAGTCTGCACGACACTCTGCTGCGGCACCAGTACACGGGGCAGCTTCGCCCCGATATTGGCTTCGACACGCGCGAACTGTCCGGTCTTGAGCCGGTAGGAAGGATTCGGGAAGCGGACGATCAGCACGATCGTCCCCGTAGCCGAAGATACGGCCGTCCGGGTGTAATCGTACTTGCCGAAAAGCGGATAGCGGGTACCGTCCGCCTCGTAAAGCACGATCTCCGAAAGCAGTTCGGCGTTGTCGTAGATATTCGTCCGATTGCTGTCCAACCGAAGGAATTGCGTCATCGGAATCGCAATGGGGACCTGGACCGTATCAATATTCATAATCGTGGTGAGGGTCGGAATTTGCGTACCCGGACCGACATAATCACCGACGGAGCCGTTCGAAGATTCGATAATGCCGTCTATCTGTGCATAGATCTTCGTGTAGCCCAGATTGAGCTGGGCATTCCGCAGAGCCTGCCGAGCCGACTTCACGTCGGCCTCCGAAGCGGCGTACTGCGCCGTATATTGGTCGAGCTGCGTACCGCTGATGGCATTGATCTTGGCCAGCGGCACCGCCCGGTCGAAATTGTTCTTGGCTTCGAGCGCCAGCGCACGGCTCGACTCCAGAGCCGCTTGAGCCGAAAGCAGGGCAGTGTAATACTCACTGTCGTCGATTTCGAAAATCAACTGACCCTTGCGCACGGGCATACCTTTTTTATAGTGCCGGGCTACGAGAAACCCGCTCACACGGGGTTCGACCACCACTTCGTTATCGCTGTTGATCTGGGAAATGAAGCTCCGCCGCGTATAGAGCGAATCGGACTCGGCGACAGCGGTTTCGATCTCCATCGGCGGCATCTGCCCGGTATGTCCGGAACGGGAACCACAGGAAACCGCGAGCAAAGAGAGCGCGAGCAGGATAAAGGGAATTGAAGACGATCTGTAACACATAGTTTCTGCATTTTTCGAAATACACGGCAAGTTATGTGCCTCAACTTGCGGTCAATTCAAATTTTTCGGAGAATAATGTCCCTTTCGGCCCCTCAGGGCGAGCCGGGAGCCCGAATCCGCCCCCCGGCAGGAGCACAGCGGACAGCCGCTCCCGCCTCCCGTCGAAAAACATCCCGTCGCATCCGAAACGAACGAACCGGCCGGACAACATCCGGCATAAATGCTCCCGACGCATCCCGTCCCGGTTTTTACGATACCGGTTGAATTCCGGAAAAAGGGATGCGGCTGGTTTTGTTTTATTTCCGGTTTATGCTATCTTTGCGAAAATAACTTTTGCCCGGACCGGCCGTATTCCGGAAACACGGAACCGCATCGTTCAAGGAATACGCGCCGTTCTCACTCAAAATAAAAAATTCTCGCATGAAAAAACTATTCCGAACCCTGTTTGCCGCAGCCCTGTGCTGTCTGACATTCAAGGCGACAGACGCCTGCACCAACTTCATCATCACCCGGGGAGCCTCCTCGGACGGCTCGGTGATGGTCTCCTACGCCGCCGACTCCCACCAGCTCTACGGCGCACTCTACAAAACCTTCGCCGGGCGCTACAAACCCGGCACGATGCTCCCGGTCTATGACTGGGACTCGGGCCGCTACCTGGGAGAAATTCCGCAAGCGGCACAAACATACGCCACGATCGGCAACATGAACGAACATTCGCTCATCATCGCCGAATCGACCTACGGCGGACGCGAGGAGCTGGCCGATTCGACGGGTCGCATCGATTACGGCTCGCTCATCTACATCACCCTGCAACGCGCCAAGACTGCCCGCGAAGCGATCCGGATCATCGTGGATCTGGCCAACACCTACGGCTACGCTTCGAGCGGCGAATCCTTCTCGATCGCCGACCGGAACGAAGCCTGGATCATGGAGCTGATCGGCAAGGGCTGCGAGCTCGATGCCGAGGGTAACAACACCCGCAAGGGCATCGTCTGGGTAGCTCGCCGCATTCCCGACGGATACGTTTCGGCACACGCCAACCAGTCGCGCATCACGACTTTCCCGCTCGACGATCCCGAGAACTGCCTCTACGCTCCCGACGTGATCTCCTTCGCCCGTGAAAAGGGCTATTTCAACGGCCCGGACGAGGAGTTCAGCTTCTGCGATGCCTACGCTCCGGCCGATTTCGGCACGGTGCGCGGATGCGATGCCCGCGTGTGGGCGTTCTTCCGCACCGTAGCGGACGACATGGATCAATACACGGACTATGCAATGGGATACAACATGTCCAACCGGATGCCCCTCTGGGTGAAACCCCGCACCAAAGTCGATCCCAAGACCGTTTTCGACGCCATGCGCGACCACTACGAAGGAACTCCGATGGACATGACCCAGGACATCGGTGCGGGCGGACATGCCCTGCCGTACCGCTGGCGCCCGATGGATTTCGAAGTGGACGGCGTAACCTACCTGAACGAGCGTGCGGTAGCAACCCAGCAGACTGGATTCTGGTTCGTGGCACAGGCCCGGCCCTGGCTGCCGGACGACATGGGCATCCTCTGGTTCGGGGTGGACGATGCAGCGACATCCTGCCTGACGCCGATCTACTGCTCGGCAACCGAGGTTCCCGAATGTTTCCGCGAGGGCAACGGCACGATGCTCAAATATTCGCCCACGTCGGCATTCTGGCTCTTCAACCGCGTAACCAACTTCGCCTATCTGCGTTACGATCTGATCGCGGCCGACATCCGCAAGGTGGTTGACGAGTGGGAGAATACCCGTTTGGAGGAGGTCAAACAGATCGACGCAGCCACAGAGGGCGACTCGCCCAAGAAACGGCAGAAACGGCTTACCCGTTATTCGGTGGATATGGCCCAGCAACTCTTCGACCGCTGGACGGAACTCGACCGGTACCTGCTCGTCAAATACATCGACGGCAACCTGAAGAGCGAAACCGAACCGGGTAAATTCCTCGACAACGGCAACGGGCGCGACATTCCCGACAAGATCCAGTTCCCGGGCTATAACGAAAAGTGGAAACGCGCCGTAGTAGCCGACCACGGTGAAGTGCTGAAAGTAATTCAATAAACACATACAAAAAATATGAAATACGATATCATTGTGATCGGCAGCGGTCCGGGCGGTTACGTAGCCGCCATCCGCGCTGCTCAACTGGGTAAGAAAGTGGCTGTCGTAGAGCGTGCCGAGGCCGGCGGCGTATGCCTCAACTGGGGTTGCATCCCGACCAAAGCGCTGCTCAAGAGCGCCCAGGTTTACAACTATTGCAAGTCGGCCGAACATTACGGACTCGACTTCGCAGGCGAAGTGCGGCCCAACCTCGAAAAGATCGTAGCCCGCTCGCGCGGCGTGGCCGAAACGATGAACAAAGGCGTGTTGTTCCTGCTCAAAAAGAACAACGTGGAGCTGATCAACGGCTTCGCAAAACTGAAAGGAAACGGCCGGATCGACGTGGACGGCACGGAGTACGAAGCCGACCACATCATCCTCGCCACCGGAGCACGGCCCCGCGAGATGCCGTTCATGCCCATCGACGGAGAGCACGTGATCTCCTCGAAGCAGGCGCTCGTACTGCCCAAACTGCCCGAAACGATGATCGTCGTGGGATCGGGTGCCATCGGCAGCGAGTTCGCTTATTTTTATGCCGCGCTGGGTGTGAAGGTCACCATCGTCGAGTATCTGCCCCAGATCATGCCCCTCGAAGACGAAGAGGTCGCCAAAACCATGGAACGCTCATTCCGCAAGCTGAAAGCGACCATACTTACTTCGACCACCGTGAAATCGGTGAAAGTCAATGCCGAAGGCAAGTGCGACGTCGAGGTGGAAGGCAAGAAGGGCGCAGAGACGCTGGTTGCCGACATCGTCCTCTCGGCCGTCGGTATCAAATCCAACATCGAAGGCATCGGCCTGGAGGAGCTGGGCATCAAGACCGAGCGCGACAAAGTCATCGTCGATAAACAGTACCGCACCAACGTACCGGGCATTTACGCCATCGGCGACATCGTACCCGGTCCGGCCCTGGCGCACGTAGCGTCGGCCGAAGCGCTCTGCTGCGTGAATGCCATCTGCGGCGTACATTCCGAGCCGGTGGATTACACGACGATTCCCTCGTGCGTATTCACCTCGCCAGAAGTGGCTTCGGTCGGTATGACCGAGCAGCAGGTCAAGGAGAAGGGCATCGACTACAAAGTGGGACGCTTCCCCTTCACCGCTTCGGGCAAAGCGACCGCCGCAGGCGACCGCGACGGCTTCGTAAAACTGATCTTCGACCAGAACGACAAGCTGCTGGGCGCACATCTGGTGGGAGCGAACGTAACCGAAATGCTGGCCGAGCCGACGCTTGCCAAATCGCTGGGAGCGACGGCGCAGCAAATTGCACACACAATCCACGCACACCCGACCATGAACGAAGGAGTTATGGAAGCGGCCGAGGTAGCTCTGGGTGCCGCGATCCACGTATAAATCGAAAATTACCGCAATGCGAACGGGGACGGCCTGCACAGGATCGTCCCCGTTTCATTTGCATACGCCCGTCAAGGAGTAATCGATAACACCGAAGGAATCATGGCCCCGGGACGATCGGCGATTGAATGAAAAGAAAAGCGGCCGAACGAAACAATCGAAGAGAAAACCGCCCGAACATAAGGGAAAACAGGCTGCCGGATCGAAGCGAAGGCGGCCTCTACTTTTCCACCGATGAAAAATAGCGGAGAGCGGGCAGCCGGGTTTCCCGCACGAATACTTCCGGCGGATAGAGCACATCGCTCAGGAAAAGGCCCTGGGCGGGTGCTCCGGCACTCGACCGCGAAAGATCGCGGCTGGCGACGATGTCGCGGAACTGTTCAACGGTATAACGTCCCCGGCCCACATCGACCAGCGTGCCGACGATAGCCCGCACCATATTCCGCAGAAAGCGGTCCGCACGAATCGTAAAGCAAAGCGTACCGTCCCGGCCGACCGTCCAGTCGGCCCGTTTGAGATGGCAGATATTGGTCTTGTTGTCGGAATTGAGTTTGGCGAAGGAGGTAAAGTCCTCATACTCCATCAGAACGTCGGCCGCACGGTTCATTGCCGCCACGTCCAGCGGTACGTAATATTGCCAGGAAGCGGCTCGTGTAAAGGGATTCTTGCGCGGTTCGATATAGTAGCGGTACTCCCGCTCCCGGGCGCTGAAACGGGCGTGAGCATCGGCCGCGACCGGCACGATGCGGCTTACGGCAATATCGCCGGGAAGCATATGGTTGAGCTTGAAAACGACCTGTTCCGGATCGGCGACGGGAGAGGAAGTGTCAAAATGCGCCACGTAATAGGAGGAATTCACTCCCGTATCGGTGCGTCCGGCACCGGTCAGCAGAATCGGTTCACGGAGCAGGGTAGAGATTGCCCCTTCGATCGTCTGTTGTACTGACGGCATATCGGGCTGCCGCTGCCAACCGCAATAGGCTCCGCCGTTGTATCTCAATTCGATAAAATAACGCATCGTTTTTCCATTTATCACATCTTGCAGGCAGTCCCCGCATTTCGGGAGGAATCCCAGCCGGCTCGTCCCGAATCTTTCGATCCCGAGCCGAGAATCACGGCTGATCGGATCTCCATTCGCAAAAAGAATCCGAACCCATGATACTCTGCAAAGATAGTGAAAGGTGAGAGCAATCGTGCGGGCTTGCACGCAAAGATTGCCGAACCGCCTCCCATCTTCCGCAAAGATAGTGAAAGCCGACAGAAAACGGGCACTTGTTCCCAGTTTTCCGAGACGCAACCTATTTAAGACTATGTCAAAGATAATAAAATCCGGAACGCCAACTCCGCTCCATAAAAAACGAGGTCGAAACCCGATAGGATTTCGACCCCGCATCTATACTATCCCGCGATTATTTGCGCGGCTTGATGTTCAGTTTCACCGGACGAATCATATTCTCGGGCTTGAGAATCGTGTCAAGCTCCTCCTTCGAGAGAATACCGTGCTCGAGCACCAGATCATAGACGCCGCGGCCCGTAGCGAGAGCCTCCTTAGCGATCTTGGTCGAATTCTTGTAACCGATGATCGGGTTGAGAGCCGTCACCACGCCGATACTGTTCTTCACGTAATCGGCACAGCGCTCGCGGTTGGCCGTGATGCCGTCCACGCAGAGCGTGCGGAGCGTATCGAAGCCGTTCATCAGCAACTCGGCGGACTCGAAATCGCACTGGGCCATCACCGGCTCCATGGCGTTGAGCTCCATCTGGGCCGCCTCGCCGCTCATCGTAACGCACAGCTCGTTGCCGATCACCTTGTAGGCGATCTGGTTCATTACCTCGGGGATCACGGGGTTCACCTTACCCGGCATGATCGACGATCCCGGCTGACGGGCCGGCAGGTTGAACTCGGCCAGACCGCAGCGGGGGCCCGAAGCCAGCAGGCGCAGGTCGTTGCAGATTTTGTTCATCTTCACGGCGACACGCTTCATGGCGGAAGCGTAACCGACCAGGCACGAAGTATCGGACGTAGCGCCTACCAAGTCGCCCGTCAAACGGATCTTCCAGCCGGTGATCCGAGCGATGTTCTCGGTGCACAGCTCGGCATAGCCCGGCTCGGCGCAGATACCCGTACCGATCGCCGTAGCACCCATATTGATCGTCAGGAAATCCTCGGCAGCTTCGTTCAGGTGAACGATCTCATCGCGCAGGATGCTGGCGAAACCGTGGAAAGTCTGGCCCAAAGTCATCGGCACGGCGTCTTCGAGCTGCGTGCGGCCCATCTTGAGGACATCGGCGAACTCCGCAGCCTTCTTTTCGAAGGATTCGATCAGTTGCTTCAGGTGCTCGACCAGCTTCAGATGCGTAGCGTACATACCCAGGTGAATAGCCGTCGGGTAGGCGTCGTTGGTCGATTGCGCACAGTTCACGTCGTCGTTGGGCGAGCAGTACTGGTATTCGCCGTACTGATGGCCCATGATCTCCAACGCGCGGTTGGCGATCACTTCGTTGGCGTTCATGTTGGTCGTCGTACCGGCACCGCCCTGGATCATATCCACGGGGAATGCGTCGTGGTGCTTGCCGTCCATGATCTCGCGGCAGGCCTGTGCGATCGCATTGAACTTCTCGTCGGTGAGCAGCCCCAGCTTGTGATTGGCTTCCGCAGCTCCCAGCTTGGTAATGGCGAGTCCCTTGATGAAGAGGGGATACTCGTTCAAATGGAATTTGCTGATTCGAAAGTTCTCGATACCCCGCAGGGTCTGGACACCGTAAAGTACGTCGGCAGGCAACTCTACGCTGCCGAGCAGGTCGCTCTCCGTACGCATTTTCTGATTATTTGCCATAATACTTATAATTTATAATTGTTTTTGACGTTTAAGTTTCGATCCGTCGCGAATTTAATTCGACAAAATTAACACTTTATTTTCAATTCGTGCCAACAAACCATATAAACTTGAAACTATTTTTTATTTCGGCGGCGAATAGCTATATTTGCGATAATATACCGTAAAATCCCCTTCAGCCAATGAAAGCAGCGATCATCGGACACGGCAAAATGGGCCGTGAAATCGAAAAAATACTCCTCGAAAGGGGACACCGTATCGGCGCCGTCATCGACGAGGCGAACGCATCGGAACTGGATGCCGCACACCTGGCCGGCATCGACGTAGCACTGGAGTTCACGACCCCCGACGCGGCCTACGGCAACATCCGGGCGTGCATCGACGCAGGGATTCCGGTCGTCAGCGGCACGACGGGCTGGACAAATCGTCTGGAGGAGTTGCGCAGCTATTGCCGGGAAAAAGGCGGTGCGCTCTTCTACGCCTCGAACTACTGCCTGGGCGTCAACCTGATGTTCCGCCTCAACCGCAGGCTGGCCCGGATGATGGAGCGCTTCGACGCCTACGACGTACGGATCGAAGAGATTCACCACACACAGAAAAAGGATGCTCCGAGCGGCACGGCCATCACGCTGGCAGAAGGGATCATCAGCGAAATCGGGCGCAAGACGGGCTGGGTGAACGAATCCAGCGACGATCCCTCGCAAATCGTCGTCACCTCCCTGCGCGAAGGAGCGGTTCCGGGTACACACACGGTAACTTACGAATCGGACGACGACCGGATCGAACTCAAACATACGATCAAAAACCGCCGGACACTGGCTCTGGGCGCCGTCGTCGCTGCGGAGTTCCTCTGCGGCAAAAAGGGTGTCTATACGATGGACGACCTGCTGAAATAAACGATACAGAACATGGGAAAAATCAAAGCTTTCTTCCGCAACAAATGGGTGGGATTCACCCTGGCAAGCATTCTATACATTCTGTGGTTCGTCCTCTGGACGGGCAACTGGTGGCTGCTGCTGGGCGAAATCGTCATCTTCGACCTTTATATCACGCGTTATTTCTACAAGTACGTCTGGCGGCACAACGCCGAGATGTGCAAGAAAAGCAAAAGTTACAAAGCCGTTTACGAATGGGTGAATGCGATCATTTTCGCCACCGTTGTAGCGTCGCTGGTACACATCTTCTTCTTTCAGATGTACGTGATCCCCTCGTCGTCGATGGAGAAATCGCTGCTGGTCGGGGACTATCTCTACGTCAGCAAGGTAGCCTACGGTCCCCAGATGCCCAATACCCCGGTGGCATTTCCGTTCGTACACCATACGATGCCTTTTTCGAAAACCAAAAAATCGTTCTCCGAAAGCGTCAAATGGCCTTATCACCGCCTCAAGGGACTGGGCCGAATCGAGCGCAACGACGTAGTGGTATTCAACTTTCCGGCAGGCGATACGGTGCTGCTCGAACGACAGGACGTTTCGTACTACGACGTACTGCGGCAATATCAGCAAACTTTCGGACATCAGGCCGGCCGCGAACGGCTGATGCAGGAATACACGGTCATCACGCGCCCGGTGGACAAGCGTGAAAACTACATCAAACGCTGCATCGGCCTCCCGGGGGATTCGATACGAATCGAGGAAACGGCGGTTTACGTCAATGGGAAGCCGCAGGAGCCCGTCGCCGGAAAACAGTTCATGTATCTGGTGGAAACCACCTCGCCGATCACCCAATACGCACTCGACAATCTGGGTATCACCGAATGGAGCAACAAGGGCACGCTCTACTACATGGCGCTCACCGACGAAAACGCCGCAGAACTGGAGAAGCTGGACAACGTCGCTTCCGTACAGAAATACATCGCCCGCAGTCCCAATTTCGATGTCTTTCCGCAGGATCGCCGCTATGCGTGGAATCAGGACAACTATGGCCCGATCTGGATTCCCCAAGCGGGAACGGCCGTTGCGCTGACGGCCGACAACCTGCCCCTGTACCGGCGGATTATCGAAACGTACGAAGGCAACGACCTGCGTGTGGACGAAGAAGGGAAGATCTTCATCAACGGCGAACAGACCGACACCTATACTTTCCGGATGAACTATTACTGGATGATGGGCGACAACCGCCACAATTCGGCGGACTCCCGCTTCTGGGGATTCGTTCCCGAAGACCACATCGTCGGCAAAGCCTCCTTCATCTGGCTGTCGCTGGATCCCGAAAAGAGCTTCCCCGCGAACATCCGCTGGAACAGGATGTTCACCAAAGTCAAATAAAACAAGGGTAGTCGTGACCTCGGACAGTTATCATACGCTTGCCGGGCCTGCGGAAGCCATCTACAAAGAGAAAAGCAGCAAGTTCCTCGCTTATGCCTATCCGGTCGAAAGCGAGGAGGAGATTCGCACGCTGCTCGATGCGCTGCGCAAGAAATATTACGACGCGACGCACCACTGTTACGCGTGGCGGCTGGGTCCGCACGGCGAAACGTTCCGCGCCAACGACGACGGAGAGCCTTCGGGCACGGCGGGCAAGCCGATCCTCGGTCAGCTTCTGTCCAACGAACTGGTCAACTGCCTAATCGTCGTGGTGCGTTATTTCGGCGGTACGAAACTCGGAGTATCGGGCCTGATCGGTGCCTACAAGGAGTCGGCGGCCGAAGCGATCCGAGCGGCCGAAATCGTGGAGCGGACGGTCGATACCGTCGTGGAGGTGGAGTTTTCGTACCTGGCGATGAACGACGTGATGCGCGTGGTCAAGGAAGAACAGCCCCGGGTGCTGACGCAGCAGTTCGACAACCTCTGCCGGATGACACTGGCGATCCGGCAAAGTCTCGCAGGAGGTATGATCGGCAAACTGGAAAAGATCGGGGGCGTGACCCTCGAAATGAAATAATATCGGTCCGGCCCGGAACACGCACGGCGCAGGGACCGGATCCACGTAAAAAAACATGACAAAAGAACAAAAGTCCATTTATATAAAAGGTGCACGGGTGCACAACCTCAAAAACATCGAGGTCGAAATTCCGCACAACCGACTGGTCGTCATCACGGGACTTTCGGGTTCCGGCAAATCGACCCTCGCCTTCGACACGATCTTCGCCGAAGGGCAGCGCCGCTACGTGGAGAGCCTCTCGGCCTATGCCCGACAATTCCTGGGCAAGATCAACAAGCCCGATGTGGATGTCATTACGGGTATCGCTCCGGCCATCGCCATCGAACAGAAGGTCAATACGCGCAACCCCCGTTCGACGGTGGGCACGACGACCGAGATATACGACTACCTGAAACTGCTGTTCGCCCGCATCGGACACACCTACTCCCCCGTCTCGGGTACGGAGGTGCGAAAGCATACCATCGAGGACATAGTCAGGACCGCCCTATCCTATCCCGAAGGCTGTCTCTTATACACATCTCCGAGCCCACGAGACATCTCAGGATCTCG
>ENA-OZAV01000473-OZAV01000473.1-human-gut-metagenome-genome-assembly--contig:-NODE-473-length-17261-cov-8.681797_pt1 | contig 17261 bp, 12 predicted proteins | sample MGYA00243307_ERZ653511 | MGnify/ENA primary metagenome ERZ653511 (study PRJEB26926, sample SAMN06165165) | human gut metagenome | biome: ENVO:00009003; feature: ENVO:2100002; material: ENVO:00002003...
GAGATCCTGAGATGTCTCGTGGGCTCGGAGATGTGTATAAGAGACAGGCATAGTAGCCGTCCCGGAAATTGAACTGCAAGGGGTAGTTGTAATCCTCGCAGAAATCCACCAGTGCGTACATTTCCTCATTGGTCATCGGGTGCTCGGCGATGATTGCGCCGTCCCTGTCCACCACGCAGGCTCCGTTGTTGGTGATGGCGTAGTCGAACCGGATGCCGCCCAGCTGCTGCTTGTTGATCACGCAGTAGCCGCGGCCGGTGCTCAGCACAAATTTGCCGCCTGCGGCCTGCATCTTTTTCACGGCCTTGACCACCGCCGGGCGGGGGCAGGGCTCACCAAAGGGAACAAGGGTATTGTCGAAATCGCTTGCCAGAAGTTGATACTGCATAATTTTCTCCCAAAACCCTCTCCGCCATCCCAGCTTCTCAGGCAAGAGTCTGCTGAACTTTTTCAAGAGCCGCAATTGGCTCCCCCTTCGGGAGGGCTGGCAAAGCCGAAGGCTTTGACTGAGAGGGTTATTTTATATAGATAGATTCAGTATAACACAAAACGCCGCTCCGGGATATCCCGAAACGGCGTTTTGACTGAATATTTTACTTTAACCGAAAATGGCTACCACGATCTGGATCCCAACACCCACAGCTGCACCGGCGGCCCAGGTCAGGCCGGTGATAAAGAGGTTCTGCTTCCAGGAGGGGTTTGCCCGCCAGAGAACGGCCAGGCCCACGCCCGCGCCGGTGCACAGACCTGCCACCAGACTGGAAAAGCGGAGGGCTCCCTCCACATAGAGCTGGGTCAGCAGGACGCTGGCGGCACAGTTGGGGATCAGCCCCACCAGTGCGGCCACCACCGGCTGGAAGAAGCCCATCCGGCCCAGAGCGTCGGCAAAGACATCCTCACCCACGCCCTCCACAATGAGGCCGAACACCAGACTGAACACAAAGATGAACACGAAGATCTCCAGCGTGTGGCGAAGGGCGGCTTTCCAGATGGGGGCGGGCTTGCCCTCCTCATCGCTGTGCTCCTCGTGGCAGTCGATCTCATCGGCGCTGCCGGTATAGCCGCCCCGCAGGCTCCTGGGCAGAACGCCCCGCAGGACAAAATCCAGCACCAGGCCCACCGCAATGGCGTAGAGCACCTTGATGACCATGAGCAGCACCAGCTTATCCCAGTAGGCAGGCATGGAGACCAGCAGCGGAACCGCTTCATCACTGGTGGCGAGGAACACGGCCATCAGCGTGCCCAGGCTGATGACCCGGGACGCATAGAAATTGGACGCAATGGCAGAGAAACCGCACTGGGGCACACAGCCCAGCAGTGCCGCCGGAACAGAGCCCCAGCGTCCGCCCCCCGCCAGAATGGCTTCGATGCGCTCGCCGTGGCGGTTCTCCACATATTCAATGAACAGATAGGCCAAAAACAGGAAGGGCAGCATCTTGGTGGTGTCCACCAGAGATTCGCCCAGAACATCCAGAAACAATTCCATTTGATACTCCAAAAACAACTGTAATGTGCTTTATTGCAGTAAATTGCAATCAATTTGCATTTTCGTGCAAGGGAGATTATACACGCTTCGGATGCAAATTGCAAGAGGAATTTGCAAAAAGTTTGCATTTTTGTTTTTGGGAGAACGAAAATGCCCTCTCAGTCAAGGCCGCAGGCCTTGCCAGCTCCCCCTTCGGGAGAGGTGGCAGCGCGTTCACGCTGACAGAGAGGGCGATTCATTTCAGATCAGATCTCGGCCAGGATCGCATCACCCATGGCGGTGCAGCCCAGGCAGGTGCAGCCTTCGCTCATGTTGTCTGCCGTGCGCAGGCCCTTGTCCAGCACCTTGTTCACAGCATTCTCAATGGCATCGGCTTCCTCAGTCATGCCAAAGGAGTAGCGCAGCATCATGGCGGCAGAGAGGATGCAGGCGGTGGGGTTGACGATATCCCTGCCCGCAATGTCGGGGGCTGAGCCGTGGATAGGCTCGTACAGGCCCCGGGTGCCATCGCCCAGAGAGGAGGACGGGATCATGCCGATGGAGCCGGTGATCATGGAAGCCTCGTCCGACAGGATATCGCCGAACATATTCTCAGTGACGATGACATCGAACTGCGCGGGGTTCTTTACGATCTGCATGGCACAGTTGTCCACGAACATCTCGCTGTACTCCACGTCCGGGTACTCGGCCTGCAGGCGGTGCATCACACTGCGCCACAGGCGGCTGGTATCCAGCACGTTGGCCTTATCCACACAGCAGAGCTTCTTGCGGCGTTTCTGGGCGGTCTCGAAGCCGATGCGGCCGATGCGCTCGATCTCGTGCTCAGAATAGGGCATGGAGTCGATGGCCTGCTTTTCGCCGTTCTCGAGGGTGTGGGTCTCGTGCTTGCCGAAATACACGCCGCCGATCAGCTCCCGCACGATGATGAAGTCAATGCCCTGTGCCACGATCTCAGGCTTCAGAGGGCTGGCCGGGGCCAGCTGGGGCCAGATCCTGGCGGGGCGGTTGTTGGAGTACAGGCCCATGCCCGCGCGCAGGCGCAGCAGGCCCTTTTCCGGGCGCTGCTCACCGGGCAGGCCCTCCCACTTGGGGCCGCCCACGGCACCCAGCAGGACACTGTCGGCAGCAAGGCACTTGTCCAGCTCATGCTGGGGCAGCGGGTCGCCGTACTTGTCAATGGCTTCGCCGCCCATGGCGGCATCGGTATAGTGGAAGGTGTGGCCGTACTTTTCAGCCACCTTATCAAGCACCCGGATGGTCTGTTTCACGATCTCGGGGCTGGAGCAGTCGCCCCAGATGACAGCAATGTTTTTTTCCATAGTTCTAAATTCTCCTCAACAGCTTCTTACCCAAACCCCTCAGTCGCTTGCGCGACAGCTCCCCTAGTATGGGGAGCCCTTGGCATAAAGGGGAACTCGCAGAGCTTTCCGCAACGCCAGAGCCGCCCCTACTAGGGGCGGTGGCAATGCGTCAGCATTGACGGTGGGGTTTATTTCTTGGTCAGCGACTTCATCAAGCCACCGTCGGCAATGATCTTCTGGATAAACGGCGGGAAGGGTTCCGCCTGGAAGGTCTTGCCGGTGGTCTCATCGGTGATGAGGCCGGTAGTAAAATCCACGCTGACGGTATCCCCTGCGCTGATGGAATCCACAGCCTCGGGGCACTCCATGATGGGCAGGCCGATGTTGATGCTGTTGCGGTAGAAGATGCGGGCAAAGCTCTTGGCAATGACCACCGAGATTCCCGCGGCCTTGATGGCCACGGGGGCGTGCTCACGGGAGGAGCCGCAGCCGAAGTTCCAGCCGCCCACCATAACATCGCCGTCCCTGACGTTCCGGACAAAGTCCTTGTCGATGTCCTCCATGCAGTGGCTGGCCAGCTCCTTGGGGTCTTGGGTGTTCAGGTGGCGGGCCGGAATGATGACATCGGTATCCACGTTATCCGGGTATTTGAAAACAGAACCTTTTGCGTTCATCGTTGTTTCTCCTTTTCGATCAGACCGTGCGGGGGTCGGTGATATAGCCGGTCAGGGCGCTGGCAGCGGCAGTGGCCGGGCTTGCCAGATAGACTTCGCTCTTGACATGGCCCATGCGGCCCACAAAGTTGCGGTTGGTGGTGGAGACACAGCGCTCCCCCTCGGCCAGGATGCCCATGTAGCCGCCCAGGCAGGGGCCGCAGGTGGGGGTGGACACGATGCAGCCCGCATCAATAAAGGCTTCGGTCCAGCCGCGCAGGATGCACTCCTTATAAACCGCCATGGTGGCCGGAATGATGATGCCCCGCACGCCCTTGGCAATGTGCTTGCCCTTGAGGATGTTGTAAGCGGCCTCCATATCCTCCAGACGGCCATTGGTGCAGCTGCCGATGACCACCTGATCGATCCGGATGTCCTTTCCCTCGCTGGCGGGGTGGGTGTTCTCCGGCAGATGGGGGTAACTGACCGTGGGCTCCAGCTTGTCCAGGTCGATCTCGATGGTCTTTTCGTATTCGGCATCCGGGTCAGCCTCGTAGTAGACCGGGGTGCGCTGGCTGCGGCCGTTCAGATACGCTCTGGTGACCTCGTCCACAGGGAAGATGCCGTTCTTGGCACCGGCCTCAATGGCCATGTTGCAGACGCAGAGGCGATCCTCCATGGTCAGGAAAGCCACACCCGGGCCGGTGAATTCCATGGACTTGTACAGTGCGCCGTCCACACCGATCATGCCGATGATGTGCAGGATCAGATCCTTGCCGGATACGCGGGGGCTGAACTTGCCCTTGAGCACAAACTTGATGGCAGAGGGCACCTTGAACCATGCCATGCCGGTGGCCATACCGGCGGCCATATCGGTGGAGCCCACACCGGTGGAGAATGCGCCCAGTGCACCGTAGGTGCAGGTGTGGCTGTCGGCACCGATGATGCAGTCACCGGCGGTCACGATGCCTTTTTCGGGCAGGAGGGCGTGCTCAACACCCATCTGACCCACATCGTAGAAGTTGAGGATATCATATTTGTTGGCAAACTCGCGGCACTGCTTGGACTGGGTTGCGCTCTTGATGTCCTTATTGGGGACGAAGTGATCCAGCACGATGGCAATGTGCTCCTTGTCGAACACGCCGTCAAAGCCTGCCTTCTCAAACTCGTTGATGGCGACCGGGGTGGTGATATCGTTGCCCAGCACGATATCGAGCTTGGCATTGATGAGCTGGCCTGCCTTGACCTCCGGCAAACCCGCATGTGCGGCCAGAATTTTCTGCGTCAGAGTCATTCCCATGGTGATACTCTCCTTTTATCTTCTATAACTCCCCCAGTCGCTTACGCGACAGCCCCCTCTAGGAGGGGGCCTCTTTGCCTTTCCGTTACGCAACAGGCTCCCTCTTAGAGGGAGCTGTCACCGCAGGTGACTGAGGGAGTTCAATTTTTACTTACTGTTAATTGCCGAAACCAGCGCCTTGATGCCGGCGACGATGATATCGGTGTCGGTGCCGGCACCCCAGGTCATGCTGCCATCCCCCCAGGCAAGGCCCACATAGGAAGCTGCACGGGAGGTGCTGCCCTCGTCCAGGCTGTGCTCCGAGTAGCTTTCCAGATGGAAGTCCATCCCGGTGGCGCTCTGGATGGCGTTGGCCACAGCATCCAGACGACCATTGCCCACCGAAGTGACCACCTTGCGCTGACCGTTCAGGTCCAGGGTGACCGTGGCGGTAATGCCGTTGACCTGTGCAAAGTGGGCCTCCACCACACGGAGGGGCTTTTCGCGGTTGAGGAAGCTCTCCTCGAAGATGCGGAGCACCTCGCCTGCACTCAGCTCCTTGTGGCTGTGGTCGGACACGCTCTTGACCTTGTAGCCCAGCACCTCGCGCATCTTTGGGGGCAGATTATAGCCGTAGTTCTGTTCCAGCACAAAGCCGATGCCGCCCTTGCCGCTCTGGCTGTTGATGCGGATGACATCGGCATCATAGGTGCGGCCGATATCGTGGGGGTCGATGGGGATGTAGGGGCAGGTCCAGCGGTGCTCGCCCCGCTCCTTGCGGTAGGCCATGCCCTTTGCAATGGCATCCTGATGGCTGCCCGAGAAGGCTGCAAACACCAGCTGACCGGCGTAGGGGGTGCGCTCGTAGATGTGCATCCGGGTCACGCGCTCGTAGGCAGCGCAGATCTCGGGCATATCGGAAAAGTCCAGTCTGGGGTCTACGCCGTGGCTGTACAGATTCATGGCCAGAGTCACGGCATCCACGTTGCCGGTACGCTCACCGTTGCCGAACAGGCAGCACTCCACGCGCTGGGCTCCGGCCAGAACGGCCATTTCAGCGCAGGCAACACCAGTGCCGCGGTCGTTGTGGGGATGGGTGGAGATGATCACGCTGTCACGGTACTTGAGGTGCTTGTCGCAGTACTCGATCTGGTTGGCGTAAACATGGGGCATACTCATTTCGACCGTGACAGGCAGGTTGATGATCATGGGGCGGTCAGGGGTGGGCTGCATGATATCCAGCACCGCGTTGCAGACCTCCACAGCATAGTCAACCTCGGTGCCGGTAAAGCTCTCGGGGCTGTACTCAAACAGGAAGTTGCCCTCGTATTCCTGGCTCAGCTGTTTGACCAGCTTTGCGCCGTCGGTGGCGATCTTCTTGATCTCTTCCCTGCTCTTGTGGAACACCTGCTCGCGCTGGGCCACGGAGGTGGAGTTGTAGAAGTGGATGACCGCGCGGGGGGCACCCTTGACAGCCTCAAAGGTCTTGCGGATGATATGGTCACGGCACTGGGTCAGCACCTGCACGGTCACATCCTCCGGGATCATGTTTTTCTCGATCAGGGTACGCAGGAACTCGTACTCGGTATCGCTGGCGGCGGGGAAACCCACCTCGATCTCCTTGAAGCCGATCTTCACCAGCATCTGGAAGAACTCCAGCTTTTCCTCCAGGCTCATGGGCACGATCAGGGCCTGATTGCCGTCGCGCAGATCCACACTGCACCAGGTCGGGGCCTTTTCAATGTGATCCTTCTTCACCCAGCTGTCATAACCGGCAGGGACAGGGTAATATCCCGGTGCGTACTTGGTTGCGTCCATCATAATGTGCGTCCTCCCAAACAATTTACACTTTTGAGGTTTCTTCCTGCCCAACTCCCCCAGTCACCTACGGTGACAGCCCCCTCTGAGATGGGGCCCTTGGCAGTACGGTAAAGTTTCCCGCTTCGCCAGAGGCTCCCTCCCCGAGGGAGCTGGCAGATCCGTAAGGATCTGACTGAAGGAGTTACATACGAAAAGGCCCTCGTCTCCAAGGCGATAAGCCTTGAGAGACGAGGGCCTGTCATTTTTTCTAACAGAGCACCCGTGGTACCACTCTCTTTGCTGGAAAACCAGCCACTCACACGATCAGCTTTTGGCGGCGAATCGCTGCCCCGGTAACGGTGGGCATCCGTCAGAGCCTACTCTCCGTTCAGCTCTGCCGCTCAGGGGCCAGTAACCGAAGCCCTCCGCACTACCTTGCACCACCCGGCAGCTCTCTGAAGCAGAAGAAGATCGTTTTTTCCCCGTCAACGCATTTGGTCTTTATGTTTCAAAGTGAGCTTATTGTACCAAACGTCGGATTTGCTGTCAAGAAGTTTGGCTCATATCAAAAATGAAACAAATTCACATCAGGAGCGGCACAATTTTCCAAATTTTGCGCTTTCTGCATCGAATCGTAAAGCGCTGGGAAAGCGGGGGATGCCCACGCAAGTGAAACGGGGCATTCCCCCGCTTTCCTCCCGCCAGGCTTCGGGGTTTGTTAAGAATCTGGGAAGTTTTTGGAAACAAGCCCTCGAAAAGCTTTTTTGTTAATTTTCGTTGTGTTAAGATAAGCTTATCGAAAGAATAAGGCCCCTGACCGATTTGTCAAAGGCTCTCCCTTTGGGAGAGCTGGCTGCGAAGCAGACTGAGAGGGCGAGGCCGTTTACCGAGGAGGAAATCCTATGAAAGAAGTCAAGACACCGCGCAAGCCGTTGGCGATCTACTACGCCCTCGTGCTGCTGATGCTGCTGCTCCTCAACTTTGTGCTGCTGCCGTGGATGGGGGAGCGCCAGATCAAAGAGGTGGACTACGGCACCTTTATGACCATGACCGAGGAGAAGAACATTGGCCGGGTGGACATTGAATCCAACCAGATCATCTTTACCGATAAGGACGAGACGCAGGTCTACAAGACCGGCCTGATGAACGACACCGGCCTGACCGAGCGGCTGTACGATGCCGGAGCCACCTTCTCCAGCGAGATCGTGGAACAGTCCTCGCCGGTGCTGAGCTTTTTGATCTGGTTCGTCCTGCCCATCATCCTGTTCTCGGCCATCGGCAACCAGATGAACAAAAAGCTGATGGAAAAGGCCGGCGGCGGCCCGGGCTCCATGATGTTTGGCGGCATGGGCAAATCCAACGCCAAGGTCTATGTGCAGTCCACGGCAGGCATCCGCTTTGCGGATGTGGCCGGTGAGGACGAGGCCAAGGAAAACTTACAGGAAGTCGTCAACTATCTGCACGACCCCAGCAAGTATGAGAGCATTGGTGCCAAGATGCCCAAGGGCATCCTGCTGGTGGGCCCTCCGGGCACCGGCAAGACCATGCTGGCCAAGGCTGTGGCCGGTGAGTCCAACGTGCCCTTCTTCTCCATCTCCGGCTCCGAGTTCGTGGAGATGTTCGTGGGCATGGGTGCCTCCAAGGTGCGCGACCTGTTCAAGCAGGCCAAGGAGAAAGCGCCCTGCATCGTGTTTATTGATGAGATCGATGCCATTGGCCAAAAGCGCAGCGGCGGCCAATACGGCGGCAACGATGAGCGCGAGCAGACCCTGAACCAGCTTCTGACTGAAATGGACGGCTTTGAGGGCAACACCGGTGTCATCATTCTGGCCGCCACCAACCGCCCCGAATCCCTTGACCCTGCCCTGACCCGCCCCGGCCGCTTTGACCGCCGGGTGCCCGTGGAGCTGCCCGACCTCAAGGGCCGCGAGGAGATCCTGAGGGTCCACGCTAAGAAGGTCGCGCTGGCCCCGGGCATCGACTTTACCACCGTGGCCCGGATGGCCTCCGGCGCGTCCGGTGCCGAGCTGGCCAACATCGTCAACGAGGCCGCGCTGCGGGCCGTCCGTGCAGGCCGCAAGAGCGTGACCCAATCCGACCTGGAGGAGAGCATCGAGGTGGTCATTGCAGGCTACCAGAAGAAGAACTCCATCCTGACCGACCACGAAAAGTGCATCGTAGCTTACCATGAGATTGGCCACGCTCTGGTCGCCGCCAAGCAGACCCACTCCGCCCCCGTGCAGAAGATCACCATCATCCCCCGCACCTCGGGTGCTCTGGGTTACACCATGCAGGTGGACGAGGGCAACCACTACCTGATGAACAAGGAGGAGCTGGAAAACAAGATCGCCACTCTCACCGGCGGACGTGCCGCCGAGGAAGTGGTGTTCCACTCCATCACCACCGGCGCTTCCAATGATATCGAACAGGCCACCAAGCTGGCCCGCGCCATGCTGACCCGCTACGGCATGAGCGATGAGTTTGACATGGTGGCACTGGAGACCGTCAACAACCAGTATCTGGGCGGCGACACTTCCCTTGCCTGCTCTGCCCAGACCCAGTGCGAGATCGACCAGAAGGTGGTGGAGCTGGTCAAGGCCCAGCACGCCAAGGCTGTGCAGATCCTGACCGACAACCGCGCAAAGCTGGATGAGCTGGCCCAGTATCTGTACCAGAAAGAGACCATCACCGGCGACGAATTCATGGAGATCCTGAACCGGGAAGGTTAAACCCCACCGTCAATGCTTCGCATTGCCAGAGCCCTGCGAGTTCCCCTTTATGCCAAGGGCCCCACTATTAGGGGCAACAGTAACAACCGCCGCCAGTGGCGGATAAAGGGCGTTGCTGTTGGGGCCGCGGCCAGCAAGACACAAGTGTTGTTTACAACACGAAGTGGATGCTGGGTGCCGCAACCCGGACCTGTCACGCGGAGCGTGACTGAGGGGTTTAACGTTCCATAAAAATTTCCTTCCCCCTGCAATAAACAAGCCGCCCGTTCCGTATTCATTACAGAACGGGCGGTTTTTCGTCCATAGTACAGGAGGTATATTTCTTATGAAGATTCTGAATACAATGCTGGGCCGTCAGGCCATTGCCGCAGCCCTGGTGCTGTCCCTTGCCATCCCCATGAGTGTCGGTGCATTTGCCGAGGAGCCTGCCGCTGCGGCTGCCGCCGATGACACCGTTGTTGCAGGCTACCTGCCCCCGCAGGACGAAAGCGTGATGCTTCAGGGCGAGATCGCGCTGCACAGCGGCGATGTTGCCGTGGGCGAGACCGACCCCGCCTACGGCGGCTACGGCGCACCGGAGGGTGACCCCATTCAGGGCGACATCATGCTGATCTCCGCTGACGAGGCAAAGACCACCGAAGCCCGGTACACCGTCAAGGGTCTGCTGGGCCGTCAGGTCCTTTACACCGCCCGGCAGGAGGGCCGTGTCCTGACGCTGGACGTGCCGGACTGCGCCGCCACCTTCCGCACCACCATTCAGGACATGAAGACCCTGATGGAGCAGGGCGTGTCCACGCTGGTGCTCACCACGGAGAAGGGTTCCACCACCCTGAACCTTTCCCTGCTGTGCGAGGGCCAGACCGACACCCAGCGGGTGGTGCTGCGGCAGCTGGGCGACAGCGCTTTCCTGACGGTCGGCCTGCGCTGCCGCCGCGACCTCATCGTGGGCCGCTGAGTGGAGTGTGTTCCCCTTTCCTGAAGCTTAACAAAACACAGCAGGAGCGCTCTGCCGGTATGACCCGGTGGGGCGCTCCTGCTGTGTTTGGGAAATATCAGAGGATGTCAAATTTTACTGCGCATTCTGCTTGAGGTCCTGTGCCTTCTTCCAAGCACGCAACACGCTGATCTTGGTAACCATGTTGTCCGGATAGAACTTCACCTGTTCAGGGGGCAGCTCTGTATCCTGATCGTTCAGGTCAGGCATGAGGTCGTGCTCCATGGCCCAGCGGGCAGCATGCTGCAGATCCATATCCTGTTCTTCCTGGCCAACATCGGGGTAGAGGATCTCAGATTCCGGCATAGGCTTGCCTGCATCCTCCCACAGCATCATTGCAAGAGCACTGCGGTTGCTGGGGAAGTAAGGCAGACCCCACATCTGGCCCACCAGATCGGTGCCCAGCGTGTAGCCGACCAGTGCGCCGCCAGCCACAACAGCCGTACCAACAATGATGGGGCCAACAACATCAGAACCATCCTCAATGTCAGCGCTGCGGTACTGTGCGGCCACATCCACATCATCATTCATGGTAAAGGTAATGGACTCAGCCTTGTAATCCTGATCCAGCGGCAGTTCAAACTTGCCGGTAGACCAGAGATCAAACACCATACCCTCGGGAACCTTCGTCTGGTCCAGCGTCACGGTGACTTCTGCACCATCCGGCACAAGGCAGGTCTGCTTGCCGCTGGACTCATCGGTGCTGGTTTCCAGTGTATCGGTCACATCAATGTCGCCATTTTTCACAGCAAAGGTGCCGCCGGTCACGGTCAGGGTATGATTGACGACAGGCTCATCCTTCTTCCACAGTGCCGTAAACACCTCATCACCCGTCAGGACAAGCTCACTCCCAGCTTTATAGAGCTTACCGTTAAGGCTCAGCCATCCAGCAAACTGGTAGCCTTCTCGTGTGGGAGCCGCTGCAAGCGTCACGCTCTCATTTTCATGGTAGAAAGCATCGTTGTAGTTGGCAGTTTCGTCACCAACGCCTTCATTCAGGTTGTACTGGAGGCGGTACACACTGGCAGTTTCCTGATGTTTTTCCAACTCCCGGTGGCAGTAGTTGCAGGTCTTCGTTACATCCCGCCACTCATTTCGTGCATCGATCGTTTTCCACTCCGAATAGGTGTAGGTAAAGGCTTTGTCATGCTCACCATCGGTATAGGAGTGTGTCTGCATCTTGCCATCCTTCCACACACACTTACCGTCTATGTTCACCACTGTGCGTCCGCTGTTGCTGTTCCTATAAAGTTCATTAAACTTACCGCCAAATCCAAACAGCTGCGTGCAGGTCGTAGTGTCCAGTTCTGCTGTGACATGATTGTCGCCCGTGATGTTAAGGATGTACTTATACGATCCCATGTTGCTGTCGTTGATGTTCAGCGCAGTCTTGCCGCTGCTGGAGTTCACGGTGCAGTTGTTAAAGTTAACCGTAATGTTATGACTTCCTGCACTGTAATCCGTGTAAACATTGATCACTTTTCCACTTGCATTAAAGGTGCAGGTATCAAATGTCATGGTCGGGGAGCTATACGTCCAAATCGCATAATCTCCACTTGGAGCATTGAAGGTCGTATTTTTGAACACTGCACTGGTATAACCCCAGTAGAAGGTTTTGCCGTTGATGACGCAATTGTCCACCACAGTCTGATCCGCGCGGATGAAGCCCAGATAATTTGCATCACCGGAGCGAAGCGTCATATTTTTGAAGGTGACTGTTTTGGCACTATCAAAGCTGTAATCGCCGTTATACTCTGTGCCATAATACTCCGGGTTCGGCACCTCAGCACCGATATTCCAGAACGTTTTGTCAGTTCCCTGCCCCACAAAGGTCAGGTTTTTTCCCTTGGTCGTATCGTCGCTTTTGATACCGTACAGTGTATAATTGCCCTCGCCAAGGATGATGGTATCACCGCTCGATGCCGCTTTCACAGCATCCACCAATTTCGCATAGCTCCCCTCCTTACCGTCGATCTTTACCGCATGCGCGTCTGCGCCCTCTGCAAAAGCCAGCATGGGAAGCATCTGAAGCATCATTGCCACTGCCAGCAGGGCCGCCAAAAACCGGTTTTGACTTTTCTGTTTCAACTTTCTTCATTCCTTTCATCACTATTTGCATTTTTGCAACGGATTCCCCGCAAGGAACCCTCCAGATTCCTACCGCACTGTCACCTCCCCTGTAGGTTCCATTCTCCGCATTGCAGGTCTCAGCCAGGTTGCTGAGTGCTTTGTTCTCAAAGGAATTTTCTGTCATTTCATTATACCCCCCCCCCTAAATTAAAATCAAGTATTTTGAAAACTTTTGTTGATATTCACAAATCAGGTATTTTCTTTCGGTCATTTTCACGAAACTGCCTTTGACAAAGAAAAAAGCGGCCTGCCAGTGACTGACAAGCCGCAAAATATTGCCATATTCCAAATGAAAAGCTGCTGACAGCATGGGGCCCAGCTTTTTTGCCGCAAACAACAGAAGCCCCCCGCCGGTTCTCCCGGCGGGGGGCTTCTGTTGTGGCAGCTTATGGTAAACAGAGAGTGGATATCAATTGAGAATGGGATTCAGGATCTCGACCAGTGCATGATACTGGGTGGCGTAAGCTTCTGCGCCGTCCTTGGGGCGGCCCGGCTCGGCCATCTCGGACTTCATCTTCTCGACGATCGGGTTATTCTCAAATTGGAGCTTCTGGCTCTTTCCGCCTTTGGCTCCCGGTGCAAAGAAATCAAACATTGCCAGGTGGGGCTCCAGCGTCAGGAAGCCGTGGTAGCCCTCCTCGCAGAAAGCACGGCGAAGCAGCTCAGGGATCTTGCCAAGGCCGGTGCCTGCGGGCACATTCAGCAGGTAGCCGGGCAGAGCATCCTTGATGTGGATATAAGCGATCTGGTCATGGAGCAGTTCCCAGCACTCCGCGGTGTCCTGCTCACACTGGACAAAGTTGGCAAAATCGAACGCCGCCTTGAAGTGGGGGCAGGCCAGCCGGTCAAACAGCAATTTGCAGCGGGCACCGGTGTCTCCGTAGATGCCCTTCTCATTTTCATGGAGCAGGATAATGTCATGCTTTTCCGCGATCCGGATAAACTGACGCAGCTTATCCAGCACCACATCGGTATAGCTGTCTGCATCGGCATCCTTGGGGATGAGGAAGCTGAACATCCGGATGAAGGAGCAGTCCAGCAGCCTGGCCGTTTCGCAGAGTGTTTCCAGCTGCTCCAGCTGCTTGGCAAAGCCCTCTTCATCGTCCACCTCCACCTTGCCGATGGCCGTACCCAGGCTGGAAACGCCCACGCCTGCGGCCTTTAGCTTTGGCAGAAGGACCGTGCGCACTTCCTCGGGGGTGTAATCGGCAATGCCCTTGTGCTCGGCGCTGCGGATGCAGATATACTTCATCCCCAGATCCGTCACAGTTTTGAGCTGCTGGTCAAAGTCCTGGCTGATCTCATCCGCAAAACCGGAAATTTTTTCGTAAACGCTCATAAGACACACCTCATTCACCGATCTTTGTTTTCCAAACTTAACAGCACTGTTCCTGGCTTGTAGTATACCACTCTTCCGGGAGCTGTGTTATAATAAATCGAAGGAAAATATCAAAATTCAAAGAACGTTCATAAATTCAACGCAACCGCCAAACAAGGAGGCACGTTCTTGTGCAATTCAACGAAAAAAGTTCTCCAACTTTTTTCGTTGAGTGGGCGAGAAAACGCGGAGGGCTATTTGGAAGCCTGTTCAAGAAGCAGGAGGGGCTGACACCCCGCCAGTACCGCCTGCAGCAGCGGCAGCTGGGAAAATAACAGCAGAAGCCCCCCGCCGGTTCTCCCGGCGGGGGGCTTCTCTGTATGCGAATGAGGAGTTACTTCTTTGCCAGGTACTTACGGATATCGATGGCCACAGCCACGATGATGACAAGGCCCTGGACGATATAGGTGTAAGAGGAGTTGACGTTCATAAACTGCAGAGCGACCTTCATCAGCTCAAAGACCAGAACGCCGACCAGAATGCCGGGCACGGTGCCAACACCGCCGGTGGTGGAAACGCCGCCGATGGTAGAAGCCGCAATGGCATCCAGCTCATAGCCCATTGCAGTATTGACGGATGCGCCGCCGGACTTTGCAGCCAGCAGGCAGCCTGCCAGACCGAACATGCAGGAGGCCAGGATGTAGATGCGGATCTTGGTGGCGTAAACGTTGACACCGGCAACCTCAGCAGCAGCTTCGTTGCCGCCGATGGCGTACATGTACTTGCCGTGACGGGTCTTGTTGTACAGGAACCAGAAGCACACAGCCACGACCAGGGCGATCCAGATCAGCACGGGGACCTTCAGGATGGTGTTGGAGGCCAGAGAGGTAAAGTTCTTGTTCAGGGAGCCGATGGGGGTACCGCCGGTGTAGACCAGGCAGATACCGTAGACGACCTGCTGCATACCCAGGGTAGCGATAAAGGGCTGGACCTTCAGGTAAGAAACGACCAGACCGTTGCACAGACCCACGATGGCGCAGATGGCAATGACCAGAATGAACACCACAGGGGTGGGCAGAGTGGGCATGTTGGGGTAGAACTTACCGGCAGCGCCCTCGGTCTGCGCAAAGATGCAGGCCAGGCAGGCAGCAAAACCAGCCAGACGGCCTGCGGACAGGTCGTTGCCGGTGGTGATCAGACAGCCGGAGATGCCCAGCGCGATGATGTAGCGGATGGACACGTTCTTGAACAGGTTGATCAGGTTTGCAGGTGCAAAAAAGTTCGGATGGATGATGCCGACGAACAGAGAGACGAGCAGCATCAGAACGATAATGGCGTTGTTGCCCAGCCATTTCTTTACGGATTTACCCGTTAATTTCTTGGTAGCTTCCACAATAGACAGCCTCCTTGTTTACTGATTGGCCGCTGCCGTTTCGGGCGCGGTCTCAAACTGGGTAGCCAGCTCCATGATGTTCTCCTGGGTCGCGTCCTTGCCGTCGATGAAGCCGGTGACACGGCCATCGCACATGACCATGACGCGGTTGGACATGCCAATGATCTCGCTCATTTCAGAGGAGATCATAATGATGCTCTTGCCCTGCTTGGCCAGATCGGCAATGATGCAGTAGATCTCGTACTTTGCACCAACGTCGATGCCGCGGGTGGGCTCGTCCAGGATCAGAACATCGGGGTTATTTGCCAGCCAGCGGGCGATCAGCACCTTCTGCTGGTTGCCGCCGGACAGGCTCTTGATCTGGGTCTTGGGGCTGGGCACCTTGATGGCCATCTTTTCCTTATTGGTCGCCACCAGATCCAAAATCTTCTTGTCATCCAGCATGATGGGGCCCTTGCGCAGAGCGTCCAGCGATGCAATGGAGATGTTGTCGGCCACGCTCAGCACACCCATGATGCCGGTTGCGCGGCGGTCCTCGGTCAGCAGAGCCACGCTCTTCCGGATGGCATCGCGGGGCTGCTTGATGTGGACCTCTTCGCCCTTGATCCACACCCTGCCGGAGGTGTGTGCGCGCAGACCAAAGATGCCTTCCATCAGCTCGGTGCGCTGTGCGCCCACCAGACCAGCCACGCCCAGGATCTCGCCCTTTTTCAGCTCAAAGCTGCAATGGCGGAAGGAGCGCGGATGGATGGAGGTGAAGTCCTCCACCTTCATCATCACTTCCTCGGAGGGGTGGTTCTCCAGCGGCGGGAACAGATTGGACAGCTCACGGCCGACCATCTTGGCGATGATCTGCTCCTTGGTCATGTTGGCAACGTCCCACTTGCCGATGTAATGGCCGTCACGCATGATGGTCACTTCGTCAGCAATGACCTTGATCTCGTCCATCTTGTGGCTGATGTAAACCAGTGCAACGCCCTGCTCCTTCAGCTCACGCATGATGCGGAACAGCGATTCCACTTCGTTGGCGGTCAGGGAGGAGGTGGGCTCGTCCAGGATCAGCACCTTGCAGTTTGCGGAAACAGCCTTTGCAATTTCCACCATCTGCATCTGGGCAATGCTCAGGCTGCCCAGCTTTGCGTGGGAATTGATCTGCAGCTTCAGCTTCTTCAGCAGTGCATCGGTATCGGCATACATTTTGCTGTGGTCCACAATGGTGATGGGGCCAATCTTTTTGGTGGGGTAGCGGCCCAGCCAGATATTCTCAGCCACGGTACGGGCCGGGATGGGCTGCAGCTCCTGATGCACCATGGCAATGCCGCGGCCCAGTGCTTCCAACGGGTTCGCAATAACGACCTTTTCTCCCTCGTATTCGATCTCGCCCTCGTCCATCTTGTAAATGCCGAACATGCACTTCATCAGGGTGGACTTACCGGCACCGTTTTCGCCCATCAGGGCCATAACTTTACCGGGGCGGAGCTCCAACTGCGCGTGGTCCAGCGCTTTTACGCCGGGGAAGGTCTTGACCACGCCTTTCATTACCAGACGGTATTCTGACATTCCGCAGAGCCTCCTTATCTTGCAATTTGCAGGCCGCGCGGTGCGTCCTTTCCAAAAGAAGGCGCGTGCGCCCGAGAGAAATCTCGCACGCACGCGCTTTTAAGCTTTTACCAAGCCATAGGACTCACTGCGTACCTTGCAAACGTGAGTTTTGTGCTACAGGAATTAGAGGTACTGTGCTGCGTTCTCGGCAGTGACCTTGACGTAGTCGACCCAGTAGTACTCCTCAACGTCCTTGCCCTCAACAAACAGCTGAGTAGCCTCGGCAGCCTTGGTAGCCTGGCCCACGTCGTCGTTCAGAACGGTACCGGTCATCTTGCCGTCAACAACATTCTGGACAGCCTCTTTCAGTGCGTCAACACCGACCAGGTAGATGTCCTTGCCAACGGTACGGCCAGCCTGCTCGATGGACTGCAGAGCGCCCAGAGCCATTGCGTCGTTGTTGCAGAACACAACCTCGATCTTCTCGCCGTACTGTGCCAGAGCGTTTGCAACGTCCTGCTGTGCGGTGGTCTGATCCCAGTTGTCCAGGTACTCGTACAGGCACTCCACTTCCTTGTCGGCATCGGTCAGAGCCTTGATGGAGTACTCGGTGCGGTACTGAGCATCGATGTTCTC
>ENA-OZAV01000478-OZAV01000478.1-human-gut-metagenome-genome-assembly--contig:-NODE-478-length-17210-cov-8.741416_pt1 | contig 17210 bp, 16 predicted proteins | sample MGYA00243307_ERZ653511 | MGnify/ENA primary metagenome ERZ653511 (study PRJEB26926, sample SAMN06165165) | human gut metagenome | biome: ENVO:00009003; feature: ENVO:2100002; material: ENVO:00002003...
TTCGAGTCCCTAATTCTCCACCATACAGTTCGTACTCGAACCCGATTCTTTACGAAAAAGGGTTCGGGTACGTTTTTTGTTTATCGGAGGTTTTGCGGAAGGACTACTCGGAACGGTAAACGAGCAAAGGCAGGGTATCACTATGATAGTGGTATCCTGCCTTTTGCTATTCTTCATAGAGTATGGTATACTCAGCTCAACAATTCAGAAGTTGGCATGGAGATTTATATGAGAAACTATGAAATCGAAAACGAAATGTACCGCAGGGCGGTAGAACTGATTGAAACACGGTATCCTGTCGGTTGGGGTGGTGCTGGTGTCGTGCATACATCGAATGGAAATTATTACACAAGTGTCAGCATTGAGACTGCTAACGCATCTGCTGTTTTGTGCATCGAGACAGGTGCAATGCTTGAAGCACATAAATTCAATGAAAAGGTAACGCATTGCATGTGTCTTGTCCGTAAAGATGAGAAATCCCCCTATCAGATATTGTCTCCGTGCGGTATTTGCCAGGAGAGATTAAGATACTGGGGTGAAGATGTGCAGGTAGCAGTTACCACAGAAGAAGAAAAAATCAAATTCGTACAGCTGAAAGAATTGCAGCCCTATCATTGGACAAAAGCATACCCCGCTGAAGAACTTGAACATTGGAACGAATAAGTTCGCCGCACATCCTCATCGCATCGGGGAACTGCCCATGGGGCGGTTCTTGCTTTCACGCTTTTAGGAAAAGGGTTCGGGTACGTTTTTGTTTATCGGAGGTTTGCGTTTGCGCCAGCAACAGAACGGTCTGCGTTAGCAGATGGAGGGGCTTTGCCCCAACAAGTTCTGAAAAAAGACTACTCAGAGCGATAAACAAGCAAAGGCAGGGTATCACCATGACGGTGGTATCCTGCCTTTTGTTTTGATATGTTTTATCAGTAGATCACAGCATCCGTTGCAGTATAGCCTTCGAGAGAATTCTCCTTGACCTGAATACAAATATAAGTGATCTCAGAATTGCTTGCAGCAAAGAACTGACGTTTTGCCACGGGAGAAATCTTCAGCCAGTCGCCTGCTGCAAGGCTGATTTCTTCGCCATCGATAACGACCTTGCCTTTGCCGGAAAGAACACCGTAGATTTCCTCATTTGCCTTGTGGGAGTGGACAAACGGAACATTTGCTCCCGCAGGAAGCGTATTCAAGCTGATCTCCGCACCAGTCAGGGCGAGCTTTTCATGAAGCTCCGTCCGATTTTCTTTTCCAACTGTCATTTTTGTGTAGCTTGCCATTGTAAGCACCTCCATTTTGATTCGCAATCTTTCATTGCCTGAGCTAAGTATAGAAGCTCGCACATTCAAAAACAAGTACGCACTTTTTTGTAACTGTACACTCAAAAATGAATGTGCTATACTATATACAGAGGTGACTGATATGCGTACAAAAGAAGAACTGCCGGAATGTCCGGTTGCAACAGCAGTATCCCTGATTGGCGGAAAATGGAAACTCTTGCTTCTGCGCAATCTGAAAGAGCGTCCATGGAGATTCAATGAGTTGCAAAGAAGCATCGACGGGATCTCGCAGAAAGTTTTGACCGAGAGCTTAAGACAGATGATTGATGATGGGCTTGCCTACCGCCGTGATTATCACGAGAATCCTCCCAAAGTAGAATATGGGTTGACCGATCTCGGAACGGAAATGTTACCAATCGTCAATGCACTTGCAGACTTTGGCAATTACTATAAATCAGTCGTTGATCGGTCATGATCGATATTATGAAGCAGGGTTTGGGGCTCCGCACGCCCCAACAAGAACCGTCAGTATCATCCGCCTTGCATCCGTAGTCATTTTGTGATACAATGATCCCGACAGGAGGTGTCCCGTATGATGCAGACATTCGTTCGCCCTTCCCGGGATCTGCGCAACCATTACGCCGAAATTTCGGAGATGCTCAAAGACCATGACCATGTGATCATCACGAATCATGGCCGTGGAGAATCAGTCCTCATCAACATTGAGGACTACGCCAGGTACGAGGAGTTTTTGCACCAGCGGTATGTTGCCGAGGCACTTGCCAAGGCAAAGCAGCAGGCGGCTGACCCCGACACGCAGTGGGCAGACCACGAAAACGTATGGGAGACGCTGGGCAAGCAGTATGACGTATAAGATCAAATATCTGCCCCTTGCTGTGCAGGACCTGAACGATATTGCCCGGTATTTGTCCGGTTTTTATCCGAAAACAGCCAGCCGCGTACTGAAAGAGCTGCGGGAGAAGATCACAAAATTAGGCGATACCCCGAAAATGTGCGAGGTCTACCGCCTTGACCCGGCTTATCGTAGGATGGTCGTTGACCAGTATCTGGTGTTCTACCGCGTCAACGATGAAAACAAGATCGTGGAGATTCACCGTGTGCTGCGAGGTGCTTGGAATCTGCCGCAGTATCTGGAATAAATTCAGGTTCGGCTGCTGTGGACAATGCTCCACCACATCCCCAGACCATTCGGTCTGGGGATTTTTTGTGGTTGGCAGTAGCAGAACGTCTGCCTGTCAATTCCGGCATCTTGGGGTGTATTTTTTTGACGGGTGTGGTATACTTGGATTTGACTCAGAAGAGCAATAAATTTCAGAAGGAATGGAATCATGTCAAAGGATGAATATCTGATCACCGATGCGCCCCTGAAAGCGCTGACGGTTTTTGCAATGCCGATGATCCTCGGCAGCTTTTTCCAGCAGGTCTACAACATGGCCGACTCCATCATCGTCGGTCAGTTTGTTGGTTCCTCTGCGCTTGCGGCTGTCGGTGCCTGTGCTGCGCTGACCAACGTTTTTATTTGTGTGGCGCTTGGTGCAGGTGTGGGTGCAGGCGTGCTTGTAAGCCGCTATTTTGGTGCCAAAGACTATGGCAAAATGAAGACCATCGTGTCAACATCCCTGCTCAGCTTTTTGATCCTGAGCATCGTCCTTGGCGTTTTTGGCTTTTGCTTTTCCCATTCGATGATGAGCGGCTTGCAGACCCCTGCCGACATTCTGGAAGATGCAGTGCTGTACCTGCGGGTCTATTTTGCAGGCTTCCCGTTCCTGTTCATGTACAACATTCTTTCCACCATGTTCACCTCTATCGGGGAATCCAAGATCCCGCTGGGGCTGCTGATCTTCTCGTCCATCCTGAATATCTTTATGGATCTGTGGATGGTAGCCGGTCTTGATCTCGGCGTGTTCGGCGCAGCCCTTGCGACCCTGATCGCACAGGGCATTTCTGCTGTGTTCTCGCTTTTGATCTTCTTTGCGCGGATGCGGCGGTACAAAAGCCCCTTTCACTGGTTCGACGGGCAGGAGCTGCAGTCCATGCTCCGCCTTGCCGTCCCGTCGATTTTACAGCAGTCCACCGTGTCCATCGGTATGATGATCGTGCAGGCCGTGGTAAATCCCTTTGGCACACAGGCACTTGCAGGGTATTCGGCAACGATGCGGGTAGAGAATGTTTTCTCCCTGATCTTTGTATCCATCGGCAATGCCGTTTCGCCCTACGTTTCCCAGAATCTCGGCGCAAAGAAAACCGATCGTCTCAAAAAAGGCTACCACGCCGCACTGATTCTGGATCTCTGCTTTGCCGTTCTTGCATTCGTGGTCATCGAGACCCTGCATACCCAGATCTCCTCGCTGTTCTTGGGCAAGGACGGAACAGCGTTGGCTTATCAGGTGTCCGGTGATTACATGAGATGGCTCGGCTATTTCTTCATCTTCATGGGCATCAAGATGGCGACCGACGGCGTCCTGCGCGGGCTTGGCGTCATGCGCCCGTTTCTTATTGCCAACATGGTAAACCTTGCGATCCGTCTGTCCGTTGCCCTGATCTGCGCACCGCGTTTCGGCATCGCCTTTGTCTGGCTTGCCGTCCCGGCGGGCTGGCTGGCAAACTTCCTTGTCTCCTATGCGGCGCTCAGAAGATCGTGGCCCGCAGACAATGCGGCTTCCACCCGATAACCTCTGTTTCTGGCAAAGTTTGGAACTTCGCACCCCTTGATCAAAGCCTCTGACCTCGGTCAGGGGCTTTTTTGCTGCGTCATCCACCCGTCCATGCTGGAGCGGAACGGCACAAAATACCCCCGGCAGGCTATCGTTCTTGCGGCGGCAGCCTGCCGGGGGTATCGCGTTATCCTGTCAGAAGTTTTCTGCCTTACACCTCGTGCTCCGCCCAGTCCTGACTGCGGCCCACGGCCTTGTGCCAGCCCTTGACCAGTTTTTCCCGCTGGGCAGCGTCCATTTTGGGTTCAAACAGCTGGTTGCAGCTCCACAGATGGCTGATCTCCTCCCGGCTCTTCCACACGCCGGTGGCAAGACCTGCCAGATACGCCGCGCCAAGGGCGGTGGTTTCCCGGATGGCGGGGCGCAGCACCTCCTTGTTCAGGATATCGGACTGGAACTGCATCAGGAAGTGGTCGCGGCTGGCACCGCCGTCCACCTTCAGGGTGCTGATGGTGATATCGGTGTCCTTTTCCATCGCCCACATCAGGTCGGCGCTCTGGTAGGCGATGGATTCCTCTGCCGCGCGGATGATGTGGTTCTGGGTGGTGCCGCGGGTAATGCCCAGAATGGCACCCCGGGCATACATATCCCAGTAGGGCGCGCCCAGACCGGTAAAGGCTGGCACGATGTACACGCCGCCGTTGTCCGGCACCTTCTGGGCATAGTACTCGGAATCGCAGCTGTCTTGAATGAGGTGCATCCCGTCCCGGATCCACTGGATGACCGCACCGCCCACAAAGACAGAGCCTTCCAGCGCATACTCCACCTCGCCGTCAAGGCTGATGGCGATGGTGGTGACCAGACCGTTCTTGCTCTGGTAGATCTTGTTGCCGGTGTTCATCAACAGGAAACAGCCGGTGCCGTAGGTGTTTTTCACGTCGCCGGGCTTAAAGCAGCCCTGCCCGAACAGCGCAGCCTGCTGGTCGCCCGCAATACCGGCTACCGGCACATCCACGCCCTGAATATTGGTATAGCCGTACACCTCGCTGGAGTCTTTCACACTGGGCAGGATGCAGCGGGGGATGTCCAGTGCCTTGAGCAGGGTGTCATCCCAATCCAGCGTGCGGATGTTGTACAGCATGGTGCGGCTGGCGTTGGTGCGGTCGGTAACGTGCACCTTGCCGCCGGTCAGCTTCCAGACCAGCCAAGTGTCCACCGTGCCGAACAAAAGCTCCCCTGCTTCGGCCTTTTCCCGTGCACCGGGGACGTTCTCCAAGATCCACTTGATCTTGGTGGCGGAGAAATAGGCGTCCGGCACAAGGCCGGTGTTTTCCCGGATATAGTCCGCCATGCCGGGGGTCCTGAGCAGCTCGTCCACAAGGGGCGCGGTGCGGCGGCACTGCCAGACGATGGCGTTATACACCGGGCGTCCGGTGTTCTTGTCCCACAGGATCGTAGTCTCGCGCTGGTTGGTGATACCGATGCCCGCAATGTCCCTGGGGTCTACGCCGCTTTGGGCAATGACCTCGTTCATCACGCCGTACTGGCTGGACCAGATCTCCATAGGGTTGTGCTCCACCCAGCCCTGATGGGGGTAGATCTGCTCAAATTCCCGCTGCTGCACGCAGACAATGTTCTGCTCGTTGTCAAACAGGATCGCCCGGCTGCTGGTAGTGCCCTGATCCAACGAGAGGATATATTTGGTCTGGCTCATAATGCTCTCTCCTTGCTCTGAAGCTTGAGCGCAAAACAAAAAAGAGCGCACCAAACAAAGCCATCTGCTCTGTCTGTCGCTCTCCTGCTCTGCGCAAACATATTCTGTGCTTATTGTACACGCTCCGCAAGCAAAATACAAGCATCCGCGCAATTTTTGGATATTCCGTACAACACCGCCGCCCCGCCGTTGAACACTCTGCCGAAAGACATTTAAAATGCGCTCCGCTTCGCTCTGCGCATAAATAGCGGAACAATTCTTTATATTTCGCGTTTGGAGCGACCGCGTTTGCGGAGCGCAGCGTAGCAATGAAAGCCCCAGTGGGGCTTTTAAGCGGCAGAGCGGTCTGCGTTAGCAGATGGAGGGGCTTTGCCCCGACAAGTTCTGCGGGCCGCTCCAAACGCATTTTCACGGAAAAGGCCGCAGAGATAAACGACATTTCCCGCCATGACCCCTCCTGTGAAAAAAAGGTTCAGGAAAGTCCGCAGACTTTCCTGAACCCCAAATCAAAAATAAAATTTCCTTGAATGATGCGCAAAGCAAACGCGGCGCGCATTTCAAATCGTTCTGCCTGCCCGGCGGGCGATCACTCGATCAGGCCGTTGAGCAGGGTCAGGCACTTGCGGCTGTGCAGCTTGCGGATGGCCTTGGCCTCGATCTGGCGCACACGCTCGCGGGTGACGCCGAAGTCGCGGCCGACCTCTTCCAGCGTGCGGGGACGGCCGTCGTCCAGACCAAAGCGCAGGCGGATGACCTTTTCCTCGCGGGGGGTCAGGCTCTTGAGCGCCAGATTGATCTGCTGTGCCACCATGGCGCGGTCGGCTGCCTTGCCGGGTGCTTCGGCGTTTTCGTCAGCAACGAAATCGCCCAGAGAGGAATCCTCTTCCTCGCCCACGGGGCTTTCCAAGCTGGCGGGCTCCTGTGCCATGCGCTGGATCTCGCGCACGCGCTCCACGCTCATGTCCATGGCCTTTGCCAGCTCTTCCGGGGTGGGCTCGTGACCGTTCTGGTACACCAGCTGGTTGGTGGCCTGACGCATCCGGTTGATGGTCTCCACCATGTGCACCGGAATACGGATGGTACGGGCCTGATCCGCAATGGCGCGGGTGATGGCCTGACGGATCCACCATGTAGCGTAGGTGGAGAAGCGGAAGCCGCGGTCGCAGTCGAACTTTTCCGCAGCCTTGATCAGGCCGATGTTGCCCTCCTGAATGAGATCAAGGAAGGCCAGATTATGGCCGACGTGCTTCTTGGCGATGGACACCACCAGACGCAGGTTTGCTTCGCTCAGGCTGCGGCGGGCGTTCAGGCCGTCGCGGCGGGTCTTGAGCAGCTCCTGACGGCGCTCCTCGCTCAGAGGGCCGTTCTCCACGGCTTCCATGGCCTTTTCCTCGTCTGCCTTTTCCTCGGCATCCTCGGCGGACTTTTCGCTGTCCTCGTCCAGATCCTCGTTGTAGCTGCGGCTGTTCTCGTCCTCTTCAAAAGAGAAACGGGCGCTGTTCTTCTTGATGTACTCCGGTGCGTCGTACTTCTGGCGGTCTGCCTGCAGAATGTGCGCAGCCTCGGCACCGGCATGGATGCGGCGGCTCAGTTCCACCTCCTGCTCGGCGCTCAGCAGCGGGATCTGACCGATCTGCTTGAGGTAGTTCTTCACCGGGTCATCCAGCAGCTCGTCCATGGCAGCCTTCAGGTCTGCCGGGTTCTCCTCGGCATCCTCTTCGTTTTCATCGGCAAGGCCCATGTCATCGTTGTTGTTCTCGGCGTTCTCCACCTCAGCAATGATGCTGTCCACGTCCAGACTCGGCTCGTTCTCTTCCTCCAGGATCTTGATGCCGCGCTCTTCCAGCAGGGTGTAGAGGGTATCTACATCCATGCGGCATTGTGCCGCCAGCGCCTTGGCCTCCTGTGCAGAGAGGGTGCCCTCGCCCTTAGTCAACAGTTCCTTCAAAGTCATGCCCATTTTTTCTCTCCTTCCCGCTCCGGGGAAAATTGTGTAATATTGCCCTGTGCATCAGATCACAAGGCCGCCGTTCACCCCGAACACCTGTCCGGTGATGTATCCGGCATCCTCGCCGGCCAGAAAGACCAGCAGCTTTGCAACTTCTTCCGGGGTGCCCAGCCGCCCCACAGGGGTCTCCTCGGCCAGCGCCGCCTTGTCCTCGGCGGTAAAAGCCGCCATCATATCGGTCTCGATGACCCCCGGCGCTACGCAGTTCACCGTGATGCCGCTGGGGCCTTCTTCCTTGGCCAGTGCCTTGGTCAGGCCGATGAGCCCGGCTTTCGCGGCAGAATAGTGCACCTCGCAGCTGCCGCCGGTCTGGCCCCACATACTGCTCACGGTCAGAATGCGGCCCTGCTTGCGGCGGATCATGCCGGGCAGCGCCAGCTGGCACAGGTGGAACGCGCCGCTCAGGTTCACGTCCAGCATCCGCTGCCACTCCTCCGGGGTGATGTCGGTAAACAGCTTCTGCTGCGCGATGCCGGCGTTGCACACCAGTACATCCACCCTGCCCATGGCCTGCTCCACTGCATGGAACGCCAGCTCACAGCTGGCGCGGCTGGCTACATCGCACTGGATGGCGATGCACCCGGGCAGCTGCTGTTCCAGCGCAGCGGCAGCGGCGGCATTCTGGTGGTAGAGCACCGCCACCTGATACCCTGCTGCCGCAAAGGCGCGGGCAGCGGCAGCACCGATGCCCCGGTCACCGCCGGAGATCAGCACCCGGCGCGCCGCAGCGGGCGCGGCAGGGGCAGGCTGTTCTTTTACGGGCTGCGGCGCTGGCTCTTCGGGCTGCGGCGGCGCAGGCGGCTGTGGCTCTGCGGGCTTTTCCAGCGTGATCACCCGGGTGGGCTCGTCCACCACAGGCTCCACCGGCGCAGCCGGCTTTGCAGCCGGTGCGGCAAGGGGCTCCGGTGCGCTCTCTTCCTCCGGCACCTGAAAGGTCAGTTCAAACTCGTCCTCGTACAAGAGTGTATCCCTCCTGTTCGGTATTCTCGGCTCGGCGTAAGTGCGCCCAGCCGGAAAAACCCTGTGCCCATCCCCAGACAGTGCAGCGTTCCGTTCGTATGTCCGGCAAAGGTCCGGTGCTTTGGCGTGCCTGCCTGTGCTTATGATGGGTTTCGACAAGATTCCATTGAATAATATACCACAATCCAGCCCAAAAAGAAAGTGGAAACTGCAATTTTTTACGCAGTTCCCACTATTTTTCCTTATTTTCCCCGGTTTTCGGGCACCGGGGGCTTCCAGCGGGGTCTGCCCGCCCGCTTTTCCCGCAGGGAAACAAAAAACGCCTGCAAAAGCTGCTGCGCTTCGGCCTCCCGCAGCCCCTTTTCCACCACCGGGTGGTGGTTGAAGGGCAGCGCGAACAGGTCTGTCACCGAGCCGCAGCACCCGGCTTTGGTGTCGGCAGCGCCGTACACCACCCGGCGCAGACGGCTGTTGATGATGCCGCCCGCGCACATGGGGCAGGGCTCTAAGGTAACGAACAGCTCACACTCCCACAGCCGCCAGCCGCCCAGTGCCTTGCAGGCGGCATCAATGGCCAGCAGTTCCGCGTGGTGCAAGGCGTTTTTCTCGGTCTCCCGGGTGTTGTGCGCCATAGCTACCACCTCGCCGTGCCGCGCCACCACCGCGCCCACCGGCACCTCGCCCAAGGCGGCGGCTTTGGCGGCTTCTTCCAGCGCAAGACCCATCAGTTCAAAATCGGTCATGTATCCCATCCTCTCATCCCATCGCCAGCACCAGCAGGTTGTTTGCGCTGTGCAGCAGCATTCCCGGCCAGAGATGCCCGGTGCGGTCGGCAAGCCACCCCAGCCCCAGCCCGCACACCAGCGCGTAGGCCATGGCGGCGGCGCTACCGTGCTGCAGGGCGAACAGCACCGCCTGCAAAAGAATGGCCTGTCCCCTGCCCAGCGGCTGCGCCCGGCGCTGCACCGCGCCCCGGAACACCCCTTCCTCCACCAGCGGAGCCAGCAGGCAGACCCGGAAAAACCGTGCCGCGCCGCCGGGTGCTGCGGGCAGCAGCACCGCCAGCGCCTTGCCTGCCAGCAGATACCCAACCGCCCAGCCAAAGGCCGAAAGCAGTGCGGCGGTGCGGGGGTTCAGCTTGTGCATGGTCGGTCTCCTCCTGCTATGGTTCGTTCCCGGTTATAGTACCATATCTGCCGCCGGGTGCGCAAGGTTTCGGCGTTCTGTCGTGGCAAATTTATGCAAATTATTGACATATCGCCCTGAATGGTGGTATAATAATTTCCAACCTTTTTAATAAAAACGTTGCTTATACTGTATTTTACCGGTAGACCGGAGGTATTATTATGATCCGTATCCTCACCGATTCCGCGTGCGACATCCTGCCCGCCGAGGCGCAGCAGCTGGGCGTGACCGTGATCCCCCTGAACGTGACGCTGGAGGACGGCACCGTCCTGCGGGACGGCATCGACATGACCCCCAGTGAATACTATGCCCATCTGGCAGCCTGCCGCAAGCTGCCCACTACCAGCCAGCCCAGCCCGGAGCAGTTCGAGCAGCTGTATCTGGACGCTGCTGCCGCCGGGGACGAGGTGCTGGGCATCTTCTTGTCCGATGCGCTGTCCGGCACCGGCCAGTGCGCAAGACTTGCCGCCGACCTTGCCAACGTGGACAATGTGGTATTCGTGAACACCGAGAACGTCTGTCTGGGGCAGTCTTTGCTGGTGCGGCTGGCGGTGCAGCTGCGGGACGCCGGCAAGACGATCCACCAGATCGCTGCCGATCTGGAAAAGGCCAAGCAGCACCTGCATCTGGTAGCTGCCGTGGACGATCTGAAGTACCTGCGCAAGGGCGGCAGACTGTCTGCCGCCGCCGCTGTGGCGGGCGGTATGCTGGGCATCAAGCCCATCCTCGCCGTCATAGAGGGCAAGGTAGCGCTGGCCGGTAAGGCGCGCGGTCTGCCCGGCGTGTATGTGGCGCTGTTCAAGAAGATCGACGAGATGGGCGGCATCCACCCGGACTATACCCCGCTGCTGGGCTACACCGTCAACCACCGGGAGCTGCAGCCGCTGCTGACCTACCTGCAGGACAACCTGCATCTGGACGCACCGCTGGTGCGCCAGATCGGCTGCGTCATCGGCACCCACACCGGCCCCGGCGCCTTCGGCATCGCGTTCTTTGATAAAGAACTGGTGCTGGAATAAAACCTATTGAAAGCTAAAACAAGTCGGACAGCCCGCGGGTTGCCCGACTTGTTTTTTGTAGGGGTGCAAACTCCCTCAGTCAAAACCTAACGGTTTTGACAGCTCCCTCTGGGAGGGCGCCTCTGGCGCGCCCGCAAACTTTGCACTTTAGCCGGAAACTTTCCCGCTATGCCAAAGGCCCCATCCTTGAGGACGACTTCCCCCGGCCGGGGGAAGATGTCGCGCAGCGACAAAAAGGGGAATCTGTCGCGGCGATAGCCGCGACTGGGGGAGTTCAGTTTGTCTCTTACAGCACCGCGTCCGAGATGAGCTTGCCCAGCAGCAGCACCAGCACCACCAGCATCATGGGGCGGATGAAGCGGGCACCCTTTTTCAGGGCAAAATGGGAGCCAAGCAGGTTGCCCAGAATGTTGCTGATGGCGCAGGGGATGCCGATGTGGAACACCACCAGACCGTTCATCAGGTAGGTAGACAGACTGGCGTAGTTGCTGGCCAGATTGAGCACCTTGCCGTTGCCGTTGGCGGTGCGCAGGTCAAAGCCCATCAGGGTGGTAAAGGCAATGATGGCAAAGGTGCCGGTGCCCGGGCCCATAATGCCGTCGTACAGGCCGATGCCAAAGCCGATGGCCAGCGCCAGTAAGATCTTTTTCAGATCCAGCGTGCCGTCGTCCCGGTTCTCATCCGGCAGGTTGCGCTGCCACAGAATGATGACCGCCGCCAACGGCAGGATGATGAACATCATGGTGCGCAGCATCTCGTCACTGAGCAGCAGCACGATGTGCGCGCCCAGCGCACTGCCCGCAAAGCTGCCGATGGCTGCAAGAACGCCCACCTTCACGTTCATGGCACCGCTTTTGAAAAAGTTTGCCGTGGCAAAGGTGGTGCCGCAGGCGGCGCTGAACTTGTTGGTGGCATAGGTGTAGTGGGGCGGCAGCCCGGCAAACAGATAGGCCGGCAGACTGATCAGCCCGCCGCCGCCGGCTGCCGAATCCACAAAACCTGCAAAGCCGGTCATCAGCATGAGAAACGCCATCATCCACGGCGAAATCGTGATACCCATTGTTATAATTCCTCTTATCTTTCCAAGTCGTTTGTTCTTTTTCAGGGGACGCGCGCCTTAGACCATATAAAACCTCCCCTCGCAGGGCAATACACAGCCCGGGATACCCGCGCAGCGCAGGGGTATCCCGGGCACATTTTGCAATTTTAAGGCGTTTTATTACAGATTGTTTTTAAAGAAGCGGTAGGCGTTGCGCCAGTAGATGGCTTCCACCTCGTCCTCGGTAAACCCCTCGCGGCGCAGTGCCTCGGCCAGCAGCGGCATATCTGCCGCCGTTTCCAGCTCGTGCTGGCCGCCGATGCCGTCAAAGTCGCTGCCAAGGCTGATGACCTCAATGCCGCCCACCTGCTTGAAGTGTGCCGCGTGCTTTGCCAGCCGCTCCACCGTGCTGCGGCAAAGCTTCGGATGTGCCGAGTCTGCGTCCACAAAGGAAGCGCAGTAATTCAGCCCCGCAATGCCGCCCTTTTCTGCCAGTGCGCGGATCATCTCGTCGGTCAGGTTGCGGTTGTGGGGCGACAGGGCACGGCAGTTGGAATGGCTTGCCGCAAAGGGACGGGTGCTGTGGTTTACGATGTCCCAGAAGCCCTTATCGGAAAGGTGGCTCACGTCTGCGGTGATGTGCAGCTTTTCCATCTCCTCCAAAAAGGCAAAGCCCCGCTCGGTCAGGCCGGTCTCGGTGTTGGCCACCAGCGGCCCGCCGGGGTTTGCGTTGGGGGCTGCCAGCTCGTTGGGGTAGTTCCACGTCAGGGTCATCATGCGCACGCCCAGTTCCTGCAGCCGCCGCAGCACGCCCAGACTGCCCTTGCAGCAGCCACCCTCTTCCACCGTCAGCATGGCGCTGAGCTTGCCCTCGGCGCGGTTGCGCTCAAGGTCGGCGGCGGTGTACACCGGGGCGATCTTTTCCGGGTAAGCCGCCATGAGCCGCTTGAAGATGTCGATCTCTTCCAGCACGCTTACCAGCGGGTCAGCCCCGGGAGCGGGGTCGGCCAGATCCACATAGGCCGCAAAGCATTGCAGCAGATAATCCCCCTGCCGCAATTTTTCAAGGTCGATATGCAGATCGTTGTGCAAAAAGCTTTTGGGTGCGCCCGCCTTTTCGGCGCGGCGCAGTTCGTACAGGGTATCGCAATGCAGATCCCAAACCTTCATGATGGATACACTCCTTTATGCTTCTTCTCCCAGCAGCTGCAGCAGCTGTTCGGGGTTCATAGACAAAATCGCGCCGTCTGCCCCACCGGTAACGGTGTCGGCCAGCGACTGCTTGGCCTGCTGCAGTTCCACGATCTTTTCCTCAATGGTGTCCTGCGCGATCAGCCGGTACACCTGTACCGGGTTGCGCTGACCGATGCGGTAGGCGCGGTCGGTGGCCTGATTCTGCGCGGCAAGGTTCCACCACGGGTCGTAGTGGATAACGATATCGGCGGCGGTCAGGTTCAGACCCGTGCCGCCCGCCCGCAGCGAGATGAGAAAGACGTCTGCCTCGCCCTGATTGAACCGGCGCACCTGCTCGGCGCGCACCGGCTTCGGGGTAGAGCCCTGCAAAGTAAAGTGGCTCACCCCGGCTTCGTCCAGCCGCTTTGCCAGCAGCTCCAGCATGGAGGTGAACTGGCTGAACAGCAGAATGCGGTGCCCGCCCGCCACCGCCTCGGTGACAAGCTCCAGACAGGCGTCCAGCTTGGCGCTACTGCCCGTCCAGTTGTCTGCCACAAGGCGCGGGTCGCAGCAGATCTCCCGCAGCCGCATCAGCACGGCAAACACGGTCATCTTGTCCTCCGGCTTTGCCGCCCGCAGCTTTTCCCGGGCATCCACCACCGCCGCCAGATACAGCTTGCGCTGCTCAGTCTCCAGCTCAACGCGACGCACATTCTCGGTTTTGGGCGGCAGTTCCCGCAACACCTCGGACTTCATGCGCCGCAGGATGAAGGGGCCGGTGAACTGGTTCAGCCGCCGCACGGCGTTGGCATCCTCGTCCTGCACGATGGGCTTTTCAAACCGGGCACAGAAGGTCTTGTAGGGGGGCAGATACCCGGGCATCAAAAAGGAGAAGATGCTCCACAGCTCGCCCAAGCGGTTCTCCACCGGGGTGCCGGTCAGCGCAAAGCGCACCCGGCTGTTCACCCGGCACACCGCCTTGTATTTCTGGGTGGTGTGGTTCTTGATGGCCTGCGCTTCGTCCAGAATGCAGGCGTAGAAGCTTTGCCCGGCATACAGCTTTTCGTCCCGGCGCAGCAGGTCGTAGCTGGTAATGACGATGTCCGCCTGCGCCCACCCATCGACCAGCGCGGCGCGATGGGCGGCATCGCCATCCATGGCAACGCTTTGCAGCTGCGGGGTGAACTTCTGGCATTCCTCCTGCCAGTTCAGCACCAGCGACGCCGGGCAGACGATGAGGCTGGGCAGCTGCTGCCCGCCCTCCTTCATGGCCAGCAGGTAGCTGAGCACCTGCACGGTCTTGCCCAGACCCATATCATCGGCCAGAATGCCGCCCATGCCGTAGCCATCCAGTGTGCGCAGCCAGCGGTAGCCGTCCCGCTGGTATTTGCGCAGGGTCTTTTGCAGGGAGAGCGGCGGGGTATATTCGCTGTCCCGCACGGCGTGGAAGCTGCGGCTGATGCGCCGGAAAGCATCGTCCCGGTCGAACCGCAGACCGTTCTGCCCCGAAAGCGCCCAGTCCAGCGTGGGCGCGCGGTAGAGCGGCAGAGCGGCGTGGCCGTCCTTCAGCTTTGCGCCGGAAAGCTCCAGCGTGTCGTTCAGCTCGTCCAGCCCTTCCAGACTGTCGTCCAGCCGCAGCAGACTGCCGTCCCGCAGGCGGTGGTAGCGCTTTTTCTGGTGCAGAGACTGCAAAAGCTCCCGCAGCTCCTCCACCGGGAACGCGCCGGTGTCCACTTCCAAGTCCAGCACGCTGCCGTGCACCGACACCCCTACCGAAATTTTAGGCGGAGCGGCTTGTAGGTTGCGGAAGGCATCGGTCTGGTACACCTCGCCCATGGCCAGCAGGGCGGGAATGCCCTCTTCCAGCAGCTGGAAAAGCGCTTCCTCCCCGGAAATGCTGTAATGCCCGGGCTTGCCGCTCTCGGGTTCCAGATAGGTTTCCAGCAGCCGCTTTGCCCGGTTCTCGGTGCGGGCATCCCGCAAAAGATCCGGCGGCACCGGCTCGCCGGGGGCTACCCTGTCCTCGCCGTACAGAAAGACCGGGTAAGCCGTGACGGTAAGCCCCCGGTCGGCATCCAGATAAAACTGCACCACCGGTTCCAGCGGGATCTGGTTCAGCAGCAGCCGGTCGGGGTCCACGATGTTGACCCGGTTGCCCAGCTCCGGCAGCACATAGCTGCAAAAGGCGGCGGCATCCGCGCTGGTAAAGAACAAACTGCGCCCGCCAAAGGTCTCCAGCACCGGCAGCACCCGGCGGCATTCCTCCCGCTGCATCCGCCAGAGGGTGGTCTCGCCCAGCAGATAAGCATAGTCCAGCCCCTGCACCCCGCTGAGCGCCGGGGTACAGCTCAGCTGCACGCCGCCCTTGCGGCGCTCCACCTTCAGGCTGATGACCGGCAGACCCTCTTTAAGGGTATAGCCGCCCACAACGCCCTCGGCGGCGTAAAGCTCCACAAGGGCATCCAGCCCCTCGCCGGTCAGCGGCAGACCGCCCGCCGGGCCTTTCTCCCAGCCGGAGCGCACCGTACCCTCGGCTTCAAATGCCTGCCGGGCGCTCACCTGACGGCGCAGCAGCCGCAGCAATTGCTGCGCATCCGGGGCAAAGGCGTCCCACCGGTGCACAAACGCCAGCGACTTGCCGTAGCTGACGCTTTCGCCCTGCTCGACCGCATCCAGAAACTGCGGGATGCTTTTTACCAGATACTGCCGCCCGCCGATGCCGTCCGAGACCCGCAGCCGCAGCCAGATACGGCCATTGTGCGGCGTAAGCTCCGGCTCCAGCAGAGCAAAGCCGGTGCGCTGGGCAGCGGGCTGGGGCTGCTGCTGCGCATCCTCCCGCTGGTAGCGTTTCAGCAGAAGCTGGGCTTCATAGTCGGTCTCCGGCTCCTCACCCCGCCACTTGCGGCCGAACAGCATATCCAGCCCGGCGCTGTAGCTGTCCTTGCGGGGTTCGGTGCTCAAGCCTGCAACGCCCCGCTGCACCCCGGGGATGCTCTCCGGCTTTTTTGCCGGGGCATCCGGGACAGGTGGGTTCTTTTCCGCGTCCTGCAGCAGCAGCGCGCCGATATGCTTGCAGTAGGTGCCGTCGCCGTTCTGGTTATAAGGGCAGTCGCAGGAGGCGCTGACAAAGCTGCCGTTTTCCCGCAGCCAGACCTGCGTATAATAGCAGTCCGGCCCGCTGCCCTGCACCAGCGCTGTCAGGTGCCGCACCCCGTCCTCGTTGGTGGTGCAGCTGCTTTGCAGGATGCGCTTGCGGTACTTCTGTGCCCGCTCAAAGATGCTTTTGCCCAGCAATGCGCGGATCTCCTGTGCGTCCATGTGTTCTCCCTCCCCTGTGCTGTCGCGGTTCCGGTCTATTCTATAAGAATACCGCGTTCCACCCCGGGATGCAAGGGCAGAAGGGTAAAAAACGTATAGAAAGCGCGGGGCGGGACGATTTTGAATGGCCTCCGCTTTGCTTTGGCCATCTTCAGCGGAAAATCAATTTTAAATTGATGGTTCAGAAGTGCCTGCGGGCACTTCTGAACCGTTTTTTCACAGATGTGGTCTCAAAAAAGAAGCCGCCGCACAACCCTTTGTGCAGCGGCTTTTGGTTTACAGTTTTTTACAGAATGCGGGCGCTGATGGCGTTTGCCACCTGAAACAGGTCTTTCTGCCCGACAAAGCCGAACTTCGCTTCGTGGCCGTCCGCAAAGCAGATCGTCAGCTGGGACGCCTGCAGCGGGTCGCCAAAGCCCGCCGTCTGGATGCCGTAGTGCAGCACCTTGCGGTAAGGCAGCACAAAGATCTGCTGCCGCGTGCCCGTGACCCCCTGCATATCCACCATGATGATGCGGTGGCTGGTAAACACCACCTGATCGCGCACCGTCTTGTACGCACCCACGATCTGCTCGCCCTCCAGCAGCAGGGCGTTGATGTTTTTGCAGATATCCTTCTCCTGCAGGCGGATAAGGTTCTCCATCGGTTTATCGCGGAATTCCATAGCAGCGTTCCCCTTTCAGCGTTTTATGGCTCTATTGTAGCATTTCCGCCGCCGGTTGGCAAGATGGCTGCCCGGATAAAAAGAAAAGACCCGAACCATTCAAGGTTCAGGTCTTGTGGAGCGGGTAATGGGAATCGAACCCACCTCCTCAGCTTGGAAGGCTGATATACTAGCCGATGTA
>ENA-OZAV01000481-OZAV01000481.1-human-gut-metagenome-genome-assembly--contig:-NODE-481-length-17175-cov-10.234054_pt1 | contig 17175 bp, 19 predicted proteins | sample MGYA00243307_ERZ653511 | MGnify/ENA primary metagenome ERZ653511 (study PRJEB26926, sample SAMN06165165) | human gut metagenome | biome: ENVO:00009003; feature: ENVO:2100002; material: ENVO:00002003...
GACCGCTCGTGCCGTTTCATACAAAGAGCGTGATGAACTTATCCGTGATGTGGAGGTCAAATATTCGCAGAAGAAAAAAGCCGAGCCGGCTGATGAGATCGAAGTTGTCGATTATGAGGAGTCTGAGGAATTTGAAGAAGAACAGGCTAAAAAAACTAAGATCAAAACGAACAGGAGCTGATGCAAATTGATATTTCCAAGAAGAATTTACGATTTAGGTCTTAGCCACAAGGCTGTGGCTGTGTACTGTTATCTTGCAAACCGTGCGGATATAAACGGGGAATGCTATCCATCGGTGCGCAGGATCGCAGAAGATTTGAGCATACACAAAAGTACAGTGTATCGTGCATTTACGGAACTTGAAAACCGTGGATTGTTAGAACGGATACCTCGCTATCATATCCAAGGAGGACGGCGAAGCTCGCTGTACAGAGTAAAGGGCGAGATAACAAAGGCAGGAGGTGGTGCGGATGTTTGATTGGATCTCAGACGCCATTGACTGGATAGGCGACGGAATATCAAGCCTTTGGGACAATACAATAGGTTCTGCGGTAGATACCATAACAGACGCAATCTGGGATGTAATGTTCGAGTGGCTGTTTAACCTCATTTACGGCGCAGTAGCCGATCTTTTTGAATTTATCAATGCAAGCACAAGCAGTATTTTCGCTCTATCGTGGGTGCAGTCGTTCATAGCATTGTTCCACAGTCTCGCATGGATGCTGTTTGTCTGTGGACTTATCGTGGCGGTGTTTGACACGGCGATAGCCTATGAATCGGGTCAGGCGAATATCAAAAACACCTGTCTGAACGTGTTGAAAGGGTTCATGGCGGCAAGTCTGGTTACTGTTGTTCCGCAAAGACTTTACTCGTTTTGCGTTAATTTGCAGGGTACATTTTCAAGCGATTTGCTTGGAAATTTCATATCGGGAACAACAACGACAGTAGCTGATTCGGGGCTGACCGTGATTATGGCACTGGCGATGGACGTAAGTCTGTTCAGCCTGTTTTTTATCATACTTTTCGGCTATTGTACAGTGAAAGTTGTGTTTTCAAACATCAAGCGTGGCGGCATCATGCTGTGTCAGATTGCTGTGGGAAGTCTGTATCTTTTTGGAGTTCCGAGAGGTTACACAGACGGATTTTACAGCTGGTGCAAGCAGGTCATTGCGACTTGTCTGACGGCATTTTTGCAGACAACGATACTCTATCTCGGACTGCTGACCTACACTCAACACGCTCTGCTTGCGGTTGGTATTTGCTTGTCGGCAACGGAAGTTCCGAGGATTGCGCAGATGTATGGATTGGATACGAGCGTCAGGGTCAATATGATGTCTGTCAGCCATACGGTCAGCATGGGAGCTAAGGCTGTTAATATGATTAAGACAAAAGCATAAGGAGTTGATACAAAAAATGAAAACCTACATCTACCCCGAAAACTTAAGGGCTACGGTAAAGCTATGGTTCTGGAATGTTCGTGATTTTATCATAATCTGCGGCGGAATAATTCTGTCGGTAATTGTGCTTGTGAATCTGTGGAACGTCCTGCCTTTTGCGGCGACCGCCTGCTTTGCGTTTCTCTCGCTTCGAGTTGACGAAACGGCGATTATGGACTATATTTTTAATGCTGCGAAGTTCTTTCTGACATCGCAGCAATTGTATTTTTGGAGGGAAAATTAAATGACAAAGAACAAAAACAGCGTTCAGGGTCTTATCGGCTTTGAACGTTTTTCACGTTTCGGAGTGAAAACCGACAAGGCCGAAATAGCATTTTTCAGCGTAGAACCCACCAATATTTCAGTGCTTTCAGCGGCTAATATTGACGTGAAGATACATCATCTGATGATGCTGTTAAGCACGATACCGGACCTTGAAATTCTTGCTTTGGACTCTTGCGAGTGTTTCGATACCAACAAGATGTACGTCAAAAAGCGTTTGCAGACCGAGCAGAACGAAGCTGTGCGAAAACTTTTGCAAGCGGACTATGATTTTCTCGACGAGATCCAAGTGGAGATGTCCTCTGCAAGACAGTTTATTTTTGCGGTAAGGTTCAGGCGAGAAAAGGACGAGCAGATATTTAACACGCTTAATCGTGTTGACAAAGCAATCGCAGAACATGGATTTACGGCAAAACGAATGGGCAAGTCTGACATCAAACGTATGCTTGCACTGTACTTCGGGACAAGCATATCGGGCGAGGAAATCCCCGATATTGAGGGAGAAGCGGAATTTAATTTGGAGGAATTGCATGAGAATTAATTTACGAAAAAAGAAAAATCTGACGGACGAACAGCTTGAAATTATCGACGCAAAGGACTTTTTTGACCGCACCGTTCCGGGTATAATCAGGTTCTACACCGATCACTACATCTGCGGAAACTTTTACAAGTCCTGCTGGGCGGTAACGGAGTATCCGACCTCAACGGAAGAAACGGCTATCCTTGCCCACCTTGCCGACAGAAATGGAGTAACGCTTCGCATTTACAACCGCCTTGTGACGAGCATGGAGCAGAGAAAAATTTTTCAGCAGGCAATGCGGAAAAATCATATGATGACCACCACAAACGATGTAAACGAGAGTATAAAGGCTCAGAACAACATCGACGATGTAGTAGAACTGCTATCGGAACTGAGAAGAAACAAAGAACCTCTCCTGCATACGGCCGTGTTTATCGAGCTAAAAGCAAGTACTGAGGATAAGCTGAAAGAACTGCAGGCTGATATTCAAATGGAACTGACACGTTCCAAAATATCCGTTGACAGACTGCTGTTACGACAGAAAGAGGGATTTCTTTCTGTTCTTCCCACAGGCAATAACGTATTCGCAAGTCATTTTGAAAGAGTGCTGCCTGCAAGCTCGGTGGCTGATCTTTATCCCCTCAACTATTCGGGCAAGACCGATGAGAGCGGCTTTTATGTTGGAAGAGATAAGTACGGCACGAATATTCTTGTTGACTTTGATAAGCGTACAGAGGATAAGACAAACAGCAATATCCTTATCCTCGGCAACAGCGGTCAGGGTAAGTCGTATCTGATGAAACTGCTTTTATGCAATCAGCGTGAGGCAGGGAAAAGTGTTTTGGTCTTGGATCCGGAGCATGAGTATGAGGATCTCTGTTCAAACTTGGGCGGCACATATATTGATATGATGTCGGGTGAGTTTATGATAAATCCGCTTGAACCTAAAGCTTGGTCGGAAAATTCTCGCTTTGGAAATCAAGAAAAGGAAACCGATGACAGCCCTGAAACATTCCGAAAAGTAACCCGTTTAAGTCAGCACATCAGCTATCTAAAAGACTTTTTCAGAGCATACAAGGACTTCACAGACGCTGAAATTGACACAATTGAAATCATGCTTATGAAGCTGTACGCAAGATTCGGAATTGATGATTTTACCGATTTCAATACGCTTAATAGTGATGACTATCCCGTGATGTCAGACCTCTACGAACTTATTGAAAAGGAATTCATGGCGTTTGATAACGAGAAAAAGCACCTATACACCGAAGAAATGTTACAGAATATCTGTCTGGGACTGCACTCCATGTGCAAGGGTGCGGAGTCAAAATATTTCAACGGTCACACCAACATCAATGACAGCGAGCTTATCTGCTTCGGAGTGAAAGGTCTTATGGACACTAACAAGCGGCTCAAGGATACGCTGTTGTTTAATATCCTGTCGTATATGTCCAATCAACTTTTAGGCAAGGGAAATACAGTTGCGGCTATTGACGAGCTGTATTTGTTTCTTACAAACATGACGGCGATAGAATATATCCGCAACGGCATGAAGCGTGTACGTAAAAGGGAGTCCTCGTTTATTCTGGCAAGTCAGAACATTGAGGACTTTCTGCTGCCTGAAATTAAGGAGTTTACCAAGCCGCTGTTCAGTATTCCGAGCCACCATTTTCTGTTTAACCCCGGCAATATCTCGCCGACTGCTTTTATTGATACTTTGCAGCTTGAAGAATCGGAGTACGGCTTGATAAAGTATCCCGAACGTGGCACTTGTCTTTACAGGTGCGGAAATGAGAGGTATTTGCTACAGGTTATTGCTCCGCAGTATAAGGCGGCGATGTTTGGAAACGGTGGTGGTCGGTAATGTCTGCAACAGTTGCGGCGGTTCTGAAAAAGATAGCCATATATATTCTGGGCGACGAAAAGAAACGAGGTAAGCTGTTTGCTCTGATCGGGAGTATCGCCGCAGGATTTATTGGACTGATGTGCCTGCCTGTAGCTGTGCTGTCATCAATGGGCAGTTTGGAGATTGAAACTCCCGAAGTCGACCGTAGTATGTTCACTGATTCCGCTTTTATGGCAACGCTTGATGAGGATCAGCAGTCGCAAATTGCTGAATTTCAAAGTCAAGGTGAAGCCATCGCAGCTTTTATGTCTGCGGTCGGTTTGCCCTCGGAAACCATAAAGGCACAGCTGATTTATTACTCATATTTTGATGAAAATCCGCTGTCGGACTTCACAGAATACGCAAGTCTGTTCGCTAACGCAAACGATGATATCGCACTGCTTGAAAGTATAAATGCAACCTATGGTATTGAAATCCCTTACGATGATTTCATGCGTTCGTACACTTGGACGATGAACACAACAATCAATGAGTATATGTTTACGGACAGCACAACCAAAAACTGTGCGGACATGGCGGCTTGGGCGGAGAATGCGTATGTGTCCGGCTGGGGATTTAAGCAGGGTGCAATCGGAAATCGTGACGATGTTGACCGTATCAGATATGCCGATAATGCAGGACTTATGCTTGGATATCTGAACTATAATCCCACGGAAAAAGTGTTCAATTCCGATCATAATACGCTTGTTTATACCGAGCAAGGCGGTCTTGATACCATGCCGGAGGTCGCAGGGGTAGGACTATTCGACGGCAGTCAGCATGGGATATATATGGGTGACGGAGAGGTCGTCTACAGTTCAGAAGCTATCGGATATGTCACCAAAGACCTTGTATCAAACGGCAGTTGGACAAGCTGGTGTACCTATGAGGGCGTGGATTATCCGCAGGAAGTGCGGGATAAAATTGATGAAAACGGAGGTGACAGCGAATGAAAAAATCAGTTGCGATAACAATTAGTGATGAAAGATTAGCGGCTCTGGAAATGTATTTGGAGCAGAAAAATATTAAGCTTTCGGATGAAATCGACAAGTGCATTGACGGCTTGTATCAGAAAAACGTTCCGCAGAACGTCCGTGATTTTATTGACATGATGTCGGCAAAAAAGCCTGCAAGAAAGCCGAGAAACTTCTTGCCTGCCGAAACGAAAAAGCAGTCTGAGCAGTAATTCGCCACAGTTCGCACCACGTTGCCCCGTGTGGCGAGGTTCGGCGGTCGGTGGGGTAAGTTTACCATAGGAGGGGTTGAACGGCTTTGTGGGCATTTGTCGCAGAGTTTTAGAATGGCGGAAATCAGATGATTTTGGGTGGTTTTATGAGGGCAAAGCCAATAGGATTGGCTTAAATATTATATTGCTGGTTAAAGTTTGGTCGCTTGAAGCGACCAAACAGACACATCGTCGAGCAAAGCTCGCCGAATTTGCGGAGTTTTGAAAACTTTGACGTGCAGTCGCATAGAATGGAGGTTTTGCAAATTGCAGTCGGATAAAATTAAAAATACAGAAGAAAAAGCCGAAAAAACAGAGGTTTGCGAGGTCACATCTGAGTATAAAAAGCAAAGATTTGGACTAAAGATTTTTCCCGAAACTTTGGAAATAGTGGACACTCTTTTTAAGCACGATAATTGTAAATCACGCTCGGAATTTATTGAAAAGGCTGTGCGTTTTTATTGCGGGTATCTTTTGAACAAGGAGCATACGGCAACGGAATTTATTGCCCCGCAGCTAACGGCAATGGCGGAAGGAATAGTCAAAGGCACGGAACAGAGGTTGTCCCGTGCCTTATTTAAAATTGCAGTTGAACTTGGTGCAGTTACTCATATGCTTGCGGCGGTACATGAGATTGATGATGATACGATGATTAAACTGAGGGCTATGTGTATAGATGAGGTTAAACGCATTAACGGTGTTATTAATTTTGAGAAGGCTGTGAGGTATCAACGGTTAGATTAAATCACATAAAAATGGGGGTGATATGTTATGACTTTATCTCAAATTATCGTAACAAGCCGCTATCTGAAAAGCGGTACACAGAAAAGTAAAAACAAGCGCAGAAATTACACAAAGTACATCGCAACCCGTGAAACAGTTGAAGTACGTGAACAGAATAAGTTTGCTGAGAATAAGGAAGTGACGGAAAATCAAAAACAGCTTTTAAACGATTTGCTTTTGGACTTTCCCGAAGCTAAAAGATACCTTGAGTATGAGGACTACACTGCGAACCCTACTGTAGAAAACGCTTCGGAACTAATCAGTACGATCATTGAGCGTAACGCTGACGTCATCGGTAATCGTCAAAACTTTGTCGGATACATGGCTATGCGCCCGGGGGTCGAAAAAAGAGGGAATCACGGATTGTTCAATGAAAAAGATGAACCGATAATTCTTGACAGAGTAGCAAATGAAATAGCAAATCACAAGGGTAACGTCTGGTCGCACGTCATTTCTCTGCGCAGAGAAGATGCAATTCGTTTGGGGTATGATAACTCTGAAGCATGGCGGCAGCTTGTTATGAGGCATATCTCTGATATTGCAAAAAATCAGAAAATTTCATTATGCAATTTAAAATGGTACGCCGCATTTCATGACACTACTCATCATCCGCATATTCATCTGCTTGTTTATTCCGAAAATACAAAGGAAGGATTCTTAACAAACGAGGGAATTAATAAGATTCGTTCAGCTTTTGCAAACGATATATTTCACGATGATTTGCAGTCAATATATCAGGAGCAGACGTTAAGCCGTGACGAATTGAAAGCCTTGTCAAAAGATGAGTTTGAAAAGATAATAAGCAAAATTTAGCAAGGGAATTTTGATAATCCGCAGCTTGAAAATCTTGTGCAAAAACTTTATGTACAACTGCAAAATGTCAAAGGCAAAAAGGTCTACGGTTATCTTCTGCCCAATGTGAAAGAAACTGTAAACAGCATTTTTTCGGAGCTTGCAAAGGACGAAAATATTTCTGCACTTTATGAAAAGTGGTGTGATTTAGAGCGGCTGAAATTTAAAACTTACACGCAAAAGGAAAAAGAATTTCCGCCATTGTTTGATAACAAAGTCTTTCAGCCTGTGCGAAATATGATAATTAAGACGGTGCTTGAAATGAATAATTTTTCTGTAATTTCAGAACCCGAATTTTTGGTAAACAAAGATGAAATTTCCGAAAGTTTTTCAGAAGAAATATCTCCGCAGTTTGATGAATCTGAGCCATCCAAAAATGATAAAGCGACATTTACAGATAATGACGATCTGACAGCCGAAGATTTCATTTGGAGTGGTGAAAATGCGGTAACAGTCGATACGGTAGATTATCAATCTCAAAGTAAATACTATCTCAAATGGAGTACGGTATACAAAGAAGCCTGCAAGATTATTTACAACAAGCAATCAAAGCTTGAAGATTTTCAAAAAGCGGAACAGCTTTTGCTTAACGAATCAAGGTCAGGCAATGTTCTTGCGATTCACGATTTGGGCAAGCTTTATTCCACGGAAAAGCTCGGAGAAAAGAATGATGAAAAATCATTTTCATTTTACAGGGAAGCGCTTCATGCTCTTACGGTAATAGAACCGAACGCTGATTCCATGTTACCCTATGAGCCGAGATACGAAGGTCAGAATATGAAGTCTGCGGATATGCGTTCTTATGTTTGGTATCGCATAGGCAAAATGCATTGCTATGGTCTGGGAACGGAACAAGATTATGAAAAGGCATTTGAATGGTTTTTGAAGTCAGCTCAGGAGGGCAACAAATTCGCACAATACAGTCTCGCCAATTTATATTACTACGGCAACGGTGTGGAAAAAGACTTGTCGCAGGCGTTTTTGTGGTATCAGAAATCGGCTTCTCAGGGTCAGCCGTATGCTTCCTATGCCGCTGCGCAAATGTACAGCAAGGGTGAATATGTTGCTGAGAATAAAGAAACCGCACAGAGATATTACAAAGCTGCATTGTCAGGATTTCTTGAACTCGAAAGCAAGGATCAGGCTGACGATAACCTATTTTATAAAATTGGAGTTATGTACAAAAACGGACTTGGAACGGAAGCTGATATTTCAAAAGCCATTGATTACTTCAAACGTTCCGCTGAGATGAATAACAAGAATGGTCTGTATGAATATGGCAAAGCATTAATTCAGGGAAACCACATTGAAGCTGATTTGGAGAAGGGGTTGGAGTGTGTAGAAAAAGCAATGAAACTTAAAAATTCCAATGCAAAGCGTTTTTTTGCATTGGAATATATTTCGGGTGAACATTTTTCACAAGATATTGAAAAAGGACTATTTATGTTGACAGAATGTGCAGATAAGGGTGACAGTTTTGCTTGTTTTCAGTTGGGTCAGTTTTATTTGAAAGGTGAAATTGTCACGCAGGATTTAGAAAGAGCAGAGAAATATTTGCTGCTTGCAGAGGATAACGAATTCACACAGTATGCTTTTGGGAAGTTGTATTTGCAGGAAGAAAAGTATGATATTCAAAAGGCGGTAGATTACTTTGAAAAATCCGCTGATAAGAATATGTGGTCAAGCTATCAGCTCGGCAGGCTTTATCTTTTCGGAGCAGATGAACTTGAAAAGGATAAGGAAAAGGCTGTGGAGTGGCTCACAAAGTCCGCAAATGATGGTAATGAGTACGTTCAGAATATGCTTAACAATATTGATGATTTTGAAAATATGCTGCTTAGAAATACTGTTATGGGATTGTTTGTGAATTTAAGTCGCTGTATTGAGGATAATTATTCGCAGAAGCAGTGTTCTTTAAAAATACAAACTGATAGAAAGCTCAGAAAAATGATACAAAAGAGAAAGTCAGGAATTGGCATCAGAGAAGAACAAAATATGACTAACTAAGAAATATCTTAAAAGCTATATTCAAAGAAAAGATAGGTTTTCTCCCATATGTTATGTAAATCTCCAAAGTAGTGTATAATAAAAGAGCTGAGACCCACCGAAAAAAAGTCTGTAAAAACGCAGTCAACTATGGTAAAATATAAATAACACAGGAGGCTGATTTTTTATGGGAAGAAGAAAAAGAGAACCAATGAGCGAAGGAAAAAAGAACATCATCGGAATGCTGCTCGAGGAGTATGATATCCGATATCACAGACCGCCTTCTTCCGCAGATAGAGGACTGGCAGAAACGTCCTCTGGGCGAGGTTTATCTCATTGTATTTATTGATGCTGTACATTTTTCTGTACGAGAAAACGGACAGATAAAAAACTTGCAGCATATGTAATCCTTGCAGTAAGTTTGACAGGTCACAAGGAAGTTTTATCCATACATATCGGAGAAAACGAAAGTGCAAAATATTGGCTTGGAGTCCTGAATGAGCTGAAAAATCGCGGCGTAAAGGATGTCCTCGTGATATGTGCCGATGGACTTTCGGGTATGAAAGAAGCCGTAAATACGGCATTTCCACAGACAGAATTACAGCGTTGTAACGTTCATCAAGTAAGAAACACGCTGAAATATGTTGGTGCAAAAAACAAGAAAGAATTTTCCAACGATTTGAAAACCATTTATCACGCACCGTCTGAGAACGCTGCGCTTGAACAGCTTGAGCGTGTGACGGAGAAGTGGGAGAAAGATTATCCAAACGCCATGAAGAGCTGGTACAAAAACTGGGATGTGATCTCACCGATCTTCAAGTTTTCCGCTGATGTGAGAAAGGTCATTTACACCACCATTGCGATCGAAAGCCTTAACAGCGGCTATCGTCGTCTGAACAAGCAGAGAAGCGTATTTCCGAGCGATACGGCGCTCCTGAAGGTACTGTATCTTGCAACGCATGAAATAGCGAAAAAATGGACTATACCGCTGAGAAACTGGGGCATAGTTCTTGGCGAGCTGGAGATCATGTATCTCGACAGGCTAAGCTGAGCCGGCACAGTCAGTCTGCTTCCATTCCGCTACGCTCCATTCCAGCAGACTGACTGTTGAAGAACCTTGACAAATTACGGTATTTATTGTATACTGTAAAAAAATGAGCGGCTGTTTTTCAAGCCGCTCCACAATATCGTTTTTTATCACTGTTGTTGAATTTACAGAGATTTTTTCGCAGGTCCAGAGCTGCAGCTTATTTGGAAAAATCAGCCCAAAATTTCTTCGGACATGGAGAATAAAATCATCTCAATGTTACGCAAAAGGTGTGTCAACTGCTGACATTGAAGAGCATATCCGCAATATTTAGGTCTGAGCGTGTCAGAAAGAACTTATGGCTGATTTAAAATGTGTTTATCCCGCTGTTGATGTGCCTTCTGCGCATGATGCCATTGACGAATTTGCATCAATATGGGACAAGAAGTATCCAAAGATTTCAAAGTCATGGTATGAAAATCGGGCGAATCTAAGCACTTACTTCAAGTTTCTGCAGGAACTGAGAAAGCTGACTTACACTACCAATGCGATTGAGGGAATTAACAGTAAGCTGCGAAAGGTCACCAAAACAAAGTCGTTATTTCCAACCGATGAGAGACTGTTCAAAATGCTGTATCTTGCACAGAATACTTTTATGAAAATATGCAGATAAGACCGACGGTGGTTTCGACGATCTCATCAAATAGATTTGCTCTTTAATTTTGATATGCCATTCCGCAGCTATACAGAATTTAGAATCAGGTCATTTTTTGTCAAACTTGTATATAACACAATCTTAAAGTTTTGCATTTTTACAATGATAATATGTTCCGATTGCCCGGTCATCATATTCGTCAGTATATTTCAAGGTCGGCAAATCGCAGATGTAATAGTCCGCAAGTGAATTGTTGTGTATGGTAAGCTTTATGCCGTAATCGGTTTTGTATGCCGACTCTATAATTACAGTTTCCTCAGCCGCCTGGTACATTCTTTTCAGATATTTTTCCGAGTGCATATAATTATATATCAGCACAACCAAAATCACAGCCGCCCCAAGCAGTGCAGAATAAATTATCACGTTCTTTCCATACTTTTTGAAAAAATATTTCGCACCTGTTGACTTGCAGACTTTTTCTGTAATCCGCTCCCGTTCGGCAGCTGTCAGCCTGTAGGCATGTATTTTTTTTGACTTTATAAATCCCATTTGGTTTGCCTTTGAAATCATATATTGGTATGCCGCAGCTCTGCCTTTCAGTTTCCCGAAAATCACAGCCTTGCGAAGTAAAATGCACATTCTGTCCAACGCCTGCGGTCTGTCGCTGTCACTTTCCATAAGGCTTGAAAACAGCTCGTTTCCACCGTAATCAAGAAACTGCAAAAGGTTTTCACGCTTGTCCATTCTTATCACCCGACTTTGCAAGTACGTCTTCAAGCTTTGCTCCGAATTTTTCGTAAACCGTGTATGCAAGACTTTCAATAGGCGGCTTTGCGGCTTTCATCTTGTACATACGCTTGCCCTCACTGTCTGTGCAGGATACCAGACTTCCCACCTTTGTGGGATAGTTTTTGTTGTTTATCCGCTGAATTTCATTATAAAGTTCTGTTAGATGAGTGACATAAAATCCCCTTACCCCCACTGCCGCTATAATTTCAAGATGAATTTTTGCAATGTTTAAGCACTCAACTGGCGTGGTTGACTGAATGGATTCGTTGAGAATAACAAGACTTCTGTCGGTCATATATTCGCAGATTTTTTTCAGCTCCTTGATTTCCGTGGTAAATCGGCTTGAATTTATTCCGACAGCTTCTTCCTTTGGAAAATGGGTGAATATGTAATCGGCAGGGGAAATCTCTGCACTTTCCGCAGGAACGTACAATCCCATTTGTGCCATTAAATGACATACTCCCACCGCTCTTGCGAAAGTGGTTTTTCCGCCGTTGTTTGCTCCCGTCACCATATAAAACCGTGCGTAATCTGACATATCAATATCGTTTGCAACAATTTTTTCGGTCAGAATTTCCTGCGGATTTTGCGTAACAAGCTGCCTGTAGAAGTTGAGGTCAAAGACGTTTTTCAGCCTTGTAACACGCTTCTCAGAGGGGAGAAATTTCGGTCGGCACATTTTCATTCCCCTTGCCCTAACACTTGATATAAACTGTGCCGCTCCGCCATAGAAGTCAAGCTGTGATTCCAGCTCCGAAAGGTCTGAAAAAACCGAGGAACGATAGCTTTTAAGTGCTGCGGCAATCCGCAGGGCGAACTCCTTTGTGTATTTGCTCAGTTCACGGAAAAGGGCAGTGTCTATATCAATGGGAGTGTGCCTTGTTGCCGAGTTGAAATGCTCCTCGCCAATAAACTGCTCTCTGCCTGCAAAACTTTTGAACACAAGCTTTTCAAGAATATTTCCCTTGGGATAAATTTTGTCATATCCGATTTCAAGCAGTCCTGCACTGTCGGGATTCATAGCCGAATCAAAATTAACACCGATTTTTACGCTCCGTATGGTTTTTGAAAAGGTATCTTTCAGCTGTGAAATGCTGTATGCTATTTCGAAAATGTTCTCGCTTTTTGGCAGTTTTTCAAAAAACTGTGCAAGCCTTTTTACCGCTACCGACTTAATTGCGTGATTATACTTTGCAAAGAACCTGTTGATGTTTTCAATGCAGCCGAGAAATTCTTCAAGGCTGTCCATATGGGTCTTAATCTGCATAAACGAGTTGACACAATCAACATCTGAAAAGTCAATTCTGTTTCCTGCGAGTTCATTTATCAGCTGTCGAAATCTGCCGTTAAGTTCGGGGACATTCATAAAGTCCTCAAGACAATCCAGCCTGTAATCAAGGGTTTCAATGTCATCTGTAAACTCTTTCATTTTAGATGTTGCGACAGCAAAATTCATAGGTGCAATAAGTTTTGCTATGTTATCCGTTTCAAGATTGACCATAAAATCCTGCGGATAATTTTCATATTTTTTCTGCCGCTTTTTTGCATACTCCTCAGCCTCCGCCGACGGATAGAACAGATCTACATAATCGGTAATTTTCATTGTTTTCACTCCACAATTTATTTTGCTGTAACAATATTCCCGTCACTAATCTCAATAACCCTGCCGCATTGCTCCGCAATCTTCGGGTCGTGGGTAACTATAACAACCGTCCTGCCCTGTTTGTTCAGGGACTTGAAAAGCTCCATAATCTCAGCGGAAGTCTTTGTGTCCAGTGCTCCCGTCGGTTCGTCCGCCAAAATCATTGACGGTTCATTGACTATCGCTCTGGCAATTGCCACACGCTGCTTCTGTCCGCCCGAAAGTTTGCTGCATAGCTTTTTGGCAAGCTCCTCAATGCCTACCGATTTCAGTGCCGCAAGGGCTTTTTCTTTCTTGTCACTGACTTTCTTTTTGGAAAAATTCAGCGGTATCATCACGTTTTCCAGTGCCGTGAAATCCTCAACCAGTGCAAAATCCTGCATAACCATCCCGATTTTCTCGTTTCTGATTTTTGCATACTGACTTTCGGAAAGGTCTTTCACAAGCACATCATCAATGTAGTATTCGCCCTCCTGATAGTTGTCAATGCAGGCTAAAATATGCAGAAGCGTTGATTTTCCTGCACCCGATTTTCCGATAATCGCAATAAGCTCACCGTCCCGAATTTCTGCCGAAACACCGTGGAGAGCCTTGAATTCGTTGGCTTTCTTTGAATTATATATTTTTACTATGTTATTAAGTTTTACCATTACTATTCCTCCGATAATATTATTGCTTTTTTTATAGCCTTTGATGTAAGGATAATGCAGAAAATGATACAGGATACCAAGATATATACAGCACACACAATCAGGCAAATGGTGATCTGTTTCCAGCCCAATGTAATTACTGTTTTGCTGAACAATCCTGCCTTGTAGAAAATCAACGATCCTGCTATTGAAATTATCAAAGACACAATGCAAATCAGCCCATTGTAAATTACATTGATTGTAAGCAACTGTTTTCTTTTTGCACCACCCAAATACAGTATGGCTTCGTTTCTCATATTATTTTTGCAGTTAATCGCATTAATGCTCACTGACGCAATCAGTACAAGCAGGTATATTGCACACATTATTGGCATCAATGTGTACAACTCTCTATAAACAATGGTCTGACTGTTGTTGTTCAACTGAGAAAACTGTATCGCAAATGATAATACAGAAAGATTCTCGTTGATATATTTTCTGTTGTAAAGCTTTTCATCATCGGAAATATTCCGGTTGTACTTTATAAAAAGGGAGTCTGACATTACTGAATCCAAATCGGTTTTATTCCACTCCTTATCTGTAAAAAACAATACAGGTTCATTATATACAATGCTGTCCGCTGAATACCCAAGAGATTCGAGTTTCAAAGCAATCTCCTCGTTTGTAAAGCCTTTGTTTTTAAGCTGGTCATTCAGACAGTTGAAATGTGTAGAAAGCATTAACTGATAGGATGGTTCATTTGATTCATATTCCGAGTTTGCTCCAAGGTATTTTTCATTATCACCAATTACACCGATTATTCTGACCTTCAACGTTCCATTTTCAGTTTCAAATTCAGCAATATCATTAACATTATAGCCTTGATAATTTCGGGTAATTACAGCCTGCGGTATATCATCGGATTGCTTGGAATCAGTTATCCACGAACCTTTTTCTATTGTCGGGCGAAAAAGATTTGCAGAATAATCATCATATACAAGTGCATATGCGGTCTTAACCTCGTTAGTTTGTGTATCAACGCCTGTTTGCAGGGACGCAAAGTTTACAGACGAGATAAAATCAACATCTTTCAGCTGAGTTTTGATTTCATCTGTGTTTTCCAAAAGTCCGCCATTTTCATTATCTTTCAAAAAATATCCACCACAATACAATCCCTCGCCATTAAGCAGCGGTTTGACAGCCTCATATGAGGAAGCCTTTTCGTCTATTATCGATGTCATAATTATTCCGATAACAAAAACAGCAATCAGCTGGAGGCTTATTAAAACATTGATAAACGAGTGCTTTTTCAGGAAGATACCGATAACCCTGCCGTATAACTTAATTCTCATTTCAATCCCTCCTTAATTTTTTTGCCGAGATTATGATGAAGCAAAAACAGATTAAGAAGATACGATATTGCAGAGTAAATCAAAATTATTTCTGCGTAAACATATGGATTATATGCAGCTTTCATAAGCGGAAATTTAGCTGAAAGTACAGTAAGAATAAATTTATCATAGCACAAAGCTGAAATAATGCTTACAGGAAGCATAATAAGAATAATCTCATTTGCGGTTGATATGCTCAGATTTGAGGTTAACCCTCCGCAGATACGCATAATGGTCAGTTGTCTTGTTCTGCTGATAATGATGTAATTATACAGAATGGAAATGTTCAATGCCGAAAGAATGGCAATGATTACCGAAATCAGTACAACTGTTATGTAGTAGGAAGTGTTTGATGCCAAGTCGAATGCCGGTTCATAAAGAGTGATTTTATCTTTGAAAAATTCGCTGATATATGCGGTAAAATCATCATATTCAGATTTAGTGATTTTATTGTTGAGTGCAAGATAAACCCCGTCGTTCATAATTGTATCGTCGGGGACTGAGCTGAACGGAACATAGATACTGTAAAAAAAATAGCTGCTGTTAGCAGGGTTTATTGTGCCGATAACATCATAGCTCTGACCGAATGCTGTAACCGAATTTGTATATTCGGGTGCTGAAGTCGGCTGATTTACATTTCCGCTGCCCATTACAACAGCCTTTTTTTCTCCGTTTGAATATTGCTCCTGCGTGAAAAAACTGCCGTCCTTAATTACAAGGTCATCAATCATTGGCTGAAATACTTTATCGGAATATTCAAATTTTCCTTCAGAATACTGAAGATAGAATGCGACAGGTATTTCCTCATCAATTCCGCTTACATGCGTGGACGAAAAACAGGTAATATATGAAACATCACCCATAAGCTTATTCGGCATATTCTTCACAAACTCACAAAAATTTTTTTTTGTAATAATGTCATTTATGGAAAAACCGACAGCATAGCTGTCAATTTCGCCGTCCTCAATATTTTTGCTGTACTGATAGTACAATCCGACACCGAAAAACAAAACCCCGAATGAAACAAACATAGAAATCACAAGTAGAACCAGCATACTGGTATGATTTTTCATCATATTTCTAAGATTTTTCAGCGTGTACATTCTTTCCTCCTTCAAACCCATTAAGGCAATGCATTATCTGATGTTATTCAGATAATGCATTGCCTTTGTAAAATGTTCAATTGATTTTTATTAAAATTTCTTTAATGCATATTTAATTCGGAGCAAAGCCCGATGTAAGCGTAGCTTTTCATCGGCTGCGACGAAGCAAGCTTGCCGCAGGAGCTTTAGCTCCTCAGGGTTATATATTAGTAATCAGACTGAATATCCTTAAAAACTCTATTATCTTTCATGACTAGAGTTCTGGCAGAATACTTATAACTAGTATTACGGTTATGGGTTGTTGTTGCTTTCAAAAGCTGACCTTTGGACAGCGTACCTTTTTTCCATCCAGAAGGAGTATAAGAACCGATTTTTGCTGCAGAAGTCTTGTAATAAAGGGTTGACTGTACAGAGTAATTTGTTTTTGTAGTTGAAAGATTCGTTACCGTTCCCACTGAATCTGTCTCGCTTGGAGTATAAGACGTATATGCAAGTATAATTCGATAACTATCCTCATATGATGCTTGATACGCACTAGCACCTATAGCACTCATAGAAGCCATTATCATAACAGCAGCACCCATAGCTGCAATTCTTTTCTTAAGTTTCATAAAAAATCCTCCTTTAAATTATAGCTTCAATACCCAAATATATCAATGCACATTTCTGTATCTGAACAGTTTTCGTACGCTTGCACAAATCAGAATGTGCGTTTTTGTAAATGATTTCAGTTCTGCATTGGGATCACCAAGCCTTCCTGCATAAAACGTTTAAGCCAGTACAAAGCTATACTACTGTAGATCGTAATAGTCTCATATGCAAATCTTTTGAATTGTGTTTTTTGATGCTTATCTCTTGTAGATGTTCTTTGGCTCTTTAGTCTGATATCCACCGTATGCCGAAGCTGCTCCACAAGCCAAAATCTGTCTCTTATACACATCTGACGCTGCCGACGAACTCTAGGGTGTAG
>ENA-OZAV01000497-OZAV01000497.1-human-gut-metagenome-genome-assembly--contig:-NODE-497-length-16811-cov-8.372046_pt1 | contig 16811 bp, 15 predicted proteins | sample MGYA00243307_ERZ653511 | MGnify/ENA primary metagenome ERZ653511 (study PRJEB26926, sample SAMN06165165) | human gut metagenome | biome: ENVO:00009003; feature: ENVO:2100002; material: ENVO:00002003...
CCGGGCGGGTGGGCAGGCTGTCCACAAATGCCTTGATGCGCAGATAGCTGGGGCGGAAATCCTGTCCCCACTGGCTGATGCAGTGCGCCTCGTCCACCGTGACCATGCTGATCTGCCGCTCCTGCGCAAACCGTTGGAAGCCCGGCATCTCCAGCCGCTCCGGGGCCACATAGATGATCTTATACCAGCCCTCCCGGGCGCGGTGCAGCATCAGCGCCTTCTGGTTGTCGGTCAGGCTGTTATTCAGAAAAGCCGCCGCCACGCCCGCCTGCACCAGCGCTCCCACCTGATCCTTCATCAGGCTGACCAGCGGGGACACCACGATGGTAATGCCCGGCAAAAGCAGCGCCGGCACCTGATAGCAGATGGATTTGCCCGCGCCGGTGGGCATGACCGCCAGCACATCCTGCCCGGCCAACAGGCGGCTGACGATCTCCTCCTGCCCGGGGCGGAAGCTGTCGTAGCCGAAAACTTTTTTCAGAATGCTGTGCGGGTTTTCCATGATCTCCTCCGTTATATAAGTAGGTGCGCTGACGCGCCGATCGCTCAAAACCTTATCAGTATACCACAAAACCGATACTTTTGGCAGAAAAAAGCGTCACTTTGCGCAAAAATGTGCGATATCCACTCTTTCTGCCCGGGAAGGATAGCTTTTCAGGCGCGAAAATGCTATAATGAGAACACATATCTCCATGCCACCCCCGCAGACTGCCCGGCATGGATCATGCAATGTAAAAAGGAGCATTTATAATATGCAGCAGAAACTTATCACCTTTGCCGTGCCCTGCTACAACTCGGCAGCCTATATGCGTCACTGCATCGAAACGCTGCTGAGCGCAGGCGAGCAGGCCGAGATCATTCTGGTGGACGATGGTTCCGTCAAGGATGACACCCCCGCCATCTGCGACGAGTACGCCGCAAAGTACCCCACCATCGTCAAGGCCATCCATCAGGAGAACGGCGGTCACGGCGAGGGCGTCAATCAGGGCATCCGCAACGCCACCGGCCTGTACTACAAGGTAGTGGACAGCGACGACTGGCTGGACACCGACGCCCTGAAGAAGGTGCTGGAGCGCCTGACTACGCTGGTAGCCCGCGGCACCGCGCCGGATCTGATGATCTGCAACTATGTGTACGAGCACGTGGAGGACGGCACCAGCCACACCGTGCGCTACACCAACGTGTTCCCGCAGAACCGCCTGTTCGACTGGGTGCACGTCCGGCACTTCCGCCCGGATCAGAACCTGCTGATGCACTCGGTCATGTACCGCACCGAGGTGCTGCGCCAGTGCGGCATGGTGCTGCCCAAACACACCTTCTATGTGGACAACATCTTTGTGTACCAGCCCCTGCCCTACGTCAAGAGTATGTACTATATGGATCTGGATCTGTACCGCTACTTCATCGGCCGCGCAGACCAGAGCGTGAACGAAAGCGTGATGATCGGCCGTGTGGACCAGCAGCTGCGGGTCACCAGGCACATGATCGACTGTCAGGATCTGGACGCGCTCAAGGGTCAGAAGCGTCTGCGCGCCTACATGGTGCACTACCTGTCGGTCATGATGGCAGTCAGCGACATCTTCCTGCTGCTGGACGGCAGCGCCGAAGCACACGCCAAAAAGGCAGAGCTGTGGCAGTACCTCAAGGATCACGTCACCCCCGGCGTCTACCGCGCCGTGCGCGTGAACCTTGGCGGCCTGACCGACCTGCGCTTCCCCGGCGGCGACAAGGTGGTCATTTCCACCTACCGCCAGCTGCGCAAGATCTTCAAGTTCAACTAAGGGCTTTTGCAAAACAGCACCAACAAAAAAAGAGATAGGTTTCCCCGAAAGGGGTTGCCTATCTCTTTTTGCTTTGATCTTATGTTTTCAGCCTTCTGCCCGATCGGTACGGTGAAGGCGGGCTATTTTCCTTATCAGGCACCCACGATCAGGCGCACGGCACCGTAGATGCCGGCATCGTTGCCAAGGCTGGCGGCCTTGATGGGAGTTTCCTTACAGGACTGGAAGGCGTACTCCTTGTAGTGGCGCACCAGCGGGTTGAACAGAATCTCCCCGGCGCGGGCCACGCCGCCGCCGATCATGAACATTTCGGGGTCGGTGGTGGCGGCAATGTTTGCCAGTGCCATGCCCAGCGTGGAGGCCATCTCGTCCACCTCACGGGCAGCCAGTGCATCCCCGGCGCGGGCGGCGTCGAACACGTCCTTGGCTTCAAAGTCCTTGCCGCGCAGGGTGCAGGCGGTGTCCGGGTTTGCGTCCAGCAGTTTCTTCATGCAGCGCACAACGCCGGTGGCGCTGGAATACTGCTCCAGACAGCCGCGCTTGCCGCAGCCGCAGACGGCGGTCTCATGGGGGTTGACGGTGATGTGGCCGATCTCGCCGCCGGCACCGTGAGCGCCGTCGATGACCTTGCCGTTCACGATGACGCCGCCGCCCACGCCGGTGCCCAGCGTGACCATGACGGCGCTGCGGCAGCCCTGTGCCGCGCCCATCCAGATCTCGCCCAGCGCAGCCACGTTGGCGTCGTTGCCCACCAGCACCCGGATGCCGCCCAGCAGCTCGCTGAGTTCAATGGACACGTTGCGGTTGCCCCAGCCGCCAAGGTTTGCACACACGATGGGCACGATGCTGGAATCCAGCACCGGGCCGGGCACGCCCAGACCGACACCCTCAACTTCGTCTGCGGACAGACCCTTTTCCTGCATCTTCTGCTGCACGGCAGCAGCCAGATTTTCCAGAATGTGAGCACCGTTATTGGAAGTATCGGTGCTTACCTCCCACTTTTCCAGCAGCTTGCCGCTGGTGGTGAACAGGCCGACCTTGGCAGTAGTGCCGCCCAGATCGATGCCAAATGCGTATTCCTTCATGTCATTTACCCCTTTGATGCGGATGCGCCGCATTTTTTATCAGTATTTTATAGTATACCATATTTTTCCGCAAAAGAGCAGTGCTGCGGCGGCATTTCGTGCAATCGGACTGAAATCCATGTAAAATTTTGGGCAGTTCCACAAGGAGATTCAGCGCACGGCGTTGGTCAGCGTGCCAATTCCCTCGATCTCGCACTGCACGGTGTCGCCCGGGTGCAAAAACTGCGGCGGGTCCATGCCCATGCCCACCCCGGCAGGGGTGCCGGTGGCAATGATGGTACCGGCTTTCAGGGTCATGCCCTGCGAAAGCTCGTGGATGACATGGTCGATATCAAAAATTTGCAGCTTGGTGTTGGAATCCTGCCGCAGTTCGCCGTTCACCCGGCTGCGGATGGGCAGCGCGGGCGGGTAGGTGTCAAATTCGTCGGCGGTGACGATGCAGGGTCCCATGGGGGTAAAGCCGTCCAGACTTTTGCCGAAATACCACTGCTTGTGGGCGGTCTGTACGTCCCGGGCGGAGACATCGTTCAGGATGGTGTAGCCGAACACATAGTCTTTGGTCTGCCCGGCGGGCACATCCTTGGCATCCTTGCCCAGCACCACAGCCAGCTCACACTCGTAGTCCAGCTTCTGCACAAGGTCGGTGTGCGCTTCGATGAAGCCGCCGTCCGGTACCGCGCGGGTGACCCGCTTGGAGAAGTAGATGGCGTCCTGATGCTGGGTGGCAAAGGCGTCCGCAGAATACTTTTCGGCCTCGTCCGAGTGCGCCATATAGTTGATGCCCAGACAGACCACGTCCTGTGCGGGGCCGGGGATGGGGCTTTGCAGGGTGACGGCTTCCACCGGCAGCGCCGGGATGCCGCTGATGGCCAGCTGCAAACCGAACCGCACCTGCGGAGTGAGAAAGGGGATGGCGTCGGACAGGGTCTCGTAGGAGAGCCCCAGCCAGCTCAGCGGCCAGACCTGTGTGCCGTCCTGCGAGAGGATGGCAGGGTCCTCCACACCGTCCGGCAGGCGGCAGGTGACAAAACGCATACAGTCCCCTCCTCTCAGTGCCGGTAGGCGATGGCGCTGCGGATGCGGTCGGCTTCCGCTTCTCCCGCCAGCTGGCGCACCAGCTCCAGCGCAAAGGGGATAGCGCCGCCCAGACCGTAGCTGGTGGTGATGTTGCCATCCACGACCACCTCGGTGTCCAGCACATGGGCACCCGCCAGCTTGTCCTGAAATGCAGCGTGAGCGGTGGCGTTTTTGCCCTCCAGCAGACCCAGTGCCGCCAGCACGCTGGGTGCGGCGCAGATTGCGGCTACCTTTTTGCCTGCCTTTGCAAAGGCAACGCAGGTGTCGGTCACCGTCTTGTTGGCGGCAAGGTTCGGCGTACCGGGAATGCCGCCGGGCAGCACCACCAGATCCACGTCGGAATAATCGACTTCCTCCGCCAGTGCATCGGCGGTGATGTGCACCTTATGGCTGCTCAAAATCTCCCGGCTGCCGGAGGCGCTGGCAACCAGCACCTCCACCTTGGCGCGGCGGAGCAGATCCACCACCAGCAGTGCCTCGCACTCCTCGGTGCCCTCCGCAAAAAATACAACAGCTTTTGCCATAAGAATAACCTCCCATATCAAATATCAAAAAGAAAAGCCGCGTGCCGCAGCTTTGGGCAACAGCCCTTTTGGCGGTACGCGGCCTTTGGATCAGTCAGCGGCCTTTTTTTCAGCTTCCAGCAGCGCACGCAGTACACTGTCGTCTGCGCTCAGCACCCGGCTGACCCGGCTGATGATGGCGCTGGACGCACCGGTCTTGTCCATGATCTCGGTGTAGATGCACTTGTCGGCCAGCAGCTCGGCAATGTTGTAGCGCTGCTCCATTGCGCTGAGCTCCGAATAGCTGCACACGTCCTGTAGAAAACGATAGCATTCCTCCGGGGTCTTGAGCTGCAGAAAAGCCCGGTACAGGCCGGAGTTGCCGGTGGGATGATCTTTCGCCATGATAGTCTCCTTTTTTGCACAGAATGCCCGCAGACAGCGGCTTTATTACACTACATCAGTGTAGTACAAACGCGGATAAATTTCAATGGCTATTTTGTGATTTCTTTGAAATAACAGCTTCGATTTAAGGCTTCCCCCGGACGGGGGAAGCTGTCACCGCAGGTGACTGATGAGGGCGCAGGCAAGCAGCAGCTTACGGGAAATTACCCCTCATCCGGCGCTGCGCGCCACCTTCCCCCCAAGGGGTGAAGGCTTTTGTCCCTCCGGGTAAAGCTGCAATAATTGATTCCTATGGCTCTGTTCTTTTTCCTGTTTACACCGCTCGCCCGGGTGTGCTATACTGAACAAAAGAGAGACCGCGCGGCAGACGCCGCCGGAAGGATATGGGAGGAAAAACACCATGGAAGCATCCAAAGTTTACTATACGGATTTCCGCTGTCCGGTGGGCACCAGCCTGCTGGAAAAGCTGCGCCGGGTGTGCATTGCCGCCGGCATCAAGGACATCGACATGGACGGCCGGTTCGTGGCCATCAAGATGCACTTCGGCGAGCTGGGCAATCTGGCTTTTCTGCGCCCCAACTACGCCAAGGTAGTGGCAGACCTGTGCAAGGAGCAGGGCGGTATGCCCTTCCTGACCGACTGCAACACCCTGTACCCGGGCAGCCGCAAGAATGCGCTGGAGCACCTGAGCTGCGCCCAGCTGAACGGCTTCTGGCCCATGACCACCGGCTGTCAGGTGATCATTGGCGACGGTCTGCGCGGCACGGATGAGGTGGAAGTGCCGGTGCCCAACGGCGAATACTGCAAGACCGCCAAGATCGGCCGCGCCATCATGGATGCGGACGTGTTCATCAGCCTGACCCACTTCAAGGGCCACGAGTCCACCGGCTTCGGCGGTGCGCTCAAGAATATCGGCATGGGCTGCGGCTCCCGCGCGGGCAAGATGGAGCAGCACGCTGCCGGCAAGCCCGCCGTGCAGGAGGGGCTGTGCCGCGGCTGCCACCGCTGCGCCAAGGAGTGCGGCTCGGATGCCATTACTTACAATGCCGAAAACAAAGCGGTCATCGACTACGACAAGTGCAAGGGCTGCGGCCGCTGCATCGGCGCCTGCAGCTTTGACGCCATCTATTCTCCCAACGACTGCGCCAACGAGCTGCTGGACCGCAAGATGGCCGAGTACGCCGCCGCAGTCTGCCACGACCGTCCCTGCTTCCATATTTCTCTGGTGCAGGACATCAGCCCCAACTGCGACTGCCACTGCGAGAACGATGCACCCATCCTGCCGGATATCGGTATCTTTGCGTCCTTCGACCCGGTGGCGCTGGACCAGGCCTGCGTGGACGCCTGCCTGAACGCCGCCCCGCTGCCCAACAGCCAGCTGGGCGCAAACCTTGCAAAGCCGGGCTGGAACTGCTACCACGACAACTTCAAGGACTCCAACCCCAATATCGAGTGGAAGGCCACCCTTGACCAGGCCGAGAAGGTGGGCATGGGCACCCGCCAGTATGTGCTGAAAAAGGTATAAAGACAAAATGGGGCGCTGACCGTGTGGTCAGCGCCCCTTTGCGCTTTAAAAATTGAGTTTAAGCTTCGCCGTTTGTCTCCGGCACAATGCCGTCCAGCACAGTTTGCAGCGCCTGCCAGTTTTTCAGGGTGCAGCCGGGCAGGGTGTCAGCGTCCAGCCCTGCGTCCGCGATGCGGTCGGTCATGCTGTCCTTGTCGCTGAGCAGGTCCAGCGCGGCGTCCTTGATCAGCGGCCAAGCCTCGGCAAAGCCCTCCTGCTGGTTGTCGGTCAGGCCGTCGTACCAGCTGTAAAAGGCATCCTGAATGGTCTCCGGGGAGCGGGTGGACATCCGTGCGTCCTCGGCCCAGTGCAGCAGAGATGCCGCCGCGATGACCGATTTCAAGGAGCAGCCGGATACTCCGGGCCCCCAGCCCAGACAGGGCGCAAAGGCATTTTCTGTGCCGGTGATGGAGAACACCGAGTTCTCGTCAAAGTTGCCGGGGTTCAGCTCTCCGGTGTTGGCCTCTGTGGTGGAGGAGGGCAGCTCACTGCTGCCGGAAGCGGATGCGCTGTCCGAGGCGGGCGCAGCGCTGGATGCGGGGCTGCTTGCAGAGCCGCCGCAGGCTGCCAGCAGACAGCCCAATAAAGCGGCGCACAGCAGCAGCGCAAGGGGACGGATATATTTCGATGTCATAAGAAAAACCTCCGTAACTGGTGCCCAGGCAAGCCGCCGGAGCAAAGCGGGATCTACACCCTAAGTATACGTTCTGCGCACGGCGTTGTCAATCGTTCTGCGCAGGACGAATTTCAAGCAGCACCTGTGCAGGATATACAAAAATGCAGCTTGAATTTCGGGCAGTTCCACGCATTGACATTCTCCGCGCTGGCTCGTATAATCAAAAGCAGACAAGTGAATTTATCAGTGCGTGTAACTGTTCGATCAGGCATGAGCATCAGAGGGAAGGCGGCAACGGCATCCCTTTGGTTCTTGTGCCCTTTTTCTTTTTCACAAGAGCTGCGGCATGGAAGCGGAGGAGTGCGGCGATGCAGGCTGTAAAGGTATTCAATAACAATGCGGTGTCGGTGGTCATGCCGGACGGCAGGGAAGCCATTCTCGTGGGCAACGGGCTTGGGTTTGGCCGCCGCCCGGGGGACGTGATCGACAAAAACCGCGTTTCCAAGGTGTACTATGTGCAGAACGAGCTGCAGACCAAGTTCCTCAAGATGCTGGATAACGTTACCCCGCAGGTGATGCAGGCCGCCGAGCGCATCTCGCTGGCGGCAGAGGAGCAGGGCATTCTGCTCAGCAGCAAAAGCACCATCTCGCTGGTGGACCACATCAGTTTTGCGCTGGAACGTGTGGAAAAGGGCACCTTTCTGCCCAACCTCATGCTCTCGGAGACCCGGATGCTGTACCCGAAGGAGTACGCAGTGGGGCAAAGGGCACTGGAACTTGTCCGGCAGTTCTGCGGCGTACAGCTGCCGGAGGACGAAGCGGGCTACATTGCCCTGCATCTGGTAGCCGGTGCGGCGGACGGCGCGCTGGCCTACGATACCGTAAAGTTCGTCAAGGCGGTCAAGGAGATCATCTGCGACACCTATCACTGCACCTTTGAGGAAGAAAGCCTTGAGACTACCCGCCTGACCGTACACCTCAAGTTTCTGGCGGCGCGCATCCTGCGGCACACTCCGTGGCAGGACGCCGGGCTGGAATCCATGTACACGGTGCTTTTGCAGCGCGACAGCCGCAACGAGGTGTGCTTACAGCGCATCAATGCCTATCTGCGGCAGGAATTTGATTACGAGCTGGATCATCAGGAGCAGGTCTATCTGCTCATCCACCTGACCAAGATCGTAGGATAAAACGCTTCAACAGGGCGTCCGGAAGCCCTGCGGAATAGAAATCATCCCCCAAAACAGTCAAGTCAAAAAGTGAGGAGTATTACACGATGAAAGAAAAAGTCATGAATGGCTTGGAAAAGTTCTCCAAAGCCATGCTCTCACCGCTGTCGTATATCTCGGCAGCAGGCCTGATCCTTGTGCTGGGCGCATTGCTTACCAGCACAAGCCTTAGTGCGATGATCCCCGTTCTGCAGTGGACCCCCATCAAGCTGCTGGGACAGCTGATCTACAACTGCATCATGGTCATCATCAACAACCTCAGCCTGATGTTCTGCGTGGGCATCGCAGCGGCGCTTGCCAAAAAGAACAAGCAGCAGGCTGCCATCATCGGCCTGATGAGCTACTTTATGTACCTGACCGCCGGCAACGTCACTCTGACCCAGCTGGGTATGCTGGCAGAGCCTGACCCGATGGTGGGTCTGTACGGCACCGGTCAGTCCACCGTGTTCGGCATCCAGACGGTGGATATGGGCGTGTTCGGCGGCATCCTGCTGGGCTTGGTCTGCGGCTGGGTGTACAACCGCACCTGTGAAAAGCAGTTCAAGGGCATCATCACCCAGATCTACTCCGGCAACCGCTGGTCCTTTACCTGCATGGTGGTCTTTTCCATCCTGTTCGGCTTTGGCTCCTGCTTCTTCTGGCCGCCGGTGCAGAACGTCATCAGCGCACTGACCGACCTGATCGCCACCTCCGGCAACTTCGGCCTGTTCCTGTACGGCTTCTTGGAGCGCTTCCTCATCCCCACCGGCCTGCACCACCTCATCTACACCCCCTTCCAGTTCTCTGCACTGGGCAACAGCCTGACCGTGGGCGATGCCACCTACACCGGCTCCTACATCGTCATGATGATGGAGTACAGCATGGGTCTGCCCTTCTCGGACGGCATCGTGTGGATGTACACCGGCTTCACCAAGACCTTCGGCTACTTTGGCATCGTGGCGGCCTTTATCTTCTGCGCCCGCAAGGAGAACCGTAAAAAGACCGCTGCCGTTCTGGTGCCGCTGGCCTTTACCGCTTCTCTGGCCTCTATCACCGAGCCGCTGGATTTCATGTTCTGCTTCTCTGCTCCCATCCTGTGGGTGGCACACGCCTGCATCTCCGGCCTGTTCATCGTGCTGCTGCACATCTTCCATGTCACCGGCTTTACCACCAACCTCCTCGGCTCGATTCTGATGAACCTTTCTGCCGGTGCAGATAAGACCAACTATCCCACCCTGTACCTGCTGGCGCTGTGCCAGATCGCAGTGTACTTTGTGGTGTTCACCCTGCTGATCAAGGCCTTCAACCTGCACACCCCCGGCCGGGAAGAGGTGAGCACCGAGACCGCGGGGAGCGATGCACCCGCCAAGAAGGCAAGCGTGAAGAACGCTGCCGAGGTGCAGTGCGTCATCGACGGTCTGGGCGGCAAGGAGAACATCCTGTCGGTGGACAACTGCTTCACCCGCCTGCGGGTAAACATCAAGGACCCCGCAAAGCTGGACGAAGCTGCCATCAACAAACTGCCGAACAGCGGCATCGTGAAAAAGGGTACCGATATCCAGATCGTTTACGGTCTGCAGGTAGCCGATATCAAGCGTGCTGTGGAAGCACAGCTGGAAAACCAGTAAACCGCTTTTCCGCGCCCCGGCGGACTGCGCCGGGCTAACCTGAAAAATACAAAAAAGGAGCGTTTAACTATGGTCATTACCATCGCTGGCGGCGGTAGCACTTTTACCGCCGGTATCGTCAAATCCATCGCCCTGCGCCGGGAAGAACTGGAAGTGGACGAGATCCGTCTGTTCGACATCAACAAGGAGCGGCAGGACAAGGTTGCCGTTGTGGTGGACTGGGTCCTGCACAAGGAGCTGAATACCGACATCAAGCTGGTGGTCACCACCGATGTGCAGCAGGCTTACACGGACACCTCTTTTGTGTTTGCCCAGATGCGCGTGGGCGGCTACGCCATGCGGGAGCAGGACGAAAAGATCCCTCTGCGCCACGGCTGCGTGGGACAGGAGACCTGCGGCTGCGGCGGCATGGCCTACGGAATGCGCACCATCTTCCCCATGATCAAGCTGATCGACGATGTGGAAAAGTATGCCAAGAAGGACTACTGGATCCTGAACTACTCCAACCCCGCCGCCATCGTATCCGAAGCCTGCCGCAAGCTGCGCCCGAAGGCACGGATCATCAACATCTGCGATATGCCCATCGCCATCATTGATGTGGTGGCAGCTGCCATGGGCATCCAGAACAAGAAGGAGATCGTTTACGATTACTTTGGCCTGAACCACTTCGGCTGGTTCACCTCCATCCAGTACCACGGCGAGGACCTGATGCCCAAGCTGCGCGCCTACATCAAGGAGAACAAGATCCTTCTGCCAGAAAGCTACCTCAAGGGCATGGGCGCCCTAACCTCCTCCAGCAGCCAGAACCGCCACACCAAGGGCAGCTGGTACTATGTGTGGAAGGGCGAGTACGAGATCATGGAAAACTTCCCGGAGTACCTGCCCAACACCTACCTGAACTACTATCTGCAGGCCAAGGAGTTCGTGGAGCACTCGGACCCGAACCACACCCGCGCCAACGAGGTGGAGGAGACCCGCGAAAAGAACCTGTTCGACGGCATCGACCACTACCTCAAGACCGGCGAAGTGGACGCCAACACCTTCTATGCCGGCAGCCACGGCGACTGGATCGCAGATCTTTCCGCTGCGCTGAAGAACGACACCAAGGCACGCTTCCTCATCATCACCGAGAACCGCGGCGCGATCCCCAATATGCCCTATGACGCAATGGTGGAGCTGCCCGCCTACATCGGCAAAAACGGCCCGGAGGTCATTGCCCGGGACAACATCCCGCTGTTCCAGCAGGGCTTGATGATGCAGCAGCTCAACAGCGAAAAGCTGCTGGTGGAGGGCTGCGTGGAAGGCAGCTACGAGAAGGTGCTGCAGGCCTTCACCCTGAACAAGACTGTGCCCAGCATGAACGTTGCAAAGGCCATTCTGGACGATATGATCGAAGCCAACAAGGGCTACTGGCCGGAGCTGCACTGAGCAGCCGACCTTACAGCCGCCGCAGGCATTGCCGCCTGCGGCGGCTTTTTTATGCGCATTGACCTTTGCACAGCAAGGGCTTATAATGAGAAAAAACCAGTAAAAGCGAAAGGAAGCACACCCATGCAAAACCAAGTCCCTGTATCCCAAAACCGCCCGGTCACCGGGCGCTTTGCACCCAGCCCCAGCGGACGGCTGCATCTGGGCAATCTGGCGTGCAGCCTGCTGGCATGGCTCAGCGCAAAAAGTCAGGGCGGGCGCATCGTGCTGCGCATCGAGGATCTGGACGCCGAGCGCTGCCCCCGTGTTTACGCCGACTTGCTGGAGCAGGACCTTGCGTGGCTGGGGCTTACATGGGACGAGGGCGGCAGCACCGGCGGCGCACACGCGCCCTATTACCAGAGCGAATGCGGGGACATCTATACCCAAAGCTACCGCAAACTGGAGCAGAGGGGGCTGGTGTACCCATGCTTTTGCTCCCGCTCCCAGCTGCACGCCGCCAGCGCACCCCACACCTCGGACGGCAACGTCATCTACCCGGGCACCTGCCGGGGGCTGACGCCGGAAGAGATCGCGGAAAAGCGCAAAAAGAAAGCCCCTGCCTACCGTCTGATGGTGCCGGACGAGGAGATCACCTTTACGGACGGCTGCATGGGTACACATACGGAAAACCTGCTGCGGGACTGCGGCGATTTCTATCTGCGCCGGGCAGACGGCGTGTTTGCCTATCAGCTGGCGGTGGTGGTGGACGATGCCCGCATGGGCGTCACCGAGGTGGTGCGCGGGGCAGACCTGCTATCCTCCACGGCGCGGCAGCTGTACCTGTACCGTCTGCTGGGTCTGCAGCCGCCCCGCTTTGCCCACTGCCCGCTGCTGCTGGCAGCGGACGGGCGGCGGCTGTCCAAGCGGGACGGCGACCAGAGCCTTGAAAACCTGCGGGCAAAATACACCGCCCCGGAGATCATCGGCAAGCTGGCATATGCCTACGGCTTGCAGCCGGAGCCGGCACCCCGCACCCCGGAAAGCCTTGTGCCGGACTTTGCGTGGACAAAGGTCCCCAAGCAGGATATCTGCCTGCCCGAGGGGCTGTTTTAAAAAAGGAAATGAAAAAACGACCCCTGCCAGCGCCAAAGGCGCTGACGGGGGTCGCTTTTTCTTTCTTCCTTAGGCTCTCCGCACCTGGGGCAGCTGGCTGCGCTCGGCGGCGGTAAAGGCACTGTCCAGCACCAGTGCCAGCAGCGCACCCAAGGCCACATCGATGCAGCTGTGCTGCTTGAGCAGCACGGTGGAGCAGACGATGGAAATGCACAGCACAGCGGCGGCGGGACGCATCCAGCGGCGGCGGGGCGCATCAAAGATGCGGCTGCGATAGTACGCCAGCAGCAGCGTTACCGAGTTGAATACATGGATGGAAGGGCAGACGTTGGTGGCGGTGTCGGTGCGGTACAAAAAGCGCACGGTCTGCGCAAAGATGTCGCTGCCCGGCACCCAGTAGGGGCGCAGGTCCAGCGCTGTGGGCAGCACCGCGTAGCAGGCCAGTGCAATGGTCATGCCGGAGAACAGCGGCAGGCACAGCCGCCAGAAGTCCTCGCGCGGAGCTTTCCACAGCAGATAGAACAGGGTGAAGGGGATCCATACGAACCATGCAAAGTAGGGGATCACCGCATATTTGCAGAAAGGGATCAGATCGTCCAGACGGCAGTGCACCAGAATGCTGCGCAGGGGGACGTTTGACTCCAGATAGTGAAAAACGGAAAGATAAAATATAGAATACAGCGCCATGAACCCGACCGGGTGGCGCGCAAGCCAGCTGCGTTTCATAGAATAGCCTCCTTTTGCAGAAGAGCAGAACTCGATAGCATTGAGAAATTATACGCCCGAACGATGAAGATTGCAAGAACGAAAGGTGAAAACTTTGTCAAGTGCTGAAAAAATAATTTGTGGAACTTGTAAAAAATACCATCGTTCTTCTGCTGATAATACGAATCAAAGCGGCGGTTTCCTGCAAAAAGAAAAAATCCACCCCTTCGCCGGTCTTTCACAGACCGGAAAAGGGGTGGATGCTAAAAAATTCAGATCACACTCTGCTCCAGCCAGCTGCCGCGGCGGAAGCGCAGATAGAAGCACAGCGAACGGAACACCCAGTCCAGATACATACCCATCCAGATGCTCAGCAGCCCGCCGCCGAAGCACAGCACTGCCAGATAGCAGAAGCCCACCCGGAACGTCCACATGGACACGATGCTCACGGTCATGGTAAACCGGGCATCACCGGCGGCGCGCAGGATGTTGGGCAGGGTAAAGCTGGATGGCCACACGAACAGGGAAACGATGTTGAACCACACCATGATGCCCAGCGCCATGGCCTGCGCTTCCGGCGAGAGGTTGAACAGGGACACCGCGAACCGGTTGGCGAAGAAGAACGCCGACAGGTTCATCACCCACGCGCCGCAGTAGGCGGTCAGCATCAGGCGGCGGGAGTAGTACACCGCCTGTTCCTTTTCGCCTGCGCCCAGACACTGGCCTACCACGGTCAGGGCAGCCATGCCCACGGCGTTGGCGGGGATGTTCAAAAAGGTGGTGGTGGTATTTGCCACCGCATTTGCGGCAATGGCTGCCGTGCCAAGGGTGGAGGTCAGGCTGGAGACCGACAGCTTGCCGATCTGGAACATCCCGTTCTCGATGCCGGCAGGGATGCCCACCCGCAGGATGCGCCGGATCAGCCCGCCGTTCGGCGCCATTGCCCGCAGGCTGTCCACCCGCAGGGCGCAGTCCGGCTTTTGCAGCAGATACAGCACCGCCGCGCAGGCAATGGCGCGGGACACAAGGCTGGCAAGCGCCGCGCCCATGACCCCCATGCCGAAGCCGTAGATCAGCACCGCGTTGCCGCCGATGTTCACCACGTTCATCACCAAGCTGGACAGCATACTGATCTTGCTGTTGCCCTGCGCCCGGAACAGCGCCGCACCGGCGTTGTACAGGCCGATGAAGGGGTAGCTCAGCGCCGAAAGCAGAAAGTAGGTTTCGGCGTAGTGCATCACGTCCGCATCAATGGAGCCGAAGATGCCCCGCAGGATGGCGTGCCGCCCGCCGATGACCACCGCCGCCACCAGCACACTGAAACTGGACAGCACGAATAAGATCTGCGCAGCCGCCGCCTTGGCGTTTTTTGGCTCCTGATGGCCGATGTACTGGCTGGTGACCACCGCACCGCCGGTGGCCAGTGCGCTCATGATCTGGATCATCAGGGTGTTGAAGCTGTCCACAAGGCTTACGCCGGACACGGCGGCTTCGCCCACCGAGGATACCATCAGGGTATCTGCCAGACCAATGGTCACGCTGAGCGCCTGCTCCGCGATCAGCGGCAGCAGCAGCGCCACCAGCGCCTGCCGTGGAAACAGGGGAGTGGATGTGAATTTGGACGATTTCATGCTGTCCTCCGTTGCAAATGACAAAAAAGCTCGAATGCTCCTATCATACAGCGGATGTTGTCGAAATGCAAGTGTTGTATACAATAATTTTCCTGCTCAGGCAAATTCTTTGCTGGGCACGGCAGGGTAGCCGTAGTAAACAACGTAGTCAAAGGGCACTGCCGGGTTAGCATTCCACTTGCCGGTGCAGCTGCGCACACTGGCGGCAAGGCTTGCCGGGGTAGGCGGAGTGCCGGGGTCTACCTTGTCGGTGCACACGGTGTTCCACACCGCCGCGCCAAAGGCGGCGCAGTTGTGCCATGCCGACCACTTGTCCGCCTTGGCAAGGGCGGCGTTCACAGCTGCCAGCTGCTCCGCGTTCATGGACAGCTGCAGACAGGTCAGGTTGACATAAAAATCCGGGAGATAGTGCGTATTATAGCTTTCGATGTTGTACCACAGCCCGGCGTGCTCCCGGTTGTTGCCCCGGGTGCCCATGGTAATGCTGGTGCCCGGCGCAATGGAAAGCCCGCCCACCGCAAGGTCGGCGTCAGTGTTGTTGGTCACCGCAAGAAACACATGACCGTCAATGTTGACGGGCGTATCCTTTTCCACATAGGTGGTGTAGAGCCGCAGCACCGCCACGGCATCCTCGGCAGGGGCGGTACCGGCGGCGTCTGCCGGGGTCTGCACCGCGCAGGGGGCAAAGCGGTAGGCTGTGCCGTGCTGGGCAAGGAAGGCGTAGGCGTTCCACAGCGAGGTCTCGGTGCCGGTGCGGGCGGTCAGGGTGCGGGGCTCCTTGGCTGTGGGCTGGGCAGCGGGCGCATCCTCGGCATAGGCGGTAAGGCTTATGCACAGCGCAAGGCCGAGGACAAGCAGCAGGCGGGAAAGCTTTTTCATGGGGGATTCCTCCGTATCAGCAATATTTTCTATAAGCTTAAAGCAATTTGCCGGTCAGGTCAAGCCGTTTGTTGCCCTTTACCCCCGGACGCAGTTGTGTTAAAATAAGGTTGCAGCCCGCCCCGCTGTGCAGGAGAGGGGCGCTGTTTTGGTAAATGATAAGAAGGTAAAGACCCATAAGGGGGTAAACTATGCAGCAAACTGCGCACAAGGTCGTTGTCATCGGGCACCGCAACCCGGACACCGACTCCATCTGCTCTGCCATTGCCTATGCAGAGCTGAAAAACAAGACCAGTGATCTGGTCTGCGAAGCCCGGCGTGCGGGCAAGATGAATCAGGAAACAGAATTCGTGCTGAAAAAGTTCGGGGTCACGCCGCCCCGGATGTGCACCGATGTCAACCCTAAAATTCGGGACGTGGATTACCGGCAGGTGCCCGGCATCTCTGGCTCCACCAGCCTGCGCAAGGCGTGGGAGATCATGCGCGACCAGAAGATCGATACCCTCCCCGTGACCAGCGAGGAGGACGAACTGCAGGGCGTCATCACGGTGAAGGATATCGCCACCGCCAACATGGACCTGTTCGACACCGGCATCCTTGCCAAGAGCCGCACCAGCTACCGCAATATTCTGGAAACGCTGGGCGCTACCATGGTGGTGGGCAGCGAGGACGCAGTGTGCACCACCGGTCACATCCGCATTGGCACCGCCACCCCGGAAATGCTGGAAAGCAGCATGGAAAAGGGCGATATCGTCATCCTGACCAACCGCTACGAAAGCCAGCTCTGCGCCATCGAAAAGGAAGCTTCTCTCATCATCATCTGCAACGGCGCAAAGGTAGGCCGCACCATCCAGCATATCGCCGCCGAGACCGGCGTAGCCATCATGAGCGCCCCCTGCGATACCTATGCGGCGGCAAAGCTCATCAGTCAGTGTGCACCCATCTCCTATTACATGACCCGGGACAATATCATTAAATTCACCCTCGTCAGCCCGGTGGCAGACGTCACCCGCGTGATGGCAAAGGTGCGCCACCGGTATTTCCCCATTCTGGACGCAGACGGTAAGTACTGCGGCATGATCAGCCGCCGCAACATCATCAACCTGCGCAAGCGCCGCATCATTCTGGTGGACCACAACGAAGCCACACAGGCGGTGGAGGGCTTTGATCAGGCCGAGATCCTGGAGATCATCGACCACCACCGCATCG
>ENA-OZAV01000505-OZAV01000505.1-human-gut-metagenome-genome-assembly--contig:-NODE-505-length-16640-cov-8.453603_pt1 | contig 16640 bp, 16 predicted proteins | sample MGYA00243307_ERZ653511 | MGnify/ENA primary metagenome ERZ653511 (study PRJEB26926, sample SAMN06165165) | human gut metagenome | biome: ENVO:00009003; feature: ENVO:2100002; material: ENVO:00002003...
TTCTGCGGCCTTTCGGCTTATACAAATAGCTTGCTGCAAGCATCACACATCTGCGTTTTCAGCCACTGAGGATAACGATTCTCAATCTGCTCCTTGTGGGAACAGCCAAAATCTATTTTTTGCACCGTTGCGGTGGCCTTTGTCTTTTTGTCTATATTATACCGTGCTTGCTTCTGATTTGCAATGGTATAGTATTCTATGTTCTCATGCCCTGCCAGGTACTGAACTGTCTTAGGGTCAACGCCCGCATAGAGCAGATTCGTGATGTAGGTATGCCGCAACAAGTGCGGTGTTACATCGAAATTCAGGGTATAGCGAATCTTGGGATTGTTCCTCTGCCTTGTTCCTAATGTCGGCTTGACGGTATATTTAATGCTCTGTCCATTCACATATTTATAGTAGGTTCTCTCTTTTGCAGAACGAACAACTACATACTGCCAAACTCTCGTAAACTGAGAATAGGAAAGCGGCTGTCCTTCACTGTCGGCAATCACATACTCCGATATGGAATTTGCTTTTGCTTCCCGCAGACAGTCCACCAGACACTTCGGAATGGGAATATCCCTTTTAGCTGCCTTTGTCTTTAGGACGGTGGAGATCACCGGCCTGTTATGCTCCGCGCGCCATGCCCGCCGCACAGAAATGTATGGTGTGGATTCATCCAGGAATACACAGTCCCATTGCAATGCAAGAATTTCTTCCCGACGCAAGCCGGAATACAAACCAATCATAATAAAAAGATGTGGCGGAAGCTCTTTCACCGTATCCAGCAGAATTGCAACCTGTTGATCTGTTAAGGCGTCTTTCTTTTTCGATGCTTTTCCGCCCTTTGCTGAAATTCCTACACACGGATTATCGGTTATCAGCTGACTGCGCTCTGCCGAATAAAACACACACTTAATCAGCATATTTACCGTATCATACAGTCCTTTCGATTTTTGAGACAGCGGAACAAGCGCCAGACGAATATCATCCGCAGTCACTTCCTCCATATACATATCTCCCAGAGAGCTAATGACATAATTCTTCATATTCTGTCTGTATCCTTTTATAGTAGCCGTAGACACCTTTGCTGATTGCATCAGCAGCCATTTCTCACAATACTCGGCAACCGTTGGATGCTTTCGGTGAAAGATGATCTCATCCACCTGTCTCCGGGCCTCCAACTGCTTTTCATATAATTCTTCACAGGTGGTCGCATATAAGCTGACCTGCTTTCCATCGGCATCTGTAATTCTGGTTCTGTAATACAGTGTTCCTTTTCTTGTAACCGTTCCGTACTCTGGAACGCTTTGTTTTTTCTTAGCCATACAAATCTTCCTTTCCTGATAATGAGTGTTCTTAAATTCACACCTTCTTTTTATCAGAAAGCACCCACTTAATCAAAGATACGGATTATGTAAAACAAAGAGCGAGACATCCTTGCCTCGCTCCAGCTTTGTTTCCTACTCTTTATAATTGTTATGCCTGTGCTGCATCCCACTGGGCAAATGCACCACCCATTGTTCTTACCAGCTCATCCGGTCTGTTGTATTTAACCTTTGCGTAAATATCCATCGTAATTTTACTACTCTCATGCCCCGACAGGTATTGAACCGTTTTCGGGTCCACGGACGAATGAATCAGATTCGTAATGTATGTATGCCGCAGCTGATGCGGTGTCACTTCAAAATCCAAACTGTAAATCACTTTGCCGTTATGCGCTGCCTTTTCACCGAGGACTGGCGTAACCGTGTGCTTTACACGCTTTCCATCCTCGTAGCGATAATAGAAACGCTCCTTGACAGTTCGGGTCACAATATACTGCCAGAGCCGCTTGAACTGCGTATAGGATAACGGATCACCGTCTCTGTTCGACACTACATATTCTGACTGTGAATTAGCTTTTGTCTCTTTCAGACAGTCCGCCAGGCAAACCGGCAACGGAATATTTCGATGCGCGGCTTTCGTTTTCAGCTCATCCAGAATCACCGGTCTGTTATTTTCCGTGTGCCATGCCCTGCGCACCGTTAAATAAGGGCAATCCACATCCAGATATACAGAATCCCATTTTAGGGCAAGAATTTCTTCTCGCCGCAATCCTGCATACAGCCCTAACATGACAAATACATACGGAGGAAGTCCCTGAATGGCATCCAGCAGTCTGGCAGCCTGTTCATCCGTCAATGCCGCTTTGTCCTTCTGCGGAACACCTCCACCTTTGGCCGTAAGGTAAATCGTTGGGTTGTTATCAATAATCTTACTTTCCTTTGCTGCACGGAAAATGGATTTATACAGGATAACCACTGACTTATATACTGAAGCGGATTTCTCGGAAACAGGAACAAGTGCAAGCTGAATGTCATCCAGTGTCACATCTGCCATCCGCATCTGTCCCAGTTCTTTTATGATGTGCCGTCTGATCTTTGATGTATAATCTATCAGCGTGGTTGCCCTCACATGAACCGACTGCATCAAAAGCCATTTTTCACAGTAGTCTGCAACCGTCGGGGATTTCCGGCAGAATGTATCGTTGTCGATCTGCTCTAATGCTCCCAACTCTTTATCATATAATTCTTCCGGTGTTCTCGCATAAAGAGCCACCAGCTTTCCATCTGCGTTCTGAACCCGCGTTCTATAATAATCTATGCCGTTAAGCGTAACTGTACCGTATTGTGGAATTGCTCTTTTTCTTTTTGCCAATTCCGCCACCTCCCAAGAATATACTCCAGCGCTGTATCTATGTTTTATCAGACCATTCCGTTTCCATCAAGGATACGGACCGGCTCACACTCCAGCTCTGCGAGGTTTACGATAAGTTGCGTTCTTTTCTGCTGGCTTTGCTCTGTGGGTGCATTTTGCGATATACTCCTGAAGGCCCGCTGAGGTAAAGTACACACAGCCATTCTGCACATATTGCACATAAGAAATAAGACCATTGTTACGGGCCGCGTCCAGCGTTGCAATGCTGATACCCAAAATTTCTGCTGCTTCTTTTCGCGTAATAAGTTTTTCCATAAAGCATATTTCCTCCAATCCGTCAAGTTTGTCATCGTGTTTGTTCAAAATCACATGAATACGCTGGCAGCCGAAACCACCAGCGCATGGTATCTGATTTTGAACAGAAAGCGGCAAACGCTTCCTATTTATATTTCTCAGCTTTCGTCACATTTGCCACGCCCCCTGACGATGGGAACACAACAGGTCTCCGCTGGCGCGGATGTCATAACTCCGCAGCATCGTTCGTATCGTGTGCCGCAGGGTTCCCCCCCCAAGTCTTTGGCGGGCCGTGAGGAACACCTCCTTAAAATTTGCGCGTCCCCTTTCAGAGGACGGTGTTGAAAAATAAGAGGCAGAAAACGGATGGCTGCTGGCACAGCTCCACGGGAATTTCACCCCGGCCCATGCTGATGGGTGCGGCGCACGATGCTTTGCGGGCGTCCAATGCGCGAGTATCTTTGACCTGTCTGTATGTCATCGCCCGCAGAGTGCCGCGTCCGCTTTGCGGTCAGGTGGGTATCGCTCGCTCCCGGAGGGGAGGTCATGGCGCACTGGCCGTATGGCTCGATACAGGACAGAATGTATCCGTCTGCCTTATGCTGCGCCGGAGGCCTCCCACCGGGCTTTCTTTGTCAAGGAGCTATAACGGGACGCCGCGTGGAAAGAGGAACGCGCAGCGCCCGGCCCTGGATTAGCTCAGGTCAAAATCCAGAATGGAAATAATCAGCTTTGCTTCCAGCCGACCGCGCAGATCTTCGTCCACCTGGGGACGGGGATAGCCGTCAGGGCCATAGCTCGTCCGTGTAGACAGCGCGGCAATGTAGCCGGAGTAATGCCGGACTACCCGGTTCACCGCTTCGGGGTCGCCTCCGACAGCGGCGGCGATCACCGGGTAAGGGATCAGCGATGCCCGCGTGCACGCAGATTTAGTCATCCGCTTCACCTCCCATCAGCTCTGTCAGCAGCCGATAGGCTTTATGCCTGCGGGTATTGACCGTCCGGCGGGGCATGTTTATGTACCTGGCGATCTGTGCGTCGGTCATCCGCAGGAACCAGTGCATCATAAAGATTTCCAGGTCCTCCTGGGACAGCCCCAGAAGCGCCTCGGCCAGCCCGTCGTCCTCGATCAGGATCACGGCCCCTCCCACAGGGAAGGTCGTGTATTCCCACGGGTAGCGGTCATATACCGCAAGCTGGGCCATTTCTGCCTCGGACAGTTCTTCCAAAGATGTGAAACGCTTCTGGTGCCGGCTGATCTGGCGATAGCCGTTGCACGCCTCGCATTTCAGCACCTTCTTGCAGTAGCTGTCAAAGGCGTACTGCTTGTGCTCGTAGTGGCGGTCAGGTTTCAAGTTCTCACCTCCCTTCGTGCCGGGAGGTAGTTCTTTTCTTCCCCTTTCGCTCACTACTCGTTCACGAGTGGTCTGGTTTGGCCAGTTTTCGGGATCTATCTGAAAAATTTTTTTGCCGCTCATAATTGGCTCCTTTCGTTTCGTTCGGGTTGACAGGCCGGAACGAAACGGGGTGGGGAGCGGCAGCCCACGCCCAGGCGCTCAAAGAAACGGGTTTTGTGAGATATGAGCCACAGTATATAAAAAGCGAGCCATAACTCACTTTCGTGAGCATGGCTCGCTGCTGCGTTATTGGAATATTTTTCGTAGTGGCATGGGCATCCGCCGTACAAACGGTAAACCCCGCCTTATTTTGACCTCCTTTGTGTTGGCGCTCTCATCCATATCCCCCTTTACTCCGAAATATGAGTTGTAACTCACTTTGCATGAGCTGTATGGTTATTTATATGAGCGGAAGCACACCCTACAATGATGTAGAGGTGATGTGTAGTGAACAATCCGCTGGATCTATTTGCATGGAAGGTGCGGTCAGAACGGAAGCGGCAGCATCTGACGCAAAAGCAGTTGGCTGAACGCCTCGGTATGAACCCTCGCACGATCATAGATTTGGAGACCTGCCAGAGTAATCCGAAATTTGAAACGGTGGTCCTTGTCGCCAAAGAACTGAATATCAGCGTGGACGCCGCCATCTTCCCGGAAATGATAAATCAGACAGTCTCGAAAACAGTTGTGGACTTCTTTGCCGGGAAAAGCGAAGCAGAGATCGAAAAATTTATCGCGCTCTGCAAACAGGCGGAAGCCTTCCAGAAAGACGAGTAACGCGGTCGGGTTCGATGTGCCCGGCCGCGTTACTGTTTCACCCGTTTGCTATGCGGGCAGTTTATTATTCTTTTGTTTTGTAAGCATTTTTCGGATGCTCGAAGGACTCCTGGCTGATGACATGCTCCATCCGGCAGGCGTCCTGTTCCGCCGTTTCACGGTCAACACCGGCAGCGATAAGCTGCTCTGTAAAGAATTGATGGCGTTCATAGATTTTTTTCGCCACTTCTTGGCCTATGTCGGTCAGGTGGAGAAATCCATCCTCGTCCATCCTCAGAAAACCACCGTCCCGCAGGACGCTTACTGCATGACTGATACTCGGTTTTGAAAAGCCCATGTGTCGGTTCAATCAACAGAGCGAACCATGCCTTTTTCTTTTTGCAGCATCAGCACAGCCTCTAAATTGTCCTCGCCCGACGCATGAATCTTCATTCTATCACCCACTCACATAATCCCAGCATTTGCAAACTGCTTGTTGTAAACCTTTTTTGCAATAACTCCGACAATTATTGAGATAACTACGGTTGCGGCGATAGCAAGAACCATAAACCACGGAGAAGTCAAGGTTGATAATATCTCAGCATAATTTGCAGACATTTCTTCGGATGCCTCTGAAATGGCATAGTCAGAGAATACCCATACATACAACGGAGAACCGATATTGCTTAACGAAAGCAGGATATAACTCATCACGATACCTTTGTAATTCTTATATCCGGCCCATTTCCGAATGATTTCCGCTAAAATAGAACAAACAATCAAGCTCCCAAGCAACAGATTCGCAAGCTCCCCAAAAGCCACGAAAGCGATTGCTACAAATAAGTTCATAATGAGAACCACGCCTGCTTTCGGCACTTTTGCCATAACATACATATATGGAATCCATGCCACGAGAGCAATTAAAGCTGTTACAAACAGATAGAGCAATGGGTGTATGCCGCCCATAATCGTAGCTGCCAAAACCACAGCAAAGTAAATGACAGAAAATACGATTGTCAGGCCTAAATCTTTTAACTTCCAGTGTTGTTCCATAAGATTTCCTTTCTATTTTCCTTGCTGTAATTCAACAAGGTGTGCATATAGACCGCCCTTTTTCATCAGTTCAGCAGGTGTACCCATCTCACTGACCTTGCCGTCGTCCAGAACCACGATCTTATCAGCATTTGCCACTGTCCTCATGCGATGGGCAATCACCATGACCGTCTTATCCTTCAGCAGTACCGACAAGGCATCCTGTATCAGTGTTTCACTCTCGGCATCCATAGAAGCAGTTGCTTCATCAAGCAGGACAATGGGAGCATTTTTCAGCAGAGCGCGGGCAATCGAAATGCGCTGACGCTCGCCACCAGACAGGGCGCTGCCGTTTTCCCCGATATTCGTCTGATACCCTTGGGGCAGGCGCTGAATAAATTCCTCGCATTGGGCAGCTCTGGCCGCAGCCATAACTTCCTCATCGGTGGCATCGCCCCGTCCCAGCCGGATATTCTCCATGACAGTCTCATCAAAGAGCATGACATCCTGGAACACAATAGCATAGTTCTTGAACAGCGTTTCCGGTTCTACTGTTTTGACATCCACGCCGCCCAGGGTAATGGTCCCGGAGTCCGCATCCCAAAAACGGGCCGCCAGTTTAGAGGCGGTGGACTTGCCGCTGCCGGACGGACCTACCAGCGCCGTGACCTCACCTTGCTTTGCCACAAAGGATACGCCCTTCAAAACTGGCTCCTCATTGTAAGAGAATACTACATTCTTAAACTCAATGTCGTAGCCCTTGTTATTGCAGACATTGGTGCCAGTCTGCTCCGGGGTCGCATCGATCTGCTTCATCCGCTTGACGCTGACAAGGGCAGAGAACACTTCTGCCATCAGCATGAAGCAACTGGTGAAGGGGTCATAAATGCGGCCTGCAAACAACAGAAACAGAATAAACATAGGAATGGACAACGAACCGGCCGTCACCAGAATACCGCCCACCAACATGACCGCCACAAGACCAAACCGAAGGATAAATTGGGCCGTGGTCGTAGCAGCACCGGGAGCGATCTCGTTGCGGAAGGAACACTTCACCACATAATCCAGCTTCTTTTCCAGGCCCTCCAGATATTCTTCTTCACGGGAGCAGGACTTCAGCTCCTGGATGGTATCAAGGTATTCCTGCACACCGTCATAGGCAGCTCTCTTGGCATCCATGTTGGCGCTCTCGGCATTGGACTGGGCTTTCTTTGCCGCAAAGACTACCAAGGCTGCCACAGGCACCGGCACTACGATGCAAAGGCCCATCCGCCAGTCAAGCACCAGCAGGCCGATAGCCGTTATAATAAACATAAAAATCGTTCCGAAGAGCTGCGGGATCGCATTGGAAAATACGCGCTCCAGAGCCGTACAGTCCCCCATGATAGTGGTGGTCAGGTCAGAAAGATCGCGCTGGCCAAAGAAGGACAGCGGAAGTTTCCGCAGTTTCTCCGCCAGGACAATCCGGCGGTTGGCACTTTCCTTATACGCCACAGTATAAGTTTTGTTGTACTGGAGCCATTGGGTCAGAAACACAATGATAAACATGACCACAGTGCCGCAAATAAACAAGGCCGCATGATCCCGCATACTGCTTTCCTGCCCGGAAATCACATTCAGCAGTTCCCATATCACCATGACCAGCAGGCTGACCGGGGCAATCAGGCACAGATTGCTGAGCGTAGTGGCTGCAATTCCTTTATTCAAATCTCTTGATCCCTGATTGCTCAGGGCAAACATCCGTTTCAGCATACTTTCACCTCATTCCCGATGTGCCACTTGGTAGTCTTTGTGTAGTTGCTCCACATTTTGGCGTACTCACCGCCCTGCTTCACCAGTGCGTCATGGGTTCCGCTTTCCACCAATTCACCCTGCTTCATTACCAGAATGAGGTCAGCGTCCTGGATGGTGGAGAGCCGGTGTGCGATCATAATGACCGTCTTGCCCTTGACCAGCCCTTCAAAGGCTTTCTGGATCTGCTGCTCGTTCTCCGGGTCAGCGTAGGCGGTGGCCTCATCTAAGACCACGATGGGGGCGTCTTTCAGAATGGCGCGGGCAATCGCAATGCGCTGTGTTTCGCCGCCGGAAAGATAGACGCCTTTACCGCCCACCACGGTATCGAGGCCATCCGGGAACTTCTCCAGAATATCATCACACTGGGCCAGATGCGCCGCCTGCAAGACTTCCTCCCGTGTGGCGGAAGATCTGCCTGCCCGGATATTTTCCAGAAGGGTGTCCTTGAACAATTTGGGGTCCTGGAATACAAAGGCAACCATCTTCATCAAGTCAGCATGAGGAATTTCCCGAATGTCCACACCGCCGATCTTGACTGCCCCCTGCTGCACATCGTAGAAACGGGGAATCAGGCTGGCCGTTGTGCTTTTTCCGGAGCCGGAATGCCCGACCAATGCGGTAGTTGTCCCAGCCTTGGCCGTGAAGCTCAAATGGGATACTGCCGGATGGTCCGTATTTTCGTATGCGAAGGTCACATTCTCAAAGGACACATCGCAAGTCTTGGGATGTTTGGGTGCAGAAGTCTCCGCCTGCGGTTCGGCAGTCAAGATCATGTCGATGCGGCGCATGGACTCCTCCGCCTGCATTTTGTAGCTGGTCATATACATGATCTTGTTGAGCATGACTGCACAGGCAGGAGAAAAGATCACATAGAACAGAAAACTTTGCATAAAGCCAATCAGGTCGCTGGAAACGAACCCGATAATAAGCGCCGTAGGCACCAGCACCAGGAAGCTGGAATTGATGACTGAGTTAAACGCCACCATTCCCTTTTTGCAGGACATCGTGTAAGCCAGAGCAAACTTTCGGTAGGATTTGATGGCGTCGTTAAACTTGGTGATAGATTGCACTGTCTGTCCGAACACCTTGACTACCGAAATGCCCCGGATGTACTCCACCGCCTCATGGTTCATCGTTTCCAGAGAGTCCTGGTAGGTCTGCATGAATTTCATGCTGTCCTTCCCCATGAGGGACCCCTGCAAGAAGAAACCAATGCCAAAGAGCAGCAGGAGCGGGATACCTACACGCCAGTCAAAGACCAGCATCAGCACCAAACTCACGATCATCGTGACCTGCGCTCCCACCAAGTCGGGGAGCTGGTGAGCGATAAAAGTCTCGGTCTGAAAACTGTTATCGTCGATGATCTTCCGCAGTTTTCCGCTGGGATTTGCGTCAAAGTACCCCATCGGCATCTTCGCCAAATGTTTCAACGCTGCCATCTTTAGGGTTTTCTCCGTGTGAAATGCCACTACATGAGAGCAGAGCAGCGCCGAAAAGTAAAGGACCAGACCGATCAATTCCAGTCCCAGGGCAAGCAGGCCCCAGCGGACAAGGCTGTTCGTGTCTAACGGCGTCCCGGCAAATACGCCCACCAAGTCACGCGCTGCAAAGTAAACGCAGAGGAACGGTCCAAGGATAAAGACCGAACTGATGCCGGATAGGATGCGGGAAACAGTGAGCAGCCCACGGTGTTTTCCCGTGAACTCCATCAACCGTTTGATCCCGCCGGATTTTTGTTTCATGGATACAAGACCTCCTTATCAATTCTTTGATTAGCTGTTGCTAACCTTTGATTTAAGTGTACTTCTTTTGTTTGGCATCGTCTACGACCTATCGGGTATGTTATACTCCAATCAGGCCAAGCGAAAGGAGCAGGCCGAATGGATGGGCCTGCTCCTTTTATCAGTTAATTTGAATGGCTTAATTCAGATGGATATTCTGAACGGAAGTAAAGCTGGCATCGGTGGGGAAGGTATAACTTGCTACCGCATCGCTGTAAATGGCAAGCTGCCGGGTATAGATCAGCGGCGTAGTCAGGCACTGGTCTGCCATAGTAGTCAGGATGGTGTTGTAAATTTCCTGAATACGGGCCTCATCAGTAGCAGAGTCCAGTTCGTCTACCAGTGCCGCCAGCTCCGGCTGGGACGCCCCAATCTGCATGAGGATGGGGTCCATAGAGGTAGACGGGTTGATGTTGGTAATGACCATAGCCGGGTCATAGTAGCCACCCTGGGTCTTGAAGATGGTCAGGCCATAGTCACCGCTCTGGATCATGGCATACCAATCCATCATTTGTGCGGATTGCGGGGTCAGCTCAATACCGATTTTGCTGGCCTGGTCGCAGATGTAGACAACCATGTTGTCATCGGAGGCGGTGCCGGTTTGATACAGGAAAGCGGCGGACAGCTTCACACCATCCTTCTCACGAATACCATCCCCATCGGTATCTACATAGCCAGCCTCATCCAAGATTTGATTGGCATGATCCAGATCAAAGCCGTACACTGTCTGCTCTACATCGCAGTAGGGCAGGTCACGAGAAAAGAAGGCATCTGCCTTGTCGAACAGGCCACCGTAGATGTTGTCTACTACGGCATCCTTATCAATGGCGGAAGAAATGGCCTCACGAACCACCTGGCCGCCAAAAATCTCACTGCTCAGGTTATAGCCCACATAGTAAGTCTGCAAAGACTTTTCATCGACTTGAGCGCCATATCCATCCGTCTGCTCCATCTGAGCATAGCTCTCGGCAGAGACATTCTTAATACCGGAGAGGAAGTCCACCTCACCATTCTGCATGGCTAAAATTTTGGCATCGTTGTCGGGGATGTACTTGATAGAGAAGCTATCTACTTCAGGTGCTTCTCCCCAGTAATTGGGATTGCGGACGAAGTTCCATGTCTGCCCGTCATTGTCCCCAGCGTACATATAGGGGCCGGTTCCATAAGTGGCGCTGCGGAAACTCTCCTGCTTGGCAGTCAGATCCTCATTGAACTGCTCGCTGGATACGATGCCGAAGGGGTTAGCAAGGCACAGTTCCCGGAGGGTGTTGTAGTAGGGCTGGGTCAGGTGCAGCTCCACCGTGTACTCATCGGTGGCTACCGCATCCTCAATGATCGTGGACAGGCGGCCATAGGAGCCGTTGTACTGGCCCAGGTTGACCGGAACAGCCAAAATAGACTTTGCCACATCCTCGGCGGTCAGGTCAGAGCCATCAGAGAACTTGACGCCCTGCTTGATCTGGAAGGTATAGGTTTTTCCATCCTCGCTCATGGACCAATCTTCGGCCAGCACACCCACGACCTCGCCCTCGGAATTGTACTCAAACAGGGTGTCATAGAAGCTGGTGAGATAGTAGGTAATGTCGTAACTGGAGGAGGATACCTCTGGGGTGAGGATGGTGTAAAAATACTCAAAGCCCCAGCTCTCCGCCAAGTTCAGATGTACGGCCTGAGCCTCGGCGTTCTCCTTCGGGTTCTGGCTGCTCTCTGTGTTGGTGCCGGTGTTGCCTCCGCAGGCGGCCAGAGATACCGCCATGACCGCCGCCGTGAGCATAGCGGCAATTCGTTTCAGTTTCATTTCAAATCAATCCTTTCTTTCGTTTTATCATTCCAGTCTGTTGAAGTGTTCACTAAACCGCTTGCCTCCAAGAGCATCCTGCTGTATGGATCGTGAAATACAGAATAATCACCGGAGAACGCGGCACGCTCTACCAGATTAGAATTTCGCATGACAAAAATCTCGTCCGCCACGATCACTGCCAACTCCATGTCGTGGGTTATGAAAATCAGCGTAAAACCAAGCTGCTGTTGCAGGTCTATAATTTCATCAATGATTTTCTTCCGCAGCGGTAAGTCAAATCCATTGGTGGCCTCGTCGAAGATCAGGCATTGCGGCTCAGCGGCCAGTGCCCTGGCGATTGCCACCCGCTTTTGTTCTCCGCCGGACAGTTCTGATGGAAGACGGGTATAGTAGTCCCGTGATAGATTGCAAAGCTCCATCAAGTTCCGGCAGCGTTCCCGCCGTTTCTCTTTCTCCATGTGGAAAAAGCAATGCAGCGGTTCCTCTATGGATTTCCCCACCGGGATCTTGGGGTCCAGGGCAGATGCGGAGTTCTGCTGAATAATCTGCACCTTCCTGAAATGTTCTTTCCCGGCTCGTTTCCGCCCATAGACAGGTGCGCCATCTACAAACACGGAACCGCCGCTTGGCCGCTGCAATCCCGCAATCATCCGCGCCAGCGTTGTTTTGCCCGAACCGGACTCTCCAACGATTGCATACCGGCCTCCATCACTGAAATGGGCGCTCAATGGGGACACAGCAGTAAACAGTCCTTTTCCGCCAAAGCCGTCAGAAAAAGAACAACTAACCTCTTTCAGTTCAATCAAGACATCTCCCTCCTTTCCAACCGGCAGGCGTTCAACAGATATTTTGTATAGTCCTCTTTAGGGGTGTTTAGTATCTGCTCTGTCTTGCCCTGTTCGACAATCTGTCCGCGATCCATCACAAGAATGCGGTCGGACACCGAGGCAGAGCGCAGGTCATGGGTCACGAACAGCACAGACATTCCATCCTTGCAAAAACTTTTCAGTTCCCGCATCAGCCCGATCCGGTTGCAGGCATCAATGGCGGTGGTCGCTTCATCCGCTACTAAAAGGGCGGGCTGGCACATCAGCGCCGCCGCGATCATCAGCCGCTGGAGCATTCCGCCAGACAGTGTGAAGGGATAACTGTTCAAAATCCGCTGGGTATCTTCCAGCCCCAGCTTTTGCAAAATGGCGGCAAACAGGCGCTGCATTTCCTGCCTCGGCGTTTTTCCATGATGGAGCAAATAGGTCTTTTCCATCTGACGCCCTACTCGGATGGATGGGTTAAAGGCGGTCATGGGGTTCTGCATAATCAGGCAGATTTCTTTCCCATAGATGGTCTGTCGCTTTCGTTCCGGCAGGTCGAGCAAATCTTCTCCTTGGAACAGGATTTCGCCATCAGCGCGGTAAGCGTTCCCCAGCAGTCCCATAATTGCTTTGCAGATAGTGGTCTTTCCCGCGCCGGAGCTGCCAACGATGGAGAGCATTTCTCCCTGGCCTAACCGAAATGATATATGTTCAGCTACGCTTTTCTCGGAAGTTAAAGAGATATTCAGATCTTTGACCTCAAGCAACACAAATATCATCCTCCTTCCCAATGGCATCCCGCAGGCCCTCGCCCAGCAGGTTGAAGCCCGCGCAGCAGACGATAAGGCAGATGCCCGGATAAATCAGGAGCGCAGGGTTTGAGTAGACACTGTTTCGGGCCTCATTGAGCATCGCACCCCATTCCGGGGTTCCGGCGATCAGCCCCACGCCCAAGAAAGCAAAACTGGACACCGACATGATCGCTGTTGCAATCCCAGTGGTGAAGTACACCACAAACTGCGGGAACACATTTGGGATCAGGTGGCGAAGCACAATGCGAAGGCCAGAGGCACCGGCGATCCGGGCCGCCTCAATGTATTCCTTTCCGCACTCAGTCTTTGCATAGGAGCGTACCATCCGCAGAAACCACGCTAACATAGAAATCCCGATGGCAATAATGACACTTGCCACAGAATTATCCACCGCCGACACCAACGCCATCGCAATGACGATGAGTGGAAAGGCCATAAGGATGTCACAAAGTATCCGCATGACTTCATCCAGCAAGCCGCCTTTATAACTGGAATAGCATCCCACGAACAGCGCGAAGGCGGCCAGTACGATCAGTACCGGAATGGTCAGCCCCATAGAGTACCTTGCTCCATAGAGAAGTCTTGATAGTTCGCAACGGCCCATTTGGTCACAGCCAAGTGGATACTCCGCAGAAGGCGGAGCGTTCTTCAGCGCAAGGTTTGTGGCATTCGGATCATTGGGAGCCAACACCGGGGCCGCCAGTGCCATAAGAATAAAAATCAGGATCAGAGCCAGCCCAATAATAATTTGCCCTTTTCGTTTCATACCGCTTTCCTCCTATACGCAGGGCAGATAGCACTCGAAAGCAAATCTGCCAGGGTGTTGAACAGGACGAACAACACGCCGCACACCAGGATGGAACCGGAAATCCCATAGATGTCCATACTCTCGCAGGAATCCATCAGGTAAATGCCAAGTCCCTGGATGGAGAAAACGCTCTCTACCAGTGCCGAAGTCCCAAAAAGAGCAGCACAGTATTGGGCGAAAAGTGTGATGGCTGCGGGGAGGGCATTTCGTAGCACCTCGCCATAAACGATTTGTGCATTAGAAAACCCTCTTGCTCTGGCATAGGTCACATAGTCACTTTTGAGTTCATTCAGCACTGCCGCCCGCAGCACCCTGGCCGCAATACAGATAATAGGGAACGCCATTGCTGCCGATGGCAAAATCAAAGATTTGAAACTGCCGTCCGAGATCACACTGAAAATGGGAATTTGAACCGCAAAGGCGGTCAGCAGGATCAGCGCCAGCCAAAAGCTCGGCACACAGATCCCAATGATGCAGATAATCCGCATGACATTATCGAAAATCCCGCCTTTTCGTATGACAGAGATGGCGGCTATCAATACCGTGAAGATGATGACCCAAGCCATTGCCATAACTACCAGCATACAAGTCACAGGGAGGGCGTCCTTGATATTTTCGATGACCGGCTGGCGGTTCGTGATTGCGGTTCCAAGGTCGCCGGTCAGAACACCCTTGATGTAGTCTGCATAGCGTTCCAGAAAAGGAGCGTCCAGTCCCAACTCCTCTCGCACCGCCTGGATCTGTTCCTCTGTTGCAAAGACATTGACCTTACGGACAATCATCTCTGCCGGATCGGTCCCAGTAAAAACTTGCAGGCAGAAGCTGAGTGTAACGACGCCCCAAATAACAAAAATAAAATTGATGATGCGTTTGGTAATTCTTTTTGCGGTCCCTCCCGCAATCCGCATAGTACATCCCTCCAAACTTTAGTTAGCTCACTCTAACCAGTGGTCAAAAAAAGCAGCCGCGGTTCAGCGGCTGCTCCACAGCGTACTCACCATTGGCACATCAATAATGATAGCATACCAGAGTGGTACATTCTATAACCGAATAGGTCGGATTTTGCTCCAATCAGGTCAGCAGTATTTGTGTCGATACGCCTGCGGCGTTACACCCATAACGGATTTGAAAGCGGCAGAAAATTTACTTTGATTTTCATATCCCGCCACACTTCCAATCTCTCCGATGCTCAAAGCCGACTCCGAAACCAACAATTCAGCAGCGGCCTCCATGCGTTTCGTCTTGATAAAGGTGCCAATGGATGCCCCGGCAATAGATTTGAAACATCTTTTCAAGCTGGACTCTGCCAGTCCGAACATACAGGCCAAATCCTGAATGGTATCTTTGGTAAAGGGATTTTCTATAATGTACTGGTAAACCTCCTGTGTCCGTTTGGAGATGTCCGCAGAAAACTGCTGCGGCCGACAAACTGCGCTGCCATCCAGGAGACTTAAAAACAGCAGCAATTCGATGACCTTGATCCAAAAGTACGGAACCTGGATACGCTCGTCCACCGAGTAAAGCTCGCTGAAAATATGGTCGATTTCGTGCTTGGATTTGATGATGAGGGAACGTCCATCTGAACACAGGCGTTCTTTTATCTGTTCCAAACTGATATGAGCTTGTTGAAAGCCCTGATCCAAGGTTTGCTGCGCGGTTTCCATTTCCAGCAGTACGGTGATGCCTCGGTATTTTTTCAGAGGGATACGGGAGCCAAGGAACACCTGTCTATCTTTGGAGAGGTAATCCACGCAAAGATCGCCTTCGCCTAAAAAGCTGACTGAGCCACCTTCCAGTTCACATTCATAGCAGCCCTCAAGACAATGATTGATCTGCAAAAAGTCTTTTTCAAATCGGATGGGGCGGAAACAGGAGTCCATTTTCAAATCGTTATAGGTAATTTGAATGCCAGGAGCCACCTCAAAACGCCGCATCGTTCCTTCGCCTGACTCGTTTCCTTCATGCAACACCGTTTGAATATTCTCGACTTCATTTTTTGTTGTATATATGTTATGAAATGCAAAAGTACCGCTCATAAAAAACTCCTCTCTCGATTGTCTAAAACAATTATAACTTCTTTAGAGAGGAAAAACAAATCCTTATATGCGAATTATAAAATGAAGATGAAGCATATATCACATCATCCCCAGTGCATCCTATGAACAATAGAATGTAATAGGGTGATGTGATATGCCGAATGCAAAAGATTACCCTGGATTTGAAACCTTCGGAGCAGATGTTCAGCAGGCGCATGAAGCTGTGAAAATGTCCCGCCGGGAGCTGGCCGAAAATGTCGGCATCGACCCGCGCTATCTTGCAAATATTGAGCTGTGCGGCACAATACCAAGCGTGCCGGTTGTGATGCAGCTCATCCGCATTTGCAAGCTGCCCGCAGAACGCTACTTCAACCCAGAGCTGCTTCGGGAGGACAGTGAGCAGCGCCAGCGGACAAGCCACAAATTACAGCTTTGCCCGGAGAAGTATCTGCCCATTGTGGAAGGTGTCATTGACGGGGCCATCAAATTAAAAGTTGCGGATGATGAGAAGGAGGATGTGTAAGCGTCCTCTTTTCTCGTTTGAAGAAATACCGCCCGAAAGGGCATAAATACGGGGTACGAGAAACCGGCAAGCAATGCCTGTGTTAATACACACAGGCCCGCAGGGAAGAAAA
>ENA-OZAV01000515-OZAV01000515.1-human-gut-metagenome-genome-assembly--contig:-NODE-515-length-16471-cov-5.289047_pt1 | contig 16471 bp, 6 predicted proteins | sample MGYA00243307_ERZ653511 | MGnify/ENA primary metagenome ERZ653511 (study PRJEB26926, sample SAMN06165165) | human gut metagenome | biome: ENVO:00009003; feature: ENVO:2100002; material: ENVO:00002003...
CTACACCCTAGAGTTCGTCGGCAGCGTCAGATGTGTATAAGAGACAGATATACGAATCAGTAGTTGAAGGAAGTATTTATACGCAAAAATAAAGTATTCCTTCGGTTCAAACAAGCCGGATGTGTCCGATGTCATTCAATGATTACTTTTGAACCCTATTCGGAAACAAATGATACCGTTGCAGATAACATGACATCGGTGTGTTTTCCGCCTTTTCCGTTACTTTTGCTTTCACTGATTTAACCATTATTTTTAATACGTAAAGACATGATGAAGAATATCATTGAAAAATTCCAAATTTGCCTGGTGCTGTCGGCACTGCTTTTCTCTTCTTTCGTTGCCGCATGTTCCGGCAATGATGATACTGTGACTCCGGAAATAACGATTCCCGCGAACATTCTGACGGATGGAATGACTTTCTCCAAGACCGGAGGAACAAGTACGCTGAACATCAAGTCGAACGTTGCATTGGAAGTTACCAGCAGCGCACCGGAGTGGTGTAAGGTTACTGCCGAAAGTTCTGCTTCGAGTAGTATTTTGAAGTATACCGTTATGGCAGAAGCCAATACGGACACGAGTGACCGTGAAGCCAAGGTAACGGTGAAAGCCGGAGGCAGCGAAGTAGGGAGCTTCACAGTGAAACAAACGGCTGCGGACGGATTAATCATATCCAACTCTACCTCTTTCGACCTGCCAGCTGCGGGAGGAGATGTCTCTGTAGTGGTGGAAACCAATGGTGACGTACAAGCCGTTTCCGATGTTTCTTGGATAAAGGCGGTCAATACCCGTGCCATGGAAGACAAGATTTTCAAGTTTACCGTCTCTCCCAATCCTTTGGGAGCGCGCGAAGGCCATATCACTTTTACTTTGGGTAGCCTGACGGAGACTGTGACCGTAAAGCAGGGTGCGGGCGAAACCGGCAATATGGAAAGCGATGCCAGGACACTTGCCGCCAAGATGTATGCAGGTATCAATATCGGCAACACGCTGGAAGCTTGTGATAACAAGAACAAGATAGCGGGCGAAACGTTATGGGGAAATCCTAAAGTAAGCGAGGCATATGTCAAAGGGCTGAAGGCATTGGGATTTAATGCGGTGCGCATCCCTTGCGCGTGGGATTACTACATTGTGAATCCATCGACCTATGAGATAGATGCTGCATGGCTCGACCGCGTGAGCGAAGTGGTGGGTTACTGTGTAGCCAATGATATGTATGCCATTGTCAATATCCATTGGGATGGCGGTTGGCTCGAAGAGAGTATCACTCATGGTTACAGCAGCGAAGTAGATGCCAAGCAGAAAGCCATCTGGACACAGATTGCCGATAAACTGAATGCCTATGACGAACACCTGCTCTTTGCCGGATGCAACGAACCCGGACAGCAGGACCAGGGGAACGTTGGGACATCGGCCATAGATGCCATTCTGAAATATGAACAGACCTTCATTGATGCCGTGCGTGCCACCGGAGGAAATAATGCGAGCCGTTGCCTGATTGTGCAAGGCCCTTATACCAATATCGACAAGACGGTGAACGACTACACGATGCCCAAGGACGAAGTGCCCGACCGTCTGATGGTGGAAGTCCACTTCTATGATCCCTATCAGTTCACCATGATGAACCATGACGAAACCTGGAGCAATGTATTCCTTTATTGGGGTAAGGATAATCATGTATCCGGTTCCATTCATAATGCCACCGGTTACGAAGAAGATTATGTGAAGCAGCAATTCCAGAAGATGAAAACGGCCTATGCAGATAAGGGAATTCCTGTGATTGTAGGCGAGTATAGCGCCATGAAGCGTACAAAAGAAGACAAGATAGAGGGTACTTCCGAACCTGCCTATCCCGACATTGACCAGGAGATGCACAACAAGAGCCGCGCCTATTGGAATGAGGTAGTCACCCGAGAGGCGAAAAACCACGGTTGCGTCCCCTTCTATTGGGAAACCGGCGGTGACATGAATCGTGGTACGGGTACGGCGAAGGAGGCTTATGCCATTGAGGGTATCATGAAGGGAGCCGCAGCCGGTAAATACCCTTACTGATTGAGTGGCGGATAGAGTAAAAGACAGTTTTTAAAAGTATCATACAAATAGGTTTTATAGGTTACAAGGATTGTTGATATAGTTTTTTTTGATTGGTTATGGAGAAGTTGGTCCGCGAGGGATATGCTTCTCCTTCTTTAAAAATCCTTGTCTTTCCTTGCTTTTCTGTTCGTTTTTCACTTCATTTGCAACAAAAATAACTTCCCTTAGCTCTGATAGTATGAAAAGACTGCAACTACTGCTCTTGTGGGTTTGGATGGTATGTTTCTCTGCTGCTTCACACGACTACATGTTTAAACATTTGGAAGTGAAAGACGGACTTTCCAATAATCAGGTTAATGCTATTTATAAAGATTCAAACGGATTCATGTGGTTTGGTACAGCTTCGGGGCTGAACCGCTATGATGGTTACAATATAAAGATTTATCGCAGCCAGAAAGATGATGAGAAATCTCTTCCCGATAGTTATGTCGAGGATATACAAGAAGATACGTCCGGTAATTTGTGGATACGTACGGGAGGCGGGTATGCCATTTACAACTCGGCTTCCGATGTTTTTGACCGTAATGTGGAAGCCTGGATGTGGAACATCGGTCTGACCGGAAATCCTTCGCTTATCTATATTGATAAGGAAAAGACTTTCTGGATCTATATTAATGGTAAAGGTGTTTACAGCTATAGAGAGGAACAGAAAAATGCCGTAGCAGTAAAGGGGGCGGATGAACTGCTTGCGAAAGCCGAAGTGTCCGACATGAAAGAATGCGGCGAAGGAATCCTGCTGGTTCTGAGTAACGGTATCTTGGCTTGTATAGATGAGGAAAAGCAAAATATCAAGTGGACCAATCCGGGCATTGCCGAAGATTGCAGGGAAGTAAAGAATGCTACCTTTGATTTGTTTGTCGACCATAGTGGGCGGGCGTGGATATTCAGTGTGGAGGGGATGTGGATTTATAGCCTTTCTCAGAAGGTTTGGGAACAGCGTTCTCCCCGAACGGACACCTACAATACCGTACGTGCAGTGGCACAGGATAAATACGGATGTATATGGGTAGGCAGGGATCAGGATGGCGTTGAATTGATAGAACCGGCGGGACGGAAAATCCGTCTGGCGAATGAACCTAATAACGGGCGTACTCTGTCCAACAATACAATAACGGCTCTTTATGAAGATGAGGCCGGTACGATGTGGGTGGGAACCTACAAGAAAGGCATCTCTTTCTATAATGAAAGCATTTTCAAGTTCGGTATTGCCGATGTAGGCGACATCAATTGCGTGGAGGACGGAGGCGGTGACATCGTATGGCTGGGAACCAACGACCGCGGGCTGGTGCGCTGGAATAGCGTGACAGATGAACGTATGGTTTTTTCGCATACGGCAGATCCCCACTCTATCTCGAGTGATGTCATAGTCTGCCTTCTTCGGGACAGTAGCGGCAGAGTGTGGGCAGGTACTTTCTGGGGCGGACTGAATTGCTATGATGGGAACCGCTTTATCCATTACCGGTCCCGTAAGGGAGACAGTAACTCGCTGGTCTATGACAATGTATGGGCATTGGCAGAAGATGCGGACAAAAATATCTGGATCGGTACGTTAGGGGGAGGATTGCAATGCCTGAATCCTCAGACGGGGATATTTACCACCTATTCTACAGGTAATTCAAACCTTGTGTCGGACTATATCTCATCCCTCTGCATCAGCTGTGACAATAATCTGGTTATCGGTACTTCGGCAGGGATGGCTTTCATGGACCTGAGGACCGGCGAGATTACAAATTTTGCAGGTACAAAATCGGGTAAGACCAGACTTTCCAACCAAAATATCAATCAAGTTTACGAAGATAGTCGCGGTTTGCTATGGATAGCCACGCGTGAAGGCTTGAATGTATATGACAGCAAACGGGATGAATTGTACGAAGTGCCTATCAAGCCCGGTTTCTCCAAACTATTGATATTAGGTATTACGGAAGATGAAAACAAAAGTATATGGATCAGCACCGGAGGAGAACTGATAAACGTGGTGTTGTCCGTTGACAGCAAGACGGAGCAGCCCGTGTTCCGTTGCTATACCTATAATGACAAGGACGGGTTGCAGAGTTGTGACTTCAACCAGCGTTCCCTCAAACGACTGCATACGGGCGAGATTGTAGTGGGAGGACTGTATGGGCTGAATCGCTTCCAGCCGGGCAACATAAAGTATAACCGTACGTTGCCCAAGGTTATGTTTACCGGTTTCCAGTTGTTCAATGAAGACGTGAAGGTGGGCAAGGAGTATGCAGGACGTGTCATCTTGAAGGAAGCTTTGAATGAAACAGAAGAAGTTGTCTTGGATTATAAGCAGAATGTGTTCACGGTGCTGTTTGCGTCGGACAATTTCGTGCTGCCCGAAAAGACACAGTATTTCTATAAATTGGAAGGATTTAATGAGAACTGGCTGACGAGTATGTCCGATATGCATCGCGTTACCTATACCAATCTGGCTCCGGGGACTTACATCTTAAAAGTGAAGGCTACAAACAGTGACGGATATGCGGGCACTGAAGAGGCTTCGCTCAAGATTGTCATTCTTCCGCCTTTCTGGATGACTCCGTGGGCATATATCGTTTATGCTCTTCTGATAGTAGGAGTTGTTTCCTTTTCACTTTATGCCGTACAACGGAGGGAACGTAATAAGTTCAGAATCCGCCAGATAGAGGAAGATGCGAAGAAGAGGGAGGAGTTGAGCCAGATGAAATTCCGCTTTTTTACGAATGTCAGCCATGAGTTGCGTACGCCGCTTACGCTGATTATATCGCCGATGGAAAGTATGATGAAGGAGATTACGGACGAAAAACTGCATGGCACGCTGCAACTGATGTACCGCAATGCGCAGCGTTTGTTGAATTTGGTCAACCAGTTGCTCGATTTCCGTAAGAATGAGATGGCAGGATTGCATCTCACTTTGTCCGAGGGGGATATTGTGGCGTATGTGCGTAGCATCTGTGCTTCTTTCCTGATGCTTTCTGAAAAGAAACATGTACATCTGACATTCTTTTCGGCCATGGAATCGCTGAATATGTCATTCGACGAGGATAAAATTGGTAAAGTTGTGATGAATCTTCTATCCAATGCCTTCAAATTTACCCCGGACGGGGGACGTGTGGATGTGGCATTGGAAATGTCGAAAGAGATGTCCGGAAGATTGCTGATAAAGGTATCGGATACCGGTGTTGGCATTAGGGATGAAGACAAGGAGCGAATTTTTGAACGTTTCTATCAGGTGGAGCAGGAAGAACCGGAACACCAGTCAACGGGTAGCGGTATTGGCTTGAGCCTGGTACGCGACTTTGTGACGCTGCATGAGGGCACGGTGCGCGTTGTTGACAATGTGGGGTCCGGTAGTGTGTTCCTGATTGAGCTTCCGGTTAAACATGTGCATGTAAGTCCTTCCAAGCCTGCACCGCTTGCAGAAGAGGTGGAAGAGCATGAGGAACTTTTGCCGGATATGGAAGAGGAACCGCTTCCGGATGATTTGCCGGACGATATGGAGGAGGATAATGAAGATGAAAAAGAGAAGCCGTTGGCCCTGATTGTGGATGATAATGAAGATTTGGTTGCCTTCATGAAAGATAGTCTGAGCTTGTATTTCCGTATACAGTCAGCTTCTAATGGCCGGGAAGCTTGGCAGAAAATACCGGAACTGATGCCGGATGTTATTGTCAGCGACGTAATGATGCCCGAGATGGATGGAAATGAACTGTGTCGCTGGGTGAAGACCGATAAACGCACGAGTGACATTCCGATGATATTGCTCACTGCACGGCAGGCTGTGGAAGATAAAGTGGAGGGGTTGACCATCGGTGCAGATGATTATGTGACGAAACCTTTCAATGTGGAAATCCTGATTCTGCGTATGCGCAAGCTGATTGACCTGAGCAAGAAGCGCAAGGCAAAGTCGCTCATCGACCCCGAACCGAGCGAGATAGCCATTACTTCGCTGGACGAAAAGTTGGTGGAAAATGCCATCAAATATGTGGAGGCGAACATCGGTCGGTGTGACTTGTCCGTAGAAGAGTTGAGCCGGGGATTGGGTATGAGCCGGGTACATCTTTACAAGAAACTCTTGCAGATAACCGGTAAGACACCCATTGAATTTATCCGTGTCATCCGTCTGAAAAGAGCGGCGCAGATGCTGCGCGAGAGTCAGCAGAATGTATCGGAGATAGCGTATCAGTTGGGCTTTAACAACCCCAAGTATTTCAGCAAATATTTCAAGGATGAATTCGGTGTTTTGCCCTCTGTTTATCAGGAAAGAGAGGGCAAATAACAAAAGATACCCTTTATGGAAACATATTGTTTTTTAGGGGAATCAAAAGCGCCCTTTTGTTTCAACATCAGGGGGGCTCGTTTTTGGAGGAAATTTTCTATTTTTACATCAGAGAAAATTCACTTTAAAAACAGTAATATGAAATTGAAAAACACTTCAGTTTATTTGCTTGCCGGATGGATGCTCGCCGCATGTTCCGGAGGCGGATTCCAAAAGACCGAGAACGGTGTTGTTGTGGAAGTCAAGCAGCAGCAACCGACGGATGTGCGTAAAGTAAGATTAGAAGTAATGGGCGAGAAGCTCATTCATGTATCGGCTACTCCTGAGAAGGAATTCTCAAAGGAGCAGAGTCTCATTGTGATCCCTCAACAGAATAAGACCGACTTTAAGGTCGAAGAGCAGGGCGATGAAGTGACTGTCAAGACATCGGAATTATGTGCCATTGTGTCCAAGACAACGGGTGAGGTACGCTTCACGGATGCCGACGGCAAGCAGATTCTGGCTGAAGACTCTGACGGGCGGACCTTTACTCCGGTGGAAGTGGAAGGTACGAAAGGATATACAGTACGTCAGGTATTCCAGTCGGCAGGCAATGATGAGGCTTTCTATGGCTTGGGCCAGCACCAGGCGGATGAGTTCAACTATAAAGGTAAGAATGAGGAACTGTTCCAGTACAATACAAAGGTGTCTGTACCCTTTATCGTGTCTAATAAGAACTACGGTGTGCTTTGGGACAGCTATTCGCTCTGCCGTTTCGGTGACCCGCGCGATTACTCACAGCTGGGTGATGTCTTCAAACTTTATGATAAAGAGGGCAAGGAAGGTGCTTTGACCGGTACATATATTCCGGGCAAGAAAGATGTGGAAACCCTTGTACGTCGTGAGGATTCTCTTTATTTTGAACATCTGGACCGTGCCGCACATCTGAGTAAGGTGATTAATTTGCCTGCGGGTTTCCCGTTCGGAGGGTCTGATGTAGTTTATGAGGGAGAAATAGAACCGGCAGAAAGCGGCTTATTCCGTTTCATCCTTTACTATGCAGGCTACATGAAAGTATATATTGATAATGAGTTGGTGGTTCCCGAACGTTGGCGTACGGCTTGGAATCCTAACAGTTATAAGTTTGCTGTCAATCTGGAAGCGGGCAAGCGCGTTCCGTTGAAGATAGAGTGGAAGCCTGATGCCGGTGTTTCTTACTGCGGTCTGCGGGTATTGAGTCCGGTGGCTGATGAAGAACAGAACAAACTCTCCTGGTGGGGTGAAATGCAGAATGAAATAGACTACTATTTCGTTTATGGTGATGATATGGACGATGTGATTAGCGGCTACCGTACATTGACAGGTAAATCCCAGATTATGCCGAAATGGGCGATGGGTTACTGGCAGAGCCGTGAGAAGTACAATACGCGTGAGGAGGTTCTCTCCACCTTGAAGGAATTCCGTGAACGTCAGATTCCTATCGACAATATCGTAATCGACTGGCTGCACTGGAAGCAGGATTCTTGGGGAAGCCATGAGTTCGACCCCGAACGTTTCCCCGACCCGAAAGGAATGGTCGACTCCATCCACGCCATGAACGGACGTCTGATGATTTCCGTATGGCCCAAGTTCTATGCTACGACCGAACACTTCAAGGAATTTGACGAAAAAGGCTGGATGTATCAGCAGGCTATCAAAGACAGCATCAAAGACTGGGTAGGCCCCGGCTATCTGGGCTCTTTCTATGACGCATACGATGCCGATGCACGCAAGCTCTTCTGGAAGCAGATGCAAGACCACTACTATCCTCTGGGTGTTGACGCTTGGTGGATGGATGCCAGCGAACCGAACATACGCGACTGTACGGATTTGCAATACCGCAAGGACCTTTGCGGTCCGACAGCACTCGGCCCCTCTGCCAAGTTCTTCAATGCATACGCACTGATGAATGCCGAAGCTATCTATGACGGACAGCGCGGCGTGGAACCGGACAAGCGCGTCTTCTTGTTGACACGTTCCGGCTTTGCAGGGTTGCAACGCTATTCTACTGCCACCTGGAGTGGTGACATCGCTACCCGTTGGGAAGATATGAAAGCGCAAATCTCTGCCGGCTTGAACTTTGCTGTCAGCGGTATCCCTTATTGGACCATGGACATCGGCGGATTCTGTGTAGAGAACCGTTATGTGGCTGGTCAGATGGAATTCAACAAGACTGGACGTGAAAATGCTGATTATAAGGAATGGAGAGAGTTGAATACCCGTTGGTATCAGTTCGGCGCTTTCTGCCCGTTGTTCCGTGCACACGGCCAGTATCCGTACCGTGAGGTTTGGAATATCGCTCCGGCAGGACATCCGTGCTACAACTCCATCGTTTATTATACGAAGCTGCGTTACAACATGATGCCGTATATCTATTCTTTGGCAGGTATGACTTATTTCAATGATTATACCATCATGCGTCCGCTCGTAATGGACTTCACAGCTGATGCAAACGTCAACAATATAGGTGACCAGTTTATGTTCGGTTCTGCCCTGATGGTGGCTCCGGTTTACGAATACGGTGCACGCAGCCGCGAGGTTTATTTCCCGGTAAGCTGCGGTTGGTATGACTTCTACTCCGGCAAGTATGTGGATGGCGGCCAGAAGTTGACAGTAGATGCTCCTTATGAACGTATTCCGCTCTACGTATGCGAAGGTGCCATTGTACCTTATGGTCCGGACATGCAATACAGTGATGAAAAACCGGCTTCGGAAATCACCCTCTATGTTTATACGGGTAAGGACGGCGCATTTACGCTCTATGAGGATGAAGGTGTGAACTATAATTATGAGAAGGGACAATATGCCACTATACCGTTTGCCTATAACGATGCTGAGGGTACACTGGTTATCGGCGACCGTACGGGTGACTTCCCTGGTATGCTGAAGGAACGTACTTTCAATGTAGTGAAGGTAAGCAAAGACCGGCCGCAACCGTTCGACTTAAAGGCTAAAGGTACAACGGTGAAGTATGACGGAAAAGCACAAACCGTAAAATTATAATCAGAATGATAGACGACGGTGCCAGGGAGAGAAGTCTTCCCGGTACCGATCTCGTCGTTCCTCGGTGCCGGGCACTTCCCCACTTCTGAATAGCTGTGAGAGAGGAGTAGGCACTCGATAATCTTTTAGATATTTATTACCATGAATAAAATCATATTGTCTTTGGCCATCGGGCTGTCCCTATTGGCCGGTTGCAATGCTCCTAAAGAGGTAGCTGGCGATGACCGTAGCTTGGATTTTACTGCCGACTGGGCCTTTCGCTTGGGAGATGATACGGCGGCAGCCCGTCTGGATTATAATGACGCAGACTGGCGGAAACTGAACTTGCCCCACGATTGGGCTGTTGAAGGAGAGTTCAGTCGGGACAATCCGTCAGGAACAGGGGGAGGTGCTCTGCCTGGTGGTATAGGTTGGTATCGTAAGACTTTTATTGCCGATAAGGTCGATGAGGGCAAGCGCTATCGCATAGATTTCGATGGTGTCTATATGAACTCCACCGTTTATATTAATGGGCATGAACTGGGAACACGCCCCTATGGATACATCTCGTTTAGTTATGATTTGACTCCTTATATCAAATGGGGGGAGAAGAATGTGATTGCTGTAAGAGTGGACAATGCCGAACAACCCAATTCACGTTGGTATTCCGGTTGCGGTATCTACCGTAATGTGTGGTTGACGAAACTGAATCCGGTGCATGTGGCACAGTGGGGTACCTACGTGACGGCAGAAGAAGTGTCGAAGAACAGTGCCCGGTTGAAGATACGTACCAGTTTACAGTACGATGTAGAGACACAGACGGAAGATTCCGTGCAGCAGGCCGACGGTACATATGTTGTGTTCGATTCGGAAATTATTCCTCTGATTGATGTCGTCCTGCAATCCCGGTTAGTGGATGCCGACGGTCACGTGGTGGGTGAGACTGTGTCGGAAGCTCAGCTGATGCCTGTCGCTCCGGCAGAAATGGAGCAGGAAATAGAATTGAAGAATCCCAATCTCTGGAGTATTGATGCACCTTATATATATAAGGTAGAAAGCATCCTCAAGAATAAAGAGACCGGTGAGGTACTCGACCGTTACTGTACCCCCACCGGCATCCGTACTTTCCGTTTCGATGCACAGAAAGGATTTATCCTGAATGGCGAGCAGGTGAAGATAAACGGTGTCTGCATGCATCATGACCTGGGCTGTTTGGGGGCTGCGGTGAATACACGCGCCATCCAGCGTCAATTGGAGATTCTGAAGGAAATGGGCTGTAACGGCATCCGTTGTTCCCATAATCCTCCTGCACCGGAACTGCTTGACCTTTGCGACCGCATGGGCTTCATCGTGATGGACGAGACTTTCGACATGTGGCGCAAGAAAAAGACCCGCCACGACTATTCACGCTATTTCAACGAATGGCACGAACGCGATTTGACCGACCTTATCGTGCGTGACCGCAATCATCCTTCCATCTTCATGTGGAGCATCGGCAACGAAGTGCTGGAGCAGTGGACGGATGCCAAAGCCGACACCTTGAGTCTGGAAGAGGCCAATCTTGTCTTGAACTTCGGTCACAGTGCGGATATGCTGGCAAAGGACGGAGAAATGTCCGTCAACTCACTGCTGACAAAGAAACTGGCGGATATGGTGAGAAAGCTCGATGCCACGCGCCCCGTGACGGCAGGCTGCAACGAGCCGAACCCGAACAATCATTTGTTCCGTTCCGGTGCACTCGATATTATCGGTTTCAACTACCATGATGATTGGTTTGCAGGTGTTCCCGAGAACTTTCCGGGCAAACCGTTCATTGTGACGGAAAGTGTTTCCGGCCTGATGACACGCGGTTACTATCGGATGCCGAGTGATTCGATGTTCATCTGGCCCGAACGTTGGGACAAGCCTTTCTATGAGGCCTCATTCTCTTGTTCTTCCTACGACAACTGTCATGTCCCCTGGGGCAACCGCCATGAAGGTACCATGCGTCATGTAAAGAACAACGACTTTATCAGCGGACAATATGTCTGGACGGGCTTCGATTATATCGGTGAGCCTACTCCTTACGGTTGGCCGGCACGCAGCTCTTACTTTGGCATTATCGACTTGGCTGGATTCCCTAAAGACGTTTATTACATGTACCAGTCCGAGTGGCGTCCCGACAAGACGGTGCTGCATCTTTTCCCGCATTGGAACTGGGCACCGGGGCAAGACATCGACTTATGGGCATATTATAATAATGCCGACGAAGTGGAGCTTTTCGTGAATGGAAAGTCTCAGGGGGTACGCAGCAAGGGGAAAGATGATTTCCATGTCATGTGGCGCGTGAAGTATGAGCCGGGTACGGTAAAGGCTGTTGCCCGTAAGGAAGGAAAAATCGTTGCCGGGCAGGAAATCCGTACGGCGGGCGAACCTGCGCAGATTCGTCTCACTCCCGACCGCAGTACCATCCAGGCAGATGGCAAAGACTTGAGCTTCATTACTGTCGAGATTCTGGATAAAGACGGAAATTTGTGTCCGAATGCCGAAAACGATGTGACCTTTGCAGTAGAAGGTGCCGGCTTCATTGCCGGAGTGGACAACGGAAGCCCCATTTCTATGGAGAAGTTCAAGGACAACCACCGCAAGGCTTTCTATGGAAAGTGCCTGGTGGTAGTGCAGAATAGTGGCAAGACCGGAGGAATCAAGGTGGCTGCTACGGCTGATGGACTGGAGAAAGCAACAACGGCTATTAAAGCTAAATGATAATTTGATGTGCCAATGTGCTAATGTGCCAATATGCCAATGACCTGCGGCGCGATGGCATAGAATGAGCACAGCGCAGCCAATTAGCATATTGGCACATTAGCATATTAACCAATTAAGATATGAAGAATAAATTTTTAGCAACCCTGTTATTAGCATGCTCCATCAGCACCGTGTCTGCACAGACACCGGTCTATATGGACGATGCGCAACCTATTGAAGCACGTGTAAAGGATGCCCTCAGCCGGATGACGCTGGAAGAGAAGGTAGCCCTTTGCCATGCGCAGAGTAAATTCAGTAGTGCGGGTGTTCCGCGACTCGGCATTCCCGAGCTTTGGATGAGCGACGGTCCTCACGGAGTCCGTGCCGAAATCAATTGGAACGATTGGGGATATGCCAACTGGACCAATGACAGCATTACGGCTTTCCCGGCATTGACTTGTCTGGCCGCTACCTGGAATCCGGAGATGTCTGCCAAATACGGCAAGGCCATCGGTGAGGAAGCACGCTATCGTGAAAAGGATGTACTGTTGGGACCCGGTGTCAACATCTACCGTACTCCGATGAACGGGCGTAATTTTGAATATATGGGCGAGGACCCTTATCTGGCAAGTGTGATGTGCGTACCTTACATCCAGGAATTGCAGAAGAACGGGGTGGCGGCTTGTGTCAAGCACTATGCGCTGAACAATCAGGAACTGTGGCGCGGACATATTGATGTGAATCTTAGCGACCGTGCTTTGTATGAAATCTATCTGCCTGCATTCAAGGCTGCGGTAGAAGAGGGTGGTGCCTGGAGCATTATGGGTGCTTATAATAAGATTCGCGGCCAGCATGCCTGCCATAATGATTTTGCGTTAAACAAGATTCTGAAAGGCGACTGGAAATTCGACGGCTGTGTCATTACCGACTGGGGCGGTGCACACGACACCTATGAGGCTGCCGTCAACGGACTGGATATTGAAATGGGTTCTTACACCAACGGTCTGACATCCGAAAGTGCATTTACCTATAACGATTATTACCTTGCCAATCCTTACCTCCAGATGTTGAAGGATGGCAAGGTGCCGATGTCTACGATAGACGACAAGGCTTCCCGTATTCTTCGTCTGATATTCCGTACGGCGATGAACCGTCAGAAACCCTATGGTTCGGTAGCTACGGAAGAGCATTATGCCGCTGCCCGCGAGATAGGCAATGAGGGCATTGTGCTGTTGAAAAATGCTCCGGTGATAAAGAAAGGTGCCCCGTTGCTGCCGATTGATGCAGCCAAGTATCAGAATATCCTGGTGGTGGGCGATAATGCCGTACGCTTGCTGAATCAGGGAGGAGGCTCTTCCGAACTGAAAGTGAAGGATATGGTATCTCCGCTGGATGGCTTGCGTGCCGTTTATGGCGATAAGGTAGCCTATGCGAAAGGTTATGCCGCCGGTCGTCCGATGTACGGCCGTGCAGATGAAATTCCGCAGAATGTGGTAGACTCACTCCGTGCAGAAGCCGTGGAAATGGCGAAAAAGGCAGACTTGGTGATACTGGTAGGCGGATTGAACAAGAACCACTTCCAGGATTGTGAAGGCGGCGACCGTCTGGAATACGGCTTGCCTTTCGGGCAGGATGAACTGATTGAAGCTTTGCTGGGTGTAAACAAGAATCTCGTTCTGGTGCTTCTCAGCGGTAATGCGGTGGAAATGCCGTGGGTATCCCGGGTTCCTGCCATTGTGCAAGGTTGGTATTTAGGCTCCATGGGTGGCAAGTCTCTGGCTGACATCCTGAGTGGTGCGGTGAATCCAAGCGGAAAGTTGCCCTTCTCTTTCCCTGCCAAGTTGACGGATTGCGGTGCACATGCTTTTGATGAACTCAGTTATCCGGGCGACAGCATTAAGCAGGAGTATAAGGAAGATATTCTGGTGGGCTATCGTTGGCACGACACCAAGAAGGTTCCGGCACTCTTCCCCTTCGGTCATGGCTTGAGCTATACTACCTTTACATATGGCAAACCGGTGGCTTCTGCCAAGGCCATGGCTGCCGACGGTACGCTGACGGTGACAGTTGCCGTGAAGAATACGGGTAGCATTGCCGGAAAAGAGATTGTACAGCTTTATGTAGGCGATGATAAATGCAGTGTGCTTCGTCCTGTAAAGGAACTGAAACATTTTGCAAAAGTCGCTTTGGCACCGGGCCAGGAGAAGAACGTGACTTTCACCCTTACTCCGGATGATTTGAAGTTCTACGATGAGGCTTCCGCAGCTTGGAAGTACGAACCGGGTAAGTTCAAGGCATACGTTTGCGCTTCGTCTGCCGACGTCCGTGGTGTAGTTTCGTTCGAAATGCAATAATCTTATAATCAGTGCGTAACCACTGCAAAATCAGTGCAACTGTTTTGCAGTGGTACTGCATACCTTTTGCAGCGCTACTGCAATTGCTTTGCAGCGTCACTGCAAAAGGTATGCAGCAATGCTGCAAAGTGTATGCAGTAAGTTTGCAGCCTGAAATCAGAATCAAAAAACAATATGAAGACACTTGCCACTCTATTTCTGCTTGCAGCCTCGTTGCTGCTTCGTGCAGCCGATGCGCCTGCCGACAGTTGTAATCATCAGTTGTACTATACGTCACCTGCCGCTATCTGGGAGGAGACTCTTCCTTTGGGCAACGGACGCTTGGGCATGATGCCCGACGGAGGCATTCTCCGTGAGCACATTGTGCTGAATGAAATATCATTATGGAGCGGAATGGAGGCGGATTATAGCAATCCGGATGCTTCGAAGAGTCTGCCTGCCATCCGGCAACTGTTGTTTGAGGGAAAGAACCGAGAGGCACAGGAGCTGATGTACAGCAGTTTCGTTCCGAAGAAGCAGGAGACTGACGGGAGATATGGAACCTATCAGGTATTGGGCGATTTGGATATAGATTTTACCTACAATTCTTCATTATCCATTCTCAACTCTCCATTAAACAACTATCGCCGTTGGCTCAACTTGCGCGATGCGGTGGCATACACGGCTTTCAGGCTGGAAGATGTCGATTATCGCCGTGAGTATTTTGTTTCCCGTGACCGTGATGTCATGCTGATTCATCTGGTTGCCGGACATGAAGGGGCTCTGAACTTCTCTGCCCGTTTGAGCCGTGCGGAACATAGCTCGGTGACTGTCCAAGGGAACACCCTTTTGATGGACGGCATGTTGGAAAGCGGTAAACCCGGTTTGGACGGTATGAAATACTGTGTAGCCATGCAACTCGTACAGAACGGTGGTGAATCATCTGTCAGCCCGGAAAACGGTATCCGCTTGAAGAACGGGCAGGAAGCCTGGCTGATACTTTCTGCCGCTACCTCCTATGCCGCTGCCGGTACCGACTTCCCGGGCGAACGCTATGCGGAAGTCTGCGACAGCTTGCTCCGTCCTTTCACCGCCCCCGCTAATTCTCCATGTGCCATTCTCCATTCTTCATTATCCAACCATGTCACCGCTCACCGTTCCCTCTACGACCGTGTTTCCTTGACGCTTCCTGCCACGCCGGATGATACGCTCCCGACGAACGAGCGCATCCTCCGCTTCACACAGCAGGAGTCGCCGGCATTGGCTGCTCTGTACTATAACTACGGACGCTATCTGCTCATCAGCAGTACCCGTCCCGGCAGCTTGCCGCCCAATCTGCAAGGACTCTGGGCAAATGGAGTATCGACTCCCTGGAACGGGGACTATCATACGAACATCAATATCCAGATGAACCACTGGCCCTTGGAGCAAGCCGGCCTCTCCGAACTCTATCAGCCGCTGACGACGCTGATGGAGCGCCTTATCCCTTCGGGAGAGGCAAGTGCGCGTACCTTCTATGGCGATGAGGCAGATGGCTGGGTGCTCCACATGATGACCAACGTATGGAATTATACCGCTCCCGGCGAACACCCCTCCTGGGGAGCTACCAATACCGGTGGCGCTTGGTTGTGTGCCCATTTGTGGGAACACTATCTGTATACGCAGGACAAGGATTATCTGCGCCGTATCTATCCAGTCTTGAAAGGTGCCGCCCGGTTCTTTAGTTCCACTACCGTGCAGGAGCCTTCGCATGGCTGGCTGGTAACTGCCCCCACTTCTTCTCCGGAAAACAGTTTCTATGTGCCGGGTGACAGCGTGACTCCCGTCAGCATTTGTATGGGTCCCACTATGGATGTGCAACTGCTCACCGAGCTTTATACTAATGTCATCGCCGCTGCTCGCCTGCTGGATTGTGATGCGGATTATGTGGCGAAGCTTGAGGTGGACCTGAAGAGATTCCCACCCATGCAAATCAGTAAGGAAGGATACTTGCAGGAATGGCTGGAAGATTATAAGGAAGTGGATGTGCACCTGTCTCTTATACACATCTGACGCTGCC